>Ga0315909_10007358_pt1 | contig 12301 bp, 11 predicted proteins | sample LakEriMetagenome_11_FD_203527 | JGI IMG/M metagenome (GOLD analysis project Ga0315909, IMG submission 203527) | Freshwater fungal communities from buoy surface, Lake Erie, Ohio, United States - Buoy 2 MA125 | ecosystem: Environmental > Aquatic > Freshwater > Lake | place: USA: Lake Erie, Ohio...
TGCAGGGTTTTTCAGATTTTTGAATTCAGCTGGAATATAGGGCGAATTTCCTAAGTACTTGATCACATCACCCGTATGGTTTGTTACAACATCTAAAACTATCTTTAATCCCAACTTCTTTGCACATTTGGAAAATTCAAGCATGTCAGCATTAGTTCCAAGATGGGGATCGACATTGAGAAAATCAACGCCCCAATATCCGTGGTAACCAGATCCAGCGCCAATAGCTTCTTGCTGTGTCACTAAGGGAGTAAGCCAGACCGCTGTGAAACCCAAAGATTTGATTCGAGCCAAACCATCATCGCCCGGTTCGCATGTCCCGGTCAAGCCTTTAAGATCGCCACCATGGTAGAACGCTGTAAGTGATGTATTGAAGCCACCATTATCGTTGTTTTTCTTGTCTCCATCTTTATATCTATCAGGCATTACAAAGTAAATCAGATCTTGTGAAAGCCCTACTTTTGGCGAGATTACATTTGCACCAAAGGAAATCGTTGATAGTGAAAGAAACACCGCAACAAATAGAGCAAGTGTGCTCTTGCGTTTCACTTTTATCCCTTTACTGATCCAGCAGTAAGTCCATTCACAATGTATTTTTGTAACGACAAGAAGATTATGACGATTGGAATAGATGCAAGGATTGAACCGGCAGCAAAAGCGCCCCAGTTACTTGCATACTGACCACCGATAAACTGCTGCAAACCTACGGCAACTGTTCGTCCGCTCATTTCTACCAAGAATAATCGAGCGACAATAAACTCATTAAATGTGCCAATAAAACTTAGCAAACAAACAACAGCAAGTACGGGCGTCGCTAGCGGAATAAAAATCAACCAATAAGTTTGGGCAGGACTTGCACCGTCAATCTTTGCCGCTTCATCTAACTCGGCAGGGATCGAATCCACAAAACCCTTTAACAGCCAGATGTTAACGCCCATTGAACCGCCCAAATAGACAAGAATCAGGCCTGTCTGGGTGCCTAGACCGATACCAGGTGCAAATGAGTACACGCGTTCCATGATCACGTACACCGCTGAAAGCGCCAAAATAGAGGGAAACATCTGAACCAGAAGCAGTAATTGAATACCGAATTTTTTGCCCTTGAACTTCAAACGGCTAAATGCAAAAGCTGAAGCTGCACCAATAACCACGGAGCTAACTGCAACTACTGATGAAATGATTAATGAGTTCTTTACCCATGACAAAAATGGAATCTTAGGTGAAGAAAAGAGCATCTTGTAGTTCTCAAAAGATATCTCACGTGGCAGAAATGAAGTTAAGTTAAGGCTTCCGCTTGGGTTAAATGAGGAAAGAACTACCAGATATAAGGGAAATAAAGAAAAAACACACATCATTATTGCGAATGTGTGACGCCACAAATTCTCTCTCAACCATTTTGTCATCCGAAGGTCTCCATTACTTTTGACTTACGTAAACCATAGAAGGAAATTGAAGCAACGATGAGGAAGATCAATACCGAAATAGCGCTAGCGAGTCCGAAGTCTAGGATGTTTCGTCCGAATGCAATTTGATATGTATAGCTGATCAAGATATCCGTGGCTCCTGCAATTTCACCATCTAAGGTGTTTCTTGGACCACCGCCTGTTAAAAGATAAATCAAATTGAAATTGTTAAAATTAAAGGCAAAAGATGCAATAAGAAGCGGTGACAGAATCTGCAATAGCAATGGAAGAGTGATACTTCTAAAGATTTGCCGTGGATTCGCACCATCGATTGCTGCAGCCTCTTGGAGCTCGGATGGAATTGCTTGTAAAGACCCAGAGCAAATCAAATAGAAGTAAGGGAAACCTAACCAAAGATTTACAAGCAGAACCGCAGCCCGAGCAAAGTTGGCGCTAGAAAACCATGCAATATCTGTATTCAGGAGATTATTGATTGCACCAAATTCTGTGTTGAACATTCCTGCCCAAATCAAAATACTCATGATGCTAGGCATTGCATATGGCAAGATCAAAATTGAGCGGTAGATGCGTCGCCCACGCATTTTTCGATTAAGCGCTAAAGCGAGCAAGAGACCGAAGGCAAAGGTGCTTAAAACAGTTAATGAGGCGAAAACAACGGTCCAGATGAAGACCTTAATCAGTGGGGTTCGCACGCGCTCATCGGTGACTAACTTTGTATAGTTCTCAAACCAAACGGGAGCTCGCCAACCTGGTGTCAAAATCGTCTCGGGTGAACCTTCAAGGACGAAGTTACCTCTGTTGTTGTCAACATAGATTTCTCCGGTTTGAAGATTTTTCATAGTGTCAGATTTCGCGTCGTAAGCCAAGGATTGTCTAAAGACAGCACCCACTCCTTGCGCTTCGATTACTACATAATAACCATCTAAGTACTTGTATCTAATTTTAGAGTAGGCATCATTTGTAGCCAATTCATCAGCTGAAAGCTCAGTAAAGCCTGGAGCTGTGGTTGCAACACCGTATTCATTAATGGTTAGTTGGCCAACATCTAATGTAGTGATCTCATTTTCAGTGGAGAGAAAGAATTTTTGATTAGCAATATCTGATACCAAAATTGCATTAGACCCGTCGGCGACTTTGCCTGATACAAGATCAAAAGTAGTCTGATTGGCATCTGGTTCGACGCCACGAACCAGTACCTGTTCAATCGCAGCATCTTTAGAGATGTAATTTCCAGTTTGATAATTAAAGGTAGACATTAAAACAGTAAACAGAATTGGTGCAATTACAAAGGCAATGAATAAGAGAATTCCTGGGACGAAGAACTTAAGCGGTATTGAAATTTTTGTGAAATAGGTAAAGTTCAGTGCCACGATGGAGATAATGAGAAATACACCAATAGCGATTTCGCCCGAGGCAATAGCACTCTGAGCCAGTAAGCTCAATATCGCTGTGACACCGGCGAGGATGATTATTTTGAGGACTAATGCAAAATTACCTCGAAAAATACTGCTCACTTTTTACCGTTTCCTTATGGTTTTTATTCTGCAGAATGTGAAAGTAGTAGCGTGGGCGGGATTTGGTCCCGCCCACGCTATTGAACTTTTGCCTGTGAAAGTTTTAACTTCTAACTTTCACTCCCTAAGAAAATCTCTTAGAGATCAGCCTTTCCTGCTGCGACGTTAGCCTTCCAAATAGCAGCAAGCTTCTTAGCTTCTGTTAGTGGATTCTTTCCGTCAACCAAGACTGCAGTCCAATAAGCTGGAGCTGAATCCCAGTAGTTTGCTCCACCAGCATTAGTGTTCAAGAACGCACCAATCTGTGGGATTGAGGAGAGACCTGCAGCCGCTCCCATAGCCTTTTGGCCACCAAGTACGAGCTGGCTCTTTTGAGCGCCCTTCTCGGCTGGTGGACGGCCTTCCTCTGCCTGATAAGCAACTTGACCCTTTGTTGATGCAAAGAAGTTAGTCAGAAGTGACTTAGCTGGAACAGCTACTCCATGTGCTTCTGCATATGTTGTAAGGAATGCACCGCTAACTGATCCAAACATCTTGCCGTAAGTTCCTGCCTTTACACCTGGAACAGGCATGATGTTCATTTCAAAGCCAGCTTCTGCAAATGTGCGCCAGTGCCAGTTACCAATAATTGCAAATGGAACCTTGCCAGCTAGGTAGTTGTCCTGGCAACCAGTGTCAGTTGCTGGCCAGAAGCCGTTGCTCTTACCCTTCTTGTCAAGAAGTAATGTGCTTACGTTCTTAGCAAATACTGCTGGATCAAAGCTCTTATTGTAGTTAACAGATCCATTGGCATTCATGATGTATGGCTCTGCACCAAGTGCTGAGAATCCTGAAAGAGCTCCCCATGACATTCCACCACCAGCAACACAAAGTCCAGCCTTGAGGCCTAGCTTTGTCTTGTTAGCCAAGTAGAAATTAACCATCTCACCGTATGTCTTTGGCGCTTTCTTTACCATCTTTGTGTTGTAAACCATTCCAACGTTGTTCACATCTACTGGAACGCCGTATAGCTTTCCACCAAATGAAAGATCAAAGAATTGGCTTGGAGTGAACTGTGCGCGCTGCGCTGCAGTCAAAACAACAGGAGCAAGCTTTCCGCTCTTAGCTAGCGCTGGAACCCAGTCGTTACCTGCAACGAAAATATCTGGTCCTGTTGTGCCAGATGCCTTATCAAGTGCATCCTTCAATGCATCGTAACTTGAAAAAGATACGACCTTGATTGTGCTTCCTGGAACCCAGTCACCCTTTTTTGCAAAAACTTTTGTTAAGTTTGGTCCGCGTGTTTCATCGGCCCAAATGACAATCTCACTTGCGGCTTGTGCAGGAACAATGGCCACGCCGACGGCAAATGACATTGTTGCAGCAAGAGCAAGACCCTTAAGTAGTCTGTTCTTCACTAAATTGATCTCCTTTAGAATCCGGAAGCCACTTCTTGATGGTGCAGGCTTCCTAGTGACACCATCCCACCCCCTTTAATGCTCAAAAGCAACAAACTCCCTCTGATTTCAACCGGTTTGGAAGCGTTTTTATCGGATTGTTATAAAGAGTCGGGCTTGCATAGCAGTTTGCAGTTACGCGGTTTTGGGGTGCACAGGCAGCCAAAGTGGGGTTCGATAGGGGCATGGCTGACGAGATCTTTTCCCGCGATGAGATCCGTGCGATGCGTCGTTCTTATAGTGATGCCGGTTTAGAAACTCTACCCAGCAATCCTTTCGAAGCTTTTGCAATGTGGTTAAAAGATGCACACGAAAATCCCATCATTGTTGAAGCAAATGCAATGGTGCTGTCAACAGTTACTGCAGATTCTCAAATCAATACACGAACAGTTTTGTTAAAAGATATCTCGGATGGCGGCTTTACTTTTTTTACAAATTATCAATCGCGCAAAGCACATGGAATTGAATTAAATCCAAATGTCTCGTTGTTGTTTCCCTGGTATGCGATGGAGCGCCAAGTTTCAATTAGTGGCATCGCAGAAAAAGTCTCTGAACAAGAATCAGATGATTACTTTGCAACTAGACCTTGGGGTTCACAAATTGGGGCTTGGGCAAGTGCACAGTCATCTCATCTTGCATCGCGTGAAGAGTTAGAACAACGTTTTGCAGGTGCTGCCGAAAAGTGGCCCGAAGGAAGCACGGTTCCTCGTCCTGCACATTGGGGCGGATACCGAGTAACACCTCTTAATATCGAATTTTGGCAGGGCCGATACTCACGTCTGCATGATCGATTGCGCTATGAGAGGACCGCCACAACCGGTGATTGGGAACTCTCTCGGTACTACCCGTAGTCTTAGCCCATGAGCATCATCATTCCTTCAGAGTTAAAGCCAGTAGATGGACGCTTCGGTTGCGGTCCGTCCAAGATTCGTCCAGAAGCGCTAGCTGCATTGTCAGCAAGTGGAAATTCGATACTGGGAACTTCGCACAGACAAAAGCCGGTGAAGAATGTTGTGAAGCGAGTGCGTGAAGGTCTCACAACTCTCTTTAATCTTCCAGAAGGTTATGAAGTAGTACTTGGTAATGGTGGTTCAACTGCGTTTTGGGATATTGCAACATTTGGGCTTGTTGAAGAGCGATCACAGCACCTTGTATTTGGTGAGTTCTCATCAAAGTTTGCTGCCGCCTCAAAGGAAGCACCTTTCTTGGGTGAACCAACCGTTTTTAAGGCAGAACCTGGATCGCACCCGGTGGCAACTGCCGAAGCTGGAATCGATGTTTACGCATTAACTCACAATGAAACAAGCACAGGAGTTGCAATGCCGATTCTGCGTCCAGCAGGAACTGATGGCGCGCTTGTACTGGTTGATGCAACATCTGCTGCTGGTGGATTAATGGTTGATGCAAAAGAGTTTGATACTTATTACTTTGCGCCTCAAAAGTCTTTCGCATCTGATGGTGGGCTATGGATTGCAATCATGTCCCCTGCAGCCATTGCACGCGCAGAAAAAATCAAAGCAAGTGGTCGTTGGGTTCCAGCTTTCTTTGACTTGGGAATCGCAATTGAGAATTCACGTTTAGATCAGACCTACAACACCCCCGCACTGGTTACTTTGATGTTGTTGGCAGAACAAATCGAATGGATGAATTCAAATGGCGGACTTTCATTTGCTGCAGGTCGCAGTGCTAAGTCTTCTGACATTTTGTACTCATGGGCAGAAAAGACAAGCTACACAACTCCCTTTGTAACTGATGCTGCAATGCGTTCTAAAGTTGTTGGAACAATTAACTTTGATGATGCGATCGATGCGACCAAAATCTCGGCTGCACTGCGCGAGAATGGAATTGTTGATACAGAGCCTTACCGCAAACTAGGTAAGAATCAGCTTCGCATCGGTATGTTCCCTGCAGTTGATCCAAGTGATGTCGAGGCACTTACTAAGTGCATTGATCACGTTGTTGCCGCTTTGTAATGAGTAAGGGCTTTCATCGCGATAGATTTTTCTGGGTAGTAGCGGTTCAAACCGCAATCGTTAACTTCTATCTTGGCGGCTTCGGTCCAGCGCAATCTTTGTTACGGACAGACCAAGGCACATCACTAACAATTGCTGGTTTACATGGAACCGCAATGGGCGCAGCATCAATCTTTGCTGGTTGGGCAAACCCTCGCATCGCACATAGGTATGGTCGCAACCATGCTAGTTGGATCGGTTTATCTATCTTCATCTTCGGTCTGACTTTGTTTGTGATTTCTCCTCCTGTTTACCTCACCTTGCCGGCTACATTTATTACAGGTGTAGGAACATCTATTGTCATCAATACAATGCTGACAAAAATGTCATCGCATTATGGCAAGGCTGCAGAGGTTGCTATCCCGCAGGCAAATGGAATTGCATCTGTTGGTTTTGTAACTGGAACCGCATTGATCGGAACAATTGCAATCGCCTTTCCAAGCCTTTGGCGTTTGGGATTACTACTTGCCATTCCGGTTGCGCTGATTCTTTTCTTTGTTGGGCGTGAGAAAGATGCGGAAGAGCACATCCCTAATGAGCATGGTCCACAGAGTGGAAAACTCTCACGGAAATTTTGGATCGCTTGGTTTGGTTTTGTTGCCTGTATTTCTAGCGAATTTGCAACATCTTTCTGGGCGGCTGCGCTTCTTAAAGAACGTATTGGGTCGACCGCAGCAATTTCAACAGTTGCAATTGTAGCTCTTGGCACCGGTATGGGAATCGGTCGCTGGTATGGCGGATTAGTATTGAAGCGCTTTGCTTTGGATACTCAATTATTAGCTATCATCGCATTGCAGTTCCTAGGATTTTTAGGTTTCTGGTTATCACACAACATGGTGCTCTCACTTATTTGCCTACTTATTGTTGGTCTAGGTATTTCAATGCAGTTTGCATTGTCTTCAATTCGGCTAATTGGATTAAGCGATGGGCGTCCAGATTTGGCGATAGGTCGAGCATCTTTGGCAGCGGGCGTTGCTATTGCTGGAGCTCCATTCTTGCTGGGTCTTTTGGGAGATAGTTTTGGTATTTCACGCGCCTACATCATGGTTTTTGTCTTGATCAGCATCGCTTTCATAATCGTGAGAGTGATTCCTTCAAATGTCAGGGAGTCAGCATGAGTTACAAAGCTAGAAGACTGATTACCCTGCTCGCATTAATTGGAATTTTAGTTGTGATTGCGATCAACAGTCTTTAAGACTCCTGCTACTGAAGTATCTGCAGGTTGTTCTACTCGGTTCTTATAACGGATCCAAATGATTATCGATGCACCTAACGAAATGCCACCACAAAGTGCAATTGTGGGGCGAATTCCAAGGAGTTCAGTTGTCGTTCCAATCAACGGTGAACCAAATGGTGTTCCACCCATAAAAATCAAAAGATAAAGACCCATTACTCGACCTCGGATTGCCGGATCCGTGCTTGTTTGAACTATTGAATTTGCAGAAACTAAAGTTGTCAAAGCAGTTAAGCCACAAATTGGAAGCCAAAGAATGTAGAGCGTGTAGCTAGGAATTATTGAAAGAACCATAATTGAAATGGAAAATAGGATTCCACCCTTGATGACAAACTTTGTATTTCTAAATCTCTCTAAACGTGCTGACCCAATTGCACCGGTTAAAGAGCCAATTGCAATAAACGTGCCCATTAACCCAAAGCTTGCAGGCCCCAATCCGAATTCCTGTGTCGCCATCAATGCGTTGAATATCTGAAAGTTCAGACCGAAGGTAGCTAAGAAGAAGACCATCAACATCACGACATAAATATCAGGTCGTGCCTTGGCGTATGCAATACCTTCTCGGATGCTTCCATCTGATTTTGGCCGGTCTTGATGAAAGAACCCTTTTTCATTGAGGTTGAGCAGAGCGGCGATAACGAATAAGTATGAAAGGCCATTAATAATGAAGGAAGGCCCAGTACCGAAAGCGGCGATTAAGCCACCAGAAATCGCAGGTCCAATGAGTCGACCAGCGTTGAAATTTGCCGAGTTCAAGGAAACTGCGTTAGGTAAATCGCTCTGACCAACAACTTCGGTTGTGAAGGCTTGGCGAACTGGCGCATCAATTGCGGTTGAAATACCCAGTACTGCAGCCAGAACAAAGACATGCCATAAAGCGATCAAATCTGTAATCACCAATATGCCAAGTCCTAATGAGGCAGCGCCTCCCATAATGTTGGTTAGTACTAAAACTTTTCTCTTATTGAAGCGATCGGCGAACTTTCCACCGTGTAGTGAGAAAAATAGGACGGGAGCAAATTGAACCGCAGTAACCAAACCTAGATAAGTTCCACTGTTGTTAGTAAGTTCCAGGACTAGCCAGTCTTGAGCAATTCGTTGGGCCCAGCTGCCGATATTTGAAACAGCGTTAGCAGGAAAAAGTATTTGGTAATTTCGGTGGCGAAATGAACGCCAATTACCATCCTCTTTTACCGATAAACGCATTACTCTTGCCCCATGACTACTCGACTACGCAATGCAGTAACTCTAGTCGCAATTGGAACAATGTGCTGGATCGTTGCTGGGGTGACTGCTCTTGCAATGAATGCAGAAGCAAAAGTTATTTGGACATGCGTGATGGGTGCAGCATTAGGCCTAGTTGGTATTCGTTACACAATCCGCCGCAGCAGACGCAGCGGCATTTAAGCCGCTTAAGCACCTAGCGCAGTAGCAATACCGCGCAGCACACGACCAAGGCGATCTGCTTCTTGTGCATTTGGATGGCGTCCATGGCGTAAACCATTTCCAACCTTGTCCAACATCTTGATTGTGTCTTCAATCATTGCAGCAAGATCATCACTGTTAACACGTGAGTTCTCTACTAATGATGGTGGAGCATCAATGATGTGTACAGATAATGCTTGCGGGCCTTTACGGCTATCTGCAATAGAAAACTCAAGCTTTGTTCCAGGCTTTACTGTTGCAACACCTTCTGGAAGTGAAGTTGCAGCTAGATAAACATCTTCGCCTTCATCATTAGCAATAAAGCCGAAACCTTTTTCTAATGAGAACCATTTGACGCGTCCTGTAGGCATGGGGAGAGCTCCTTGCTAGTTTTCTTTACTGGTGTGTAAATATGTATCGCGGTTGCGATAGCAGGTGCTTAGTTTAACACCGGCTCTGTAAAGGTCGCTTCCGAATGTGCTCCGCAGCCATGATCCACGCTCACTACGCGTGCGTCATCAGGTGAGATCGCATTTGCGCACACCCCAAAGGTTGCGCGTAATGATCCTGCGATCGGAATAAAGAAGCCACAGCTATGACATGGTTTTGGCGCTGACTGAGCAACAGGCGCGTTAGGTCCACGCTCGCCTTCATACCAACGCTTAGCTGCTTGGTCACGACCTTCAATAGATAGAACACGTGCGCGACCTAATCCAAGTTCAATTGCCATCGCTGTATCAAGATCCTCATCCTGCGGTAACGCTTGTTGTCCCGGGACTAAACGAGTGTCATCAAGTGCACTGGGAACAATGTCGCCAACACCAACATCGCCCGGCAAAATTCTGTCGCGATATGGAATCCATTCTGGTGCACGTAATGCATGGGGACCCGGAAGAACAACTACATCACAAATTGTTGGTTGCGATTGCTCATCAACCTTTGCAATGGTGATGCACCAACGCCACCCTTTGTACCCTGCAAGGTTTGCTTCAAACAAATATGTCGCTACCCGATTGTCGTCATCAAAATCTACTGAAACAAATCCGCCAACTTGATCTTTCTTTTCCGCCTGCTCTAACGCAGCATTTCGGGCAAGATCCTTTGCATCAAAAGCAACAACGTTGCTTGTTGATGTCATCTCTTTTTGAGCAGCCTCCTTCTTAGGAGCTTTCTCTTTTCTAGAGAGCAGCGATTTCTTTGCCATGGTCTAAGGGTAAAGCAGAACGCCGCCCACATGTTAATTGTGGACGGCGTTACGCGTAACTAATGGTTGAGAGGGACTTAGAAGTCCATATCTCCGCCGCCTTGTGGGGCAGCAGCAGCCTTTTCTGGCTTATCTGCAATAACTGCCTCTGTTGTAATAAACAGCGCAGCAATTGATGCAGCGTTTTGTAATGCAGAACGTGTGACCTTTGCTGGATCAATGATTCCGGCTTTGATCATGTCTACATATTCACCAGTTGCAGCATTTAAACCTTGTCCTGCAGGAAGATGGCGAACCTTTTCAACAACTACTCCGCCTTCGAGTCCTGCGTTAACTGCGATCTGCTTGATTGGAGCTTCGATTGCATATTCAACAATCTTTGCACCAGTTGCTTCATCGCCAGTCAAACCTGTTAAGCGCTTGAACACTGCAGCACCTGCTTGTAGAAGTGCAACGCCACCACCGGCAACGATTCCTTCTTCTACTGCAGCTTTTGCATTGCGAACCGCGTCTTCAATGCGGTGCTTGCGCTCTTTGAGTTCTACCTCAGTTGCAGCTCCTGCCTTGATAACGGCTACGCCACCAGCAAGCTTTGCAAGACGCTCTTGCAACTTCTCGCGGTCGTAATCTGAATCAGATGCTTCAATTTCATTACGGATCTGCTGAACGCGACCCTTGATCTGAGCATCATCGCCAGCGCCTTCAACGATAGTTGTCTCTTCCTTGCTGATAACAACTTTGCGAGCGCGACCCAATAGATCAAGCTCAGCAGCATCTAGACGCAGACCAACTTCTTCAGAAATAACAGTTGCACCAGTAAGGATTGCAATGTCCTGCAGCATCGCCTTACGACGATCTCCAAAACCAGGTGCCTTTACAGCTGCTGAGCGGAAAGTTCCGCGAATCTTGTTAACAACTAGTGTTGCAAGCGCTTCGCCTTCAACATCTTCAGCGATGATTACAAGTGGCTTACCTGATTGCATAACCTTTTCTAGAATCGGAACTAAATCCTTAATGTTTGCAATCTTTGAGTTAACGATCAAAACATAGGCATCTTCTAGAACAACTTCCATGCGATCCTGATCAGTTACAAAGTATGGCGAGATGTAGCCCTTATCAAAGCGCATACCTTCAGTCAGCTCTAGCTCTAGACCAAATGTATTTGACTCTTCAACGGTGATTACGCCTTCTTTTCCAACCTTGTCCATCGCTTCGGCGATCATTTCACCGATAGTTACATCGGCTGCAGAGATTGATGCAGTTGCCGCGATCTGCTCCTTCGAGTCAACCGCCTTAGCCATTGAAAGAAGCTCGGCAACGATTTCTGCCACAGCCTTTTCAATTCCGCGCTTTAGCGCCATTGGGTTTGATCCGGCAGCAACGTTACGTAGACCTTCACGTACAAGCGCTTGAGCCAAAACAGTTGCAGTTGTTGTTCCGTCACCGGCAACATCATCAGTCTTCTTCGCAACTTCCTTAACTAGCTCTGCACCGATCTTTTCCCATGGATCATCAAGTTCAATTTCCTTTGCAATGGAAACGCCATCATTAGTAATTGTTGGGGCGCCCCACTTCTTCTCGAGAACGACGTTACGTCCACGAGGTCCAAGGGTTACCTTGACCGCATCGGCCAAGATATTCATGCCGCGCTCTAAACCGCGACGTGCTTCTTCATTAAAGGCAATCTGCTTTGCCATGAGTTGTGCTCCTTGTGTTAGTACTTCGTTAGGCGGGGCGCTTTATCACTCGCACCCCGAGAGTGCTAACGCCAAATCTAGAGCCTTTATTTCCGGTGTGCAAAACGAAGTCGTTGAAAAGGGTTCTAACGGGCCACGCGCGTGGCCATGCGGGCCTCGCGCAGGCGGCGCAGGCGCTTAACTAGCATGGGTGAAGCAGCTAGAGCGTCGTCGCGGTCAATCAGATCATTCAATAGTTGGTAATAACGAGGAGCGCTCAGGTCGAAAAGATCCTTGATGGCTGCCTCTTTAGCCCCCGCATAGCGCCACCAGTTGCCCTCAAAATCGAGGATGCGAACTTCGAGGTCACTGAGCC
>Ga0315909_10007360_pt1 | contig 12296 bp, 5 predicted proteins | sample LakEriMetagenome_11_FD_203527 | JGI IMG/M metagenome (GOLD analysis project Ga0315909, IMG submission 203527) | Freshwater fungal communities from buoy surface, Lake Erie, Ohio, United States - Buoy 2 MA125 | ecosystem: Environmental > Aquatic > Freshwater > Lake | place: USA: Lake Erie, Ohio...
GCCTGGTTTACCAGAAATATTAAACGTTATTGGTTCACCGTCAATTTTGGCCCCAAGTTTTCCGACATTTTCTGTAACATTTGTCGTGCCAAGATAAACAGGTTTAAGTGCTTTTTGTTGAAATTCAGAACCATCTGTACCTAACCAAGATACATCATTATTTAAACCATGTTTATATGCAAATTTATTATCTAAAAAAGTTGAATTTTGTATTTTTTTACCAGCATTAACAACGGATGTTGCTGGAACAAATTGCTGTATTAATTTAACCCAAGAAGAATCAAATTTATTTAAAAACTCTAAACTTCTCATGCTATCAATTGGCGTGGTTGTTGTTTTTAAATAATCAAAATAAATCTTTGATAAAGTTGGATATGTTTTAATCGTTTTTCTATTTTTTGGATTTATAAACGTGTCTAACGATTTTTTAATAAATTGATTAAATGTTAAATTTGTTGAGTCAAATTTATTTAATATATTCAAATCGGAATTGACAATCCCTATATTTCTAGCGTATTGCCTGTAAACAGGAATATCAAATATTCGATTTGATGATAAATAAACCTCAAGTTCTTTAGAATTAATTGATAATCTAATGTCATTTGATTCGTACTCAGTAAAACCATTTCTATCGTCTTTGTAATAGGTTGTTGGTAATTCGTTGTATACCCAACTTTTTACGTTATCGATTGTTCTATATACATCGAAAAGAAAAACGTTTTCATATTTTTTATACTGATTAACATATCTTTGGCCAAAATCGAATCTACCAATATTAGACTTATCTTCTGTGATATAGCCCCCGTCTTCTTGATATCTAACGTTTGTTGGTACGGTTGGAAAACCTTTTGAATCAAAAGGTACTCTTTGTAATAAAATTTCTGGATCGTCAATAATTGTCTGGCCATAAATTTTATTTAAAACATCTGGTGTGTTTAAAGGTCTTTCGGCCAAATAAATATACTCGTTTAACTCAAATATTTCATCAGGTAAACCCACCAGTCTCAAAATAAACTCGATAGATTTTCTGGTACCTTTTGATTTGTATAGATAAAATGAGTTAATTAAGATTCTTCTCCATAATTCAATGTCAATTTCCGCTGGTGTTGTGCCTTTTTCAACATCATCAAGTTCAGTTGAAAACAAAGAATCGATTAAAGTATTTTCATCTTCAATTTCAAATGTATTAAAACCAAGCATTGTTGCGTAGTTTTTAATTAAAAGATCTGGAACGTTTTCGATTTTATCATAACTAACATTTCGCATAAAAGTTATGCCATCAATATATCTTTTAATATCGTCAAACGTTTTACCGTATAATTGAAATAATAAATTGGCTTTACGATCGCTAGTATCAAATTCTTTTAAGGAGTCGGTTGTTAAAAATCTTGAGATTAAATTTGTTTTAATACTATCATACGAATCAGCAAAATCATTTAAAGTCGTTGTGTAGTCATCAAATTTACTACTAAACATATCGATGTTAAAATCATCGTACATTGGGAAAATTAAAGTTTCTTTAACAGTTCGAACTTGCCCACTGTCATCCTCTGATGGATAAACGAACTCACTAATATATTCACCAGTATTTGGATCTTTATTTAAAAGAAACGAAGCTAAATCTGATAAATTATTAAAAAAATCATTGTATACTTTACTTTTAGGTTTTATATAAAATCTTACGTTAACAACATTGTTTACATCAACAATATCTCCAAATGGATTACCATCTACGGTTAATCGAATACCAGTCGCGTCATCATTATTGTTTTGTGGAAATTGCGCGGAAATTATGGGATACTCAACACCGTTGTAATATAAAACATATTCTTTATGTGTTTTAGTAAAATTTCTGTATTTTGTTATAGTTTCACTATTATCCAAAGTACTTCCAGAACTATTATATTCAATACCATATGGGTTAAATAATCCATAAAGATTTACTTTAAAAGAAGATCTATTTTCAAGTGGGTATGTTGCATAATTAGAAACAGATGGTGTTGTTATAGATATTGGTTCGGCTTTTATTGCTCCTGGAAAATTATTGTATATTTCAATTATAACGTTTTTTAATCTTTCTTTTAAAGATGAAAATAAAACATAATTATCTAATTTTCTTCTGTCAAATAAAACTTTTACCGTTAAGTTTTCGGTTACTTTTTGTTTTAAAGCTTCCACGTATTCTTTACCCTCAAAATAGGGTAGATTTCTTTGTGCTATACTTTCAACTGTAAAACTTTTTACAGCATCGTTTTGTGCGGCCTCATTTACTTGAATTTGTAATTGTGACGCCTGCGCCCCTTGTTGTACGCTTTTTTGAATTGAAAAGTTACCTAGGGTAAAAAAAGGATCACCTTGTATTTCGTCTTTGGCGTTCGCAAATTGTAAACCAACTAATTTACTGCCAAAAGTATCGCTACCAAAAGCACCTATTTTACCTTGTATTGTCCTATATCTCAAGGCTCTTTCATATTGTACAAAAGATGAGCATGGTACATATTTAACGTCACCATTTATGATATAAGTGCGATATCCGTCACAACCAAGTGCTTTTGACGCATCAATTGCTTCTTGTGGTGTATCGTACAGATCCCTAATTATCTGATTATTCGTTGTAAAACTAAGATCAGCCATTTCTCACTATGTTATTTAAAGATTTTGTCGTATCAACGGTTGTTCTTTTTCGTCTAACTTCATAAAGTTTTTTATTAACGTTATCTCTAATTTCATATAAATCATACTGAGCATATATGTTACCATCAAAATCGTAAATTGTATAGATGCCATCGTCCATGGATTTTGTCTGATCAGCGAATAATCCAATTGCTAGACTTTCGACATCATAATTAACCATTTCTAATTCAATCATTTGTGGTGAAAAGCTGGTATTTGTTAATATCACATTTTGATCTTTTCTACCAATAAACGGCGCTGAAGTTGGTTTAAAACTGGGGGCGGCGTTAGGTGTAACCGTACAAAATAATAAATTACCTATATTATTATAGATATATTTAATAGTTTTTTGTGATGAATTAGGGGTATTAATTTGTACTGGTTCTGAAATAAATGACGAAGTTATAATTCTGTAAAGATTTGGTATTTTTGTCCCATCGTTATTCAAATACTCAACCCTGTACCCATCTAAACCATTGTTGGTGAATTTATTACTGAAATCAACTGGGGCTTGGTCTATGTTGAAAATTAAACCTTTAACATCTGGATATGTGGCTAACTCAGCGCAATCCTCAATTTTAACCCTAATCTGGGCTGGTCTTAAATAAATTGTATAAAAACCTTTTTGCCCAAAAACATCTCTAGGTAAAGTTAAATTATACAAACCACCGAGTAATTCAACATCAGTACCACCAAGTGCGCTACTAGACATCATTGGTCTAATTACCTGTGAACCAAATAATTTTGTTACGGTTTGAGCTTCAGTCGCATTCCTATTTTTAGTGTATATTACAATAACCTCAATGTCTGTTGGATCGACATCCGCAGGTCTTTTTACACCGTATAATCCGATTGCCATTTTTTATGTTGTTTTAAAATTATATCCTTTTGTGTTTATTTTATAGTATCCTAGTCCAGTTTTAGTTAATTCGTTCATATCTTTAACATTTTTAAGTTTTTTAACACGTTCAAATGCGCCGTTTAAACCCCTATCAATAAATACTTCGGATATTATTTTTGGTTCCTCAACTATACCATCATAAATTACCATGTTTGCTGTTTGAGTTTCCTCGTAATGAGATCTCATATATATAAATCTAGCAAATCCATTTCCTAAATCAATGTATTTTATAGGATTTTCCGTATCTAAATACAAAACATATTCAATTAAACCACTATTATTTTCAGTCAAAATCATAGCCACAATATCCAAACCTGGGATGTTTAATTTAACACGGTTTCTTATATTATGATTACCACCAAAAGTTTCTTCAACCTCAATCGGAGCATTTCCATCATCTCCAACAATTTTTTTAAAATTTAATTTTTTTAAGGGTTTTAATGATTCAGCTGATTTTATAAAATTAATTTTTTTAAAATATTTTGTTATTAGGTTTGATTTGCTTTCTGTAAAACCAGTAACAAAATATTTGTTTGGTGACGGTGTAAAATGATTCGTAACATCATCGTATGTTGATATTATTTTTGTATTTGTTACGTATGGTGTTACATTTTTTGTGGTGATAAATGGGTCAACTTTATTCGCTATTTGTTCAAGTTGTTGTAATTTATAATCATCGGGCACGTTGTATTCTGCATTTATATAAGAACCAGGCACAACAGTGTTGCTTTCTAAGTTAATAACTATATTATTATCAAAAATTTCTGAAATTAATACTTGTTTCATAGCATTTCATCTAATTCCGCCACGCCACCACCACTTGGTTTTTTGGGTGCGGTGTATTTTGGTAGTTTATTTTTTGAAGCGGCGTCTGACGGTTTTTTAGCTGTTATGGTCGATTTAATTGGTACTACAATGTTTTTTATATCACCATCACTATTAATAATAGATATTCTTAATTTACCATTTATGACAAATTGTGAAATATTTGATGCTAAAAATTTTAATTTTTCCCCAATGTTAAAATAAACATCTATCTTATTACTTTCATTAGGTATGATAAATTTATCACCGTTTTGTACAGCATATGTTGTCAGGGCGTAATCTCTTATTTCATACCTTAAATCCGTTGGATTAGCATCTAAATTGATTACCGCTTTTTCTAAAGTTAATTTGTTTATTAAAATATCTTTATCTGTTTGGTTAATATTTTTTTGAGCGGTTAAAATCAAAAATTGCTCAATTAATTCTGGGTTGTCTTTTGGATTTAAAATATCATTTACAGCATCGACAACACCGTCAACAATTGAAAATAAATCCGATTGATTAGTATTATATGCAATTAATAACCCAAGCGCTGTGTCTCTAATATCATCAAATATAGCCCTATTTATGCTTTTCATAGACTCATATTTTTGAGTTAATTTATCTATATAATAATATATTTCACTATGATTTTGATCGACCTGACCTCTTAAATCCACAGCTAGCCCCGTATAATCATAATTATGTGAAGACGTTACACGAAACACAACACCTAATTTTGTAAAACATTTTGACAAAAAATTAACTATTGATTGCTCCCTATACGACTCATCATATTGATAATAGTTTATATTATACCTTTCACTTTCTATTTGATTTAAGAGAACTTTAAAAATAAGTGGATTTTCCAAATATTTTCTTAACACATTTTCAGTAAATTTTCCAGCATCAGTACCTGAACCTATGTTTGATTGTGAGCCATGTACTATCGTTATAGCCTCACTAACCCTATAACTTGGGTTTTCATTCCATAAACTTTGTCTTTGGTTGTAAACAGTATTTTTTAAAACTAAACTATTAAGATTTACCGTTATGTCTTTAAATTCCATACTTCTAATAGTCCAAGTTTTTGTATCAACATTTTTAAAAATAAAAGATTTGATTGGTATTTGATATGCTTTAACATTTCTATTTACAACTGGAATGTATACATTTTTTTCATTTAACTCACCAAAAACTTCTGAAGTTAAATTATTTATATAACCATTAAATTGCTTTAAAAAATTTTTTGTTTTATTATTAAGGAATGTTTGGTAATTATTTATTTCACCATCTGTTAAGATTGGTAAACTACTTGCGCTATTAACAAAATTAGATGTATATAAATTTTTTATTGTAAAATTTAAAGGATTAGAAATTTCTTGCGTGGTTAAAATTAATTTTGAATTTTTAGGTTTTTCATTTGGTACCACTTTATTTTTATAGTAAGTGTCAAACTCTAACTGATACAAATCAAAATTACTTCGCTCGCTATCATACTCTTTTGTTATTGGATTATATTCGTATATTTTGTAAGTTTTATTTTGATAATCTAAAACATATTTCAAATAGCGATTATTTTGACTAAAGTTATCTGGATCTTGTAACCATTTTTTATTAACATCTAAATTTGATGATGGTAATAGGGATATTTTTTTACCATTTAATGCATCCCAAAAAGAATATTTAACGTAAAATTCATTTGTTATATAATCTCTTAAAAAGAAAAATGAAAACCCATCAACACCTTCATTTAATTTAAAACAAGGTCTTTCATAATGAAAGTTTTTTGATTCATTTTTTTCCGTAATATTATACCTATCATTAATAAAAATTGGCACTGATTGTATTCTATTTTGAGACACAGCAGATGTTGAATCATAAATTTCCATTAACAAAAATGAGTTATAAAAATACGGTTTGTTTGAAAAAAGTAATGGCTCGTTTACCCATTTATCTTTTGATTGCCAAAATGGTAACGTGAATGAATTATAAAAAATAGGTATACCAGATTTAATTGGCTTTTTTAATGTGCTCTCACCAATAAAATCTCTAACAACATATGGTTTTTGTTTCAATTCTTCAAACCTAGTTAAAGTTTTTTCACTTAAAACAGCCTCTTCTCTTAGTCCATTAGCTTGTCTGGTTTCGTAGACGTTATTGAATCCTTTAGTTATTTCAACCCCGTTAATATCAGTTAATCCGAATTTTGCTTTTGTGATATTATACTGTTTATTAAAATCAGATTCAATATATTTTTTTAAATCAGATAGTTCATTGTCTTGAACATAATGTAAAAAGAAAATATTAAAATTTATTTCATTAATATTATCTGGTTTATACTCGTAAATTTCAGTATCACTGATATCATTAATAACGGTATTTTTTGTAAAATTTAATAAATTTTGGTTATAAAAATCCCTGTCAGACGAATAGTCTTCATTTACAATATTAGTTTGTAAAATTATATCTTCGTTTGGTGTTTTTGTTTTTAACATTTTTCGTCTCTATACTGATTAAATGGTTTTATTCCATTGGGGTCATTTGGGTCGTTTGTTTCACTTAAATCTACATTTCTAAACGCATCATCAAACTCGTTAATAAATTGATTACCAGCTGCTGATGTTACATCGTTTACATTTAGTGTATATTTTCTAACCGATCTAACTTCAGGTGTTAAAAAAAAGTTAATATCACAAAAAGTATAAAAAGATCCGTTCATGAAAGGAAAATCTATAACATTACCATTTTCATCAGTTATTCCTATATCAAATACATCTCGCCAAATATATTTTTCCCTTTCTCTGCTATAAATAGCATAATCTGGTTTATTCCTAACATTTTCACCGTCTTCGATATACGGTGATTTTAATTTTATATTAATTTTTGTAAAAGGTTTGTAGTTGAATAATACATTTTTATATATGAATCTATGGCTAATGTATGAAATTTCATTTTCAGTTAAATTTTCAGTCGTGTGTTCACAAATTGAGTGTAATAAAATATCACCAATTTTTGGTTTTGAATTAAAGCCTTTAGTATTATCAGATATAAGTTCCAATCCAAATCCATCGCCAACATTTTCAATATAATTTGAAAAATGAGACTCAACATTGCTAATTGTGTTTTCAGCTGGCGCTGAGTTTTTAATAATACCAATGTATAAATCAGAAAGGGGTTCGTTTAAATTATTTCGTAGCCCAGTTATATTTAAATCGCCATTTAAGAAAAAATTTTTTATTTGCTGGTTATAATTATTAATTGAAAAGGCGCAGTCGTCTAATTGATCCACAATAGCAATAATTTCCAAGCCTTTTACATAATATTCTAACTGTTCTTTTTCAATTATTTTTGAGACATAAAATTCTGGTCTTATTAAACTCTGTATCCTTGGTCTTGGGGTGTTAATTATACCTGGAATTTCTGATGGTTTAAAAACCAAATTTTTAATTCTTTGTTTTGCATCATTATTTGCAACTTCTGTGTTATTTACTTTAACGTTAGTAAAATCATCTATTTTTTTTGTCGAAGCTTCTTTGGCCTGTACGATTTGTTTTTTGAAAGAACGTTTAACTGGTTTTGTGTTTATATAAACCATATTTGGTCTAACATCAACAACGTCATATATTTTAGAGTCTAGTAAATCATCATCTAAAGTTTCAACTTTTAATTTATCGCCGATTTCAAAATTATGGCCAAGGGGCAAAAACATGCAAAAATTATCTGAGTTAATTGAAGAATTATACTGTCTAGCTGGTAAACCTAATCTAAAATCTAAGTCAATGATGGTAGTGTTGTTTGAACTTTTTTCTAGTTTTTTAACACCTTTAATATACTGTTGAATCCCATTGACGTCCACCTTTGATTCAAATCTTTTTGATTTTAATACCACAATTGTCCAATTATTTAAATTCATATCAAATAAATTATTATCAATTTCAATTAAACGATCGGTATTGTTTGTTAATTTTTGATGTACATTTAAATTAATAATTGGGTTTATTTTACCATATATTCTAAATTTATTAGATTCGTTTTTTTCGGTAATATATTGAGTTTGTTGTGATATATCATAAAACAAATTGTGCTCGTATTGAATTTTTTTATTCTCTTCAAACACAACTCTAGTTTTTAGTTCTTTTCTTTTAGACCCAATAAACTTTTTTTCACCTAATATTTCTACAATATCACTCATTTTACAAAATAATTTTTTTCAATATCGTACAACGCATTAGCACCTTTCCATAAACCAAAATAGTAATATTTCCCTTTATAACTATTGTTTGATGTGGCACTTTCTGAATTAGTTGTTGTTATTGTTTCTTCTGGACGCTCAACAAAAATTTCAGAAGAATCTAAACTAACACTTCTAACTGAGGTGGTTTGTGTTATTTGCGATCTGATAATTGAAGCATCTCCTTTTCTATATGAAGAATAAACCTGGTCGTTTATTAAATCTGGTAAATCGTCAGTTATATCATCGATAAAAACCTCTAAAATCGGTTCTTTACCATTATATTCCACAGAATTAACAAAAACACCGTATGTTTGATATTCATCCGCAACTTGATTATAGGCTTTATGTACTGAAGATCCATTTGCATTTGAACCCTTTTTCTTGGCTAATTCTGTTGCATATAAACTAGCATTAAATACGGTAGTTGTATTATCACCAAAATTCCAAGTATTATTGTCACCAAAAATATTATTACCGTTGTTGATAAAATCATCGGCATTAAATAATTCTGAGTACACCGACCCTGAGTTTACACCACCATCTTTCTTAACACCTAGACCCAAATACATTTCCCAATCACCAACCCATTCGTTATATGTGTCAGTTTTATCTTTCCAAGGTTCAATTAAAAATTTATGCGCTCTCTTTAAGGAATTATCCTCATAAGTAGTATAAAATCTCGGTATTAAGATCGATCCAATAATCGTAGGTTCGTCTATGTTTGCCACTGTATTAAAATGTAAAGGAAAATTCCAAAAAACCGATGATTTATTTGGGTTATACTGTGGAAAATACCCAATAAAATTACCAGGTATTAACGCATTTGATAAAGAATGTTTTTTGTGTATTGTTTTTACCGTATAAAACTTTCTGCGTCTGTTTAATATGTCATATTCAAATAAACCACCCCAAGTACCTTCCCAACCACCAAGCCAAACATCTCCATTAATCGTGGATGGTATTCTAATACCTGGTAATATTTGGTTTGCAAATCCACCCCACGGTAGTCTTCTGCCTGTCCATCTATCATCGGTGTCATATATCTCAAAGGCGTAATATGCTTTTGTTGGTATTCCATTCGTTGTATCGTTTGTCGGAACTAAATCACCAAATTCATTTGTGATATAGTAATCCGTATACATAGGTAATGATAATCTGAATACCCCATTGTAGTATGAACCAGTAAATACGCCAAGTCTTTTTCTAGAACCTTGATTTAGTTTATCGTCTAATCGATAAACAACTATTTCCATTTTTTGATATGGATATATATCACCAGTTGCGTAATTAAGTGAAGCATCGTTTGCGTGAATCTCTGGTCTTCTTGTTGTGATATTATAATTGTAATCTGGATTTATCGTAAAACCACCACTTGGTGCATGTATATACCCAAAAAATACAGCGGTTGGTGTGTATTTAAAATTTATTTTAAAATCACACCTAGTTATACCCACATCACATTGATCCTCATCGCCCCAAAATGGTGATACGGTTATTTGTTTAACCTGATGAAATATATTAGGCATTTCATCAATATTTGTTTTTACTTCGACCTCAAAGTTATTATTACCCAAGTAAATAAAATTAGGCACTTTGTTCCTATTAATTGTTTGCTCTTGGGCGTCAATGGAATTACTAAGTAATAATGATCTTAATTCCTCAATGTTGTTATTTAAAGATATTTGTTCAACCAAATCATTTGCTGTTAATTCAAAAGATTTTGTATCAAAGACATCAAAATCCATAATGATATCATGTTGCCCAGTTGGGACGCCAAATATCATAAAGTCACCCGATTCATTTGTTGTAGTTGTGTATTTGTAATACTTTTCCATTACCTCGAGATACTGCGGGTAATTTGTGAAGTCACTTTCGTGTGGAAAATTACCGATTGCTTTGTGACTTGGATTTCTTTCGTTTTTAACCCTAGGGAAAAGGTTATATCTAACACCATTTGGGTAAGTGTCATTTACCGTTTCAAACGGATATAATTCCAATATTTCTGGTCTATCTTTATCTTCATCTTTTAAAGGGATAAAAATACTAACTTTTGCGTTTTGAACACCAAATCCGCTATTTAACATAACCCTTCCAACAATAACACCAAAATTTGAGCATTGTCTAGTGTAAGCATCGGAATTGGTTATCTTTAAACTAAGGATTTCAAGATTATCAAACTCTTGCTCTAAATTAAATTGTATTACTTTATCATCCCTAGAAAAATCTACTGGAATCCTTATGTTTCTATCCATATTAAACGCCTAACAATGTGTTTTGTGTGGTTGGTATAACCACAATATCTTTTTCTGGTGTTCTTAATTGTAAAATTTGATCCGCATTTACACGAATAACCCCACCAGTTATATCAATTTCACCTGTGTTAACATTTATGTAGAGTGAATCGTCAAGTCTACTTGATGAATAATCTCCGCCAACTTTGTTAAATACCTTAATATAGTTAATATTTAAAACACCATCAATCTGTGAAAGTTTTTTAATAACGTCCCCAACAAGATAACTTTGCCCTAACTGCATTTTATCCTTGGAAAACTCATCTCTTAATATCGCGGCAATGTTAGCAATTGCATTTATTTGCGATCCAGCCTCGCTTAAAATTGATATTTCAAACGATAAATCAATCACATCGGCTGGTTTTACAACAACATAATCATTTATCATTCTATATCTCGATAAATAATTTGCTACGTTTTCTAGAACAGTTGATGAAACAATATTTGTTAACGAACCATTTGTATCTGTCGATAAAACACCAACGTTAATTTTATTTTGAATTTGTGAGACGCTTACTTTTGCTGGAACACCAAATTTAGCTGGCATACCGAGTAAAATGGCTTTATAGTCTTGCAATGTGACAGCTCTATTTTGAGCAGAAAAATTGTACGAAATATAGTTTCTTAACTCCTCAATACTTGGAGCCTCACCACCCCCAATTGCTGGTGTAACATTTGTAACCGTTAGCGAACCTTGCACAATTGAATTAATTTGGGCCTCAGGGCCGTTCAGTTGCATAGAAACAAGTCCTGTGGTATCTATTGTACCAACACCGACATTTGTGTCCTCACCGCCTCCAATCCTGTATTTAATATACATCGTTGTATTATTGATTGGGGCAAAACCTAAACCTGGGTTACTTAAAAAACTTTTAAGATTAAAAGTATTAGCATCGACAAAATCATCTAATATGTCTAAACCCTGGTCGGTCAAAGAACCGAAAGTTAACACACAAAATCCATTTGGTGTAAATTCTTTTACAAATCGCCTATCAACTTTTGTGTAGTCACCTTTATAAACACCATTTACTGGCGCCACAGTTCTGTCTTCAACAAAGATTGTATCTTCAGCCAAAGACGCAACTTCGTACCATTTATTTGTGTTTGAATTAAATTCTAAATTTGTTGGTATTGTTTGAAACGATGTACCATTTTTATGAATAATAGAATCAATAGATAATATATTATTTTCTGGCAATGTTATTTGATAAAATGATCTTGTATTTGAAATTTTTTGTGTAAAAATTCTACTTGCCCCAGCCACAACTATACCAGTTTTTGTTATCCTATATGCAGTTAAAATACCATTTGTGTAAATTGGGATTTTAGTTCTATCAATTTTACCCGAGATATTAAAATTTGATGCAAAATCAATATCATATAACAACTC
>Ga0315909_10007363_pt1 | contig 12295 bp, 10 predicted proteins | sample LakEriMetagenome_11_FD_203527 | JGI IMG/M metagenome (GOLD analysis project Ga0315909, IMG submission 203527) | Freshwater fungal communities from buoy surface, Lake Erie, Ohio, United States - Buoy 2 MA125 | ecosystem: Environmental > Aquatic > Freshwater > Lake | place: USA: Lake Erie, Ohio...
CTCTTCATCACTGATCAAGTCAACAGATGCATGTTCAGCATGCTTGGAATCTCTTTTGCAGATGTAGATCCTTAAACTACCTCCGTGTGTCGCTAGCTTTTCAACTTTGAAAATTCTTAAGTTGTGTCGATTTAAGAGTGGTGCAATAGCAATAAGTGATAGATAACTGAAATGTTCATGGTAAATTGTATCGAACTGATTAAACTTCAGTAGAGACAAAAGATGCGGAAATTCCATTGTACAGACACCTTCTGCAGAGAGCAGTGTCGAAAGTCCCTCACAAAAATCATTTAAATCCGGCACGTGAGCGAAAACATTGTTACCCACAATAAGATCTGCAGACCGAAAATCATTTAAGACTTTCTTTACAATATTTTGGCCAAAGAATTCAATCAGAGTTGGGATACCTCTTTTTTGCGCAACTATTGCTGTGCTTGCTGTCGGCTCAATTCCCAAACATGGAATTCCAGCCAAGACAAAATTGTGAAGGAGATAGCCATCATTTGATGCTATCTCTACAACAAAACTTTTAGAATGGAGATCTAACTCTTTGGTGATTGAATCTGCAAACTTCCTTGAATGTTCGAGCCAACCCTTGGAAGTACTAGAAAAATAATGATACTCAGAGTCAAATACATCATCACGACCTAGGAAATCTTCAGTTTGAACCAGCCAACACGTCTCACACACGAGGACTCTTAGAGGATAAGTTTTTTCTGGCAGAGATAATTGAAATTTAGTCAGATATGCATTAGATGGAGGTGCAAAACCCAAATCAATAACCACTTTGGATAACGGTGTAGCACAAGAACGGCAATTCATAATTGTTTCCGCAATTCTCCTAATGTCGGAAGACCTTTATCTCTATCAGATATTTCTGAGATGTCTTCGGGCCAGCAGACGTTAACCGATGGATCATCGAACTTAAGACCCGAGTTTAAGTCAGCTGCGTAGTCACCTGAGTGTAAGTATTGTACGAGACAATTCTCCTCCAACGTTTGAAAACCATGAGCAACCCCTCGCGGTATCACGACTGCGTTTTGGGCGGGTTCGAGAATCACTGATTGCCAGAAACCAAAGAAGTGTGAATCAGGACGTAGATCCACCATCACATCGAATATCTTCCCTGCCATGCAATTGACTATCTTAGATTCCATTGAAGGGTGCTTTTGAAAATGGAGTCCCCTCAAGGTTCCCTTATGTGTATTTCTACTCAAATTCACCTGTTTTATTGAGAACTCTACGCCCAAATCTTTGAAGTCTGTTTCTTTGAAAATGTTTTCAAAAGATCCTCGATTGTCTGTATGCACGTCATTGGAAATCAAGTAAGTTCCTGGAATTTGTAAATCACTTATTAACATTTTTAAAATATTTCCGAATCTGAGATTGAGTAAATTGCTGCATATCTTGCCCACCTTGGTACGCCAAGTGCCACTCAACTATGAGCAGGATAGCTTCCGAGATTCCGAGGATCGGCCGCCACGAGAGCAGGGCTTGAGATTTGTTTGAGTTTAAACTTAAATTTGCAGCTTCATACTTTGGATTCGAATTTGAATCGATTTCTATCGACAACGCTAATTCTCGAGGAAAGAATCTTAGGAGTTCCATTACGGTGATGCCGTCATTCTCAGGATTTGAAAAATTAAAGGGGGATTCAAAAATTTTGTCTTGTGAGCTACTTAATCGTTCTGCAAGTAAAATATAGCCATTTAGTGCATCAAGCACATGTTGCCAAGGACGCGTTGAATTCGGATTACGCACATATAATTTCTCTTTGCTTTCAATCGCTCTCAATGCATCTGGAATTATTCTATTGGGCAACCAGTCACCCCCACCAATCACATTTCCAGCGCGCGCAACCGCCACGCGTAACTTCGAAGTTCGAGTTTCAATAACGTGTCTATAAGAATCGATCAATTCTTCTACTGCAACTTTGCTTGCAGAATAAGGGTCTCCTCCGCCTAACTGGTTTTCTTCAACAAATCTTTTGCCTTCACCCGAGTTCATATAAACCTTGTCAGTTGTTGCGACAATGAGGCTTGAGGAGATTTCAAGAGATATTAGGGCTTCAATTAAATTCAAAGTGCCAATCACATTAGTTGTCCACGTTTTCAAGGGATCTCTGTATCCCTCTAGAACAGATGCCTGAGCAGCGAGGTGGAAAATAATTTCGGGATGAATAGACTGAAGATATTCTTGAACCGCTCCCGCGTCCCTTAAATCAATAAGTGCTTCGGTTTTACAAATGCCCATCGTAGCTAGGCTATAAATATTTGGATGAAACTCTGGAGGCAACGAAAGACCATGGATCTCGGCACCGAGCTCACGCAGCATCAATGACAAATACGAACCCTTAAACCCGGTATGGCCAGTGATGAGAACTCTTTTTTTACTCCAGAAATTATCCAATTTAACTTTCCCAAATTTTCCAGGGAGCCTGTTTTGAGGACCATAGACTCTCTAAAAATTCTTTATCCCGAAGGGTGTCCATAGATTGCCAGAAACCGTCGTGGCAGTACGCCGAGACTTGATTATTATTTACCAGCTTAGGTAGAACATCAGATTCCCAGCTATCGTTCTTCGCCCCAATGTAGTCAAGAGCATCGTAATTCATTATAAAAAATCCGCCATTTACTCTTCCCTCCATTTTTTCAGGTTTTTCAGAAAAATTCACAATTAGGTTATCTGAAAGTGAGATAGATCCATATCGACTCTTTGGCGTTACAGCTGTGAGGGTAACAAGACGGTTTTGCAGTCGATGAAAGTCAATTAATTCTGAGATATTCACGTCAGATACACCATCTCCATAAGTAAAACAGAATTCCTTTTCGCCTTCGAGGTGATGTTTGACTCTTTTCAGACGCTCACCAGTCATCGACACGTCACCCGTTTCAACCAGAGTGACTTTCCATCGCTCGGATGGAGAACCGTGAAACTGAGACTGATTGGACGCGACATCAATAGTCACATCAGACATATGTAAAAAATAGTTCGCAAAATATTCTTTAATTAGATATCCCTTGTAACCAAGGCAAACAATAAAATCGTCAACTCCATAGGCAGAGTACATTTTCATTATATGCCAAAGAATCGGTCTTCCTCCAATTTCAACCATTGGCTTTGGTTTAATGAGAGTTTCCTCGGAGAGGCGCGTGCCCAAACCTCCTGCAAGAATGACCGCTTTCATTCCAAAAGAATACACAACGATCATTCAAAATCCTGCAATTAGAATAGGTACTACCTCAACAATTTTGAATTGCCTCTTCAAGTCTTTTCGGTGAGACATCGTCTCCAATGGGAGATCATTGCTTCAGGAACTTGCAAGACACCTCCAGCGGAATTTTTGGTGATTATGGACAGCAAGTGTTTAGGCTTTTTTAGCAATTTGGCACCAATGAAGAAATCCAAGAATTCAACTGGCAACTCTCCAACAAACCTTCGGAATTCTGGATCATCAATTTTATAAAGAAGGTACCTTCTTCTAACTTTCAAGCTAAAGAAATTACGTATCACCCAAGCGCGCTTTCCATTCTGAAGCGGCCCAAACTGGCGTAAAACCGCCTTAATCAAACGTGAGCTTACATTAACATCGATAGATTTCGAATAAGCAATCAACATACATAAGTTATCAATGTTGCGAATAACATTCATACAAAATATAAAATCTGAATTTTTTCCAAGTTGATTCGCATAAATTAAAGAACTTTTCCGCAACTGTTCTTTAGATTCCCAATTTTCTGCACCGTAAACGTACTTAAATTCGGAAGAGAAAGATACTTCTGGTTGGATCGAAACCAAAAGATTCAGCTGTGTGTCCAAATGGGGAAGGTGTATAGGTAAACCACGAATGTATTCAATCCAAATCCCAAAGATACTCTTGGGAACAATACAGAAAAAAAGTGGAGCTGCGATATTCCAGTATGCCAAGAATCGATCTACATCGCTTTCTGCTTTAGCAATTGTGTTCCAAGAAACCTTAGTGTCCAAAGCAGTGGTACGAATGGTCATATCGGGGTAGAGAATTGTGTTCCTGCCCAAGGCATGAACAGACAAACTTGAGGGTAGTGAAAACTCATCATCATCGTTTAACCAAAGGACATGTGTATTTCCTTCTAAACTTAACCTGGTCATGGTCAAATAGAGTGACTCCATTGGAACCTTACAAATTGAAAAATTTGGAGACTCAGAAAACTCTCTAAGATCTAGTTGTGACTTATTGAAAATCACAATATCAAAAAGAGGGTTTTCCTTCGAGAATTCGTGAAGGTATCGCAGGTTTGAAAGTGTGCGCGGCCGTTGAGATAAAATTGACATTCCAACCCTGATTTTTAGCATAAGCCATCATATAACAAGCGTTACAAGGTTAAGCTACACGAAGTTAGACTATCCTTGCAAGCATACCAAAAAACTTTTGCGATCAATCAAAGAATAATTGCAAGTATGTTTAAAGCCATATGCGCTGTACTAAATTAACCCTAAAAAAACATCAGATTATGTCTAGGCTCAATTTAGGATGACACGGGCCACACATTTTCTAATTAATTGGAGTGATTACAAGAATTATAAGAACCAAGTTTAGAATCATCTTCTTATTATGGAGCAGTGCCATTAAGTCAAATTATTAATCAAAGAGTCTAGTTTCTTAATTGGATCCTGATTTTTTTCTTTTAAATTTTGGCGCATTAGCGACACATCAAGCCTTGTTTGCGAAACATCTCCAGGCCTTCTTGGTTCCCAAACTATTTTTATTTGATCTCCCAATGATGTAATTAGAATCTGTGTAATTTCCGCAAGGGAAACACTTCTTCCAGATCCTATGTTTAAAACTTTAGGAGGATGTTCGATTTCTATCAAACTTTGAATACATGACAAAAAATCATCAACCACAAAGTAGTCCCGGCAATCCGTAGCTTCACCAAAAACTTCGAAAACGCCCCTCTGAATTGACTGCGTTAAGTGCGAAACTATCCCATATGGATTTTCTTGATCAATGATGTTTCCCACTCTTAATACAGTCAATTGATTACCATAACGGCGTTCTAGCTCTATCTCGGTCAATAATTTCGCCGAACCATATTCGGTTGTTGCGTATGGATGGACTAATTCTGACATTGGCTCATCACACTCGCCGTATACTGCACCGGAACTTATGTAAACTATTTTCGATTTCTTGCTAAAGTTGAAATTTGAAATCAACTTAATGGTGCTGTCAAACTCTGTCTCAAAGTTTCCGAAATCAGGTTTCGCACAGCCAGAGGCTATGAAAAAGAAGTCGAATCGAATGTCCCCATCGAGATCTATCTTTAAATAGTTTTTCCAAGGAACTGCTTTTTCAGACCGAGTCCAACTGTGCACTTCGTGCCCTAAGGAATGCATTAGGTTTGCAATCGGAAAGCCAATATGTCCCAACCCCAAAATGCCTATCCGCATTTTCTCTCAATTCTCGAGGATTATTAAGTAAGTTAAAACCCTATGGCTATAGTATCTCTATGGCGCGACACTTTGTAGTAACAGTTTTAATTCCGTGTCACTCACTAAATTATCTGTCCAAATGCATAGAAAGTATTTCTCTACAGACTATGGACCGTAACAAATTTGAAATCCTTTTGATAGCCGATCGGATAGATGAACAGGAGGCTAAGAGTATTCTGAATAAATTCGGACTAAATCACAGAGTAGTAGTTTCAGAGCAATCGGGTATTGTCGCCGCGTTGAACCTTGGGTTGTCTCTCATAACTTCTGAATTTATAGCGCGTATGGACGAAGATGATCTAATGGTACCAAATCGCCTCGAATTGCAATATCAGTATTTGCGCAAACACAAGAAGACTGTAGTGGTTGGCGGACAAATTGATTTGATTGATGTTAGTGATAAAACTATTGGATACTCCAAATACCGTAAAAATGTCAGAAAAAGAACGAGTCAGTTGTTTGATGCCTCTCCAATCGCTCACCCAACTGCAATGATAAGGCGATCGGCCATAGAAAAAATTGGGGGTTATCGAGACTTCCTACCTGAGGATTGGGACCTTTGGGTTCGGCTAAGAGAAGTCGGACTGATTAAGAACCTTAAACACACCGTACTGAGTTATCGCATTCACCCCGAACAGCTATCAAGAGAGAAAATGTATGTCCAAAATCTTGCACGTCAGCTTGTCGCAGCCTCCTATTTTGCGAGGGACTTAGGAATAAAGGACAGCCCTGAATTGGGAGACGATAAATATAATTGGCTACAAAAAACGCAGAATCAACTTCGGACTTCTTCAGTAGATTTTTGTAGATTTGAGAAAAAATGGATAAGGAATGAAATCATAATCTCGACAATAAAAAATAAGGATAAACTTGAATACCCGAGGATTATAATTCAACTTTTCCTCAAGTATCCAACTGAGACATTATCTTTCCTATTTACTAAAGTCGGCAGACGCATTCAGCATATGTGGAGATGAGTATAAGTATTGCGAACAATTGTATAGGAAAACAGAGAAAACTCGTTCTATGCAAATCATATTTACCATTTGATCAATTCGTGATCAATCTCCCCCCAATTATCTTCTACTAAAGAGGTGTTTTAGTATTCGATAAATCCGACGGACAGAAGTCTTCACCAAAATGTCCATCAAAACAAAAGGGGTTTTTATCAATGTGAAAAAGGGAATTTTTAGAACCAGTTTTAGGGTCGAAACTTCAACACCAGATCTCCTTGAGAATTTCAAAATATCTCGCAAGTGCAGAATTATTCTTGCGGTGGAATTCTTTAGCTCAAGATAGCAACTAATCGTGGCCGTAAATTCTTGGACGCAACAATTAATCAGAACCTGCCAGAAAAGGCAATCATCAATTATTTGATCTTTCTTTATCAATTGCATAGTTCTGTTTGAACTAGAAATTGACCCTCCCCTTAATCTGTAACCCAATAAGGGCTTAGGAACTGACAGAAATTCACCGTCTTCAATCATTCGGCACCAAAGCCCCAAGTCTTCTGCAGGAAAATCTTCAGCACGATACCCACCAGCTGATAAGACGCTCGCTCTATTCATTAGTACAACAGGGTGCGGGGTACGCTGACTCGATACTAAAGAAAGTTTTGTTGGATTTGAAGTAACGGCACTTGGTACGTTTCCCAGCCAAACACCAGATGAACTGAGGAATGAATAATCAGAGAAGATGACAACCACGCCACCACTGATTTTTTGGCGTTGAAGGTCAATACGATCAAGCGTGTATTCATCATCAACATCAAAACGTGCTACCCAAGAATGTTTAGCCTTTTCAATTCCTAGATTTAGTGCTTTTACTAATCCAACACCCGCTGTTGGAATTATCTTTACTCTTACGTCACCTTGAGAGAAATTTTCAAGGATGCATGCCGAATTATCACTAGAGCCGTCATTAACAACTAAGAGTTCATCGCCCTCCTGAAGCATTGCTAAGATTCGCGGAATCAGCCGATGGAGATATTTCTCTCCGTTTCTACAAGGCAAAAGTGCAGTAATTGAAGGTACAACATTAGACATAAGAGTGATCACCATCCAATTAACTCGAGTTAAAGATAGAATATCGGAGTGTCAGGATTAAAGGAGTCAATAAATCCATCAATTGGCGTCATGAGCGTTGCGACCAACATTTATTTTGATTATTGGAAGAAAATGGTTCAATCCGCGGATACGCACTCGACTCTTTCCGACCGAATAACCTTTTTTGTATTTACTGAACAAATTCAAAAAATAGAATCATTTTCAAAGACTTTGCAAAATGTAAGTGTCAAAGGCTTTGAAGTTTTCCCGTATGGATGGCCTGATGCAACCCTCCTGAGATATCAGATTTTTGGTGAACAATTCTCAAACATGACTTCCGATGCGCTTATGCATCTCGATGCAGATATGATTTTTGCGACTAATCCGTGGGAAGAAGTTAGAAGGTTGATTGATAAACAACAAATTTGCCTTGTCCAACATCCAGGTTTCTGGCGGAGCAAAGGAATAGAAAAGGTGATCTTCTACTTAAAGTATCCATCATTCGCAATCAAGGATCTAAGAATGATACTTAACCTGGGAGGGATAGGCTCTTGGGAAACAAGAGTCAACTCTGCTGCTTATGTACCTAGAAAATTTCGAAATCGTTACTTTTGTGGTGCGACTTGGTTTGGTCCCCGACAAAACATAGGAGAAATGCTGACGGCACTGAGTACCCAAGTATCTAAAGATCAGAAAAACTTTCTTATCGCGAGGTGGCACGATGAAAGCCATTTGAATCGCTGGGCAATAGAAAACGACCACAATGTTTTTACTCCCGAGCTATGTTACGACGAGACTTATCCACAATTAAAAAAAATTACGCCAGGCATCATTGCGGTACGAAAGAAAGAGATGACACGATAGTGACAAGAAATGAATCCTTCACCGTGGAGATAGCTGGCGGACTTGGCAACCAACTTTTCATGTTTTACGCAGGCCTATACCTACAAGAACATTTCCAACGCGAAGTTATCTTTGATTTAGCAGATTTGGCAAGAATACAAGAATTACATCCCGGTGAGAATATTCAATCACTTGGACTTCTAAAAGGGTACCAAACCAAAGCTGGATCGATAGCATCAAAAACAACACTTGAGCTAAACGCCCTCCGTACGAAAAGACTCGTTGCTAAATTCTTAAAAACAACTAATTTTACCTCATCAGAAATTGGCTTTATAAATCCAGACTCGATTCCTTCTAATATAAATAGCGTTAGGTGCTATTTCCAATCATGGTTTTACTTCAATTCTTTAGTAAATAAACCAATCCTCAGCATTAAGAATTTATCGAATCCGAGTAGTTGGCTCATGAGTAAAATCGCAAGAACGAAAACAGAAAGAGTGTGCTCACTACATATCCGACGAGGAGATTATGCTTTACCTGCAAATCGAATGAACGGAATTCTTTCAATTGATTATTTCAGAGAAGCACTTATGCTTACCAGAGAATGCGACTCAACGTGGATTTTTACAGATTCACCAAAAGAAGTTGAGCAAGAATTCTCTCAGTTGGATTTTTCCTATGAGTTGATTGAACCGCCGAATAACTCTGACCCCGTGGAATCTCTTCTTTTGATGGCAGCAACGAAAAATATTGTGATATCGAATTCAACCTTTTCGTGGTGGTCAGCTATGCTTGCAGGAAATGCTTCAGCAATTTACGCCCCTTCAAAATGGTATGAGCATCGCCCTGACCCCAATAAATTAATTCCGGATGACTGGTCTAGAATTCCGAGCAGTTGGGTAGAGTAATGAGGCAAAGAAAAACTTTTTCGATTAAAGACATTCTAAATCTGTCTGAAATTCTTTCTGCGAAGGACAAGAATAAGCTTTATCTAGTCTCGCTCCTGCACGTGGGACTTTCGCTACTGGATTTGATTGGCGTTTCGTTGATTGGCGTTATTGGAGCATTGACAATCAGTGGCGTTAGATCACAAAATCCTGAAGGCCGTGTGGGAGAACTTTTGAAACTGTTGGGGCTAGATTCATTCAGTTTTCAATCACAAACCGTGATTCTTGCCCTAGTCGCAGTCTCATTGTTGGTGCTCAGAACATCCCTTTCTGTGGTTATCACCAGAAAGACTCTCTTTTTCCTAAGTAGACGAAGCGCTGAAATCTCATCACGCTTGATCAGTCAAGTAATGTCGCAACCTTTATCGACTCTATCAAGATTTAGTAGTCAGTATATTCATTACACATTAACAACCGGTTCGACGTCGCTCACTCTCGGAGTATTTGGCAATATTGTGAGTGTTTCTGCTGATATGGCACTTCTCATTGTACTTGGGATTGGAATAGCATTTATTGATCCAATCACCGCTTCATTAACGATTCTAGTTTTTGGTTCGATTATGTTTGTAGTTTATATTTTAACTAATACAAGAACACAAAGAATTTCTCAACGCTATTCGGACATAACAATTAAAGATTCTGAGATTTTACTCGAACTTGTTAATGGTTACCGAGAAGCATTTATTCGAAATCGACGAGGATATTTCGTTGATCGGGCTAAGAAAATTAAGTTGGAGATTGCTGACTATTCAGCAGAATTGGCTTGGATGCCTAACATAGGTAAGTATGTTATTGAAATAGCCTTCACCCTGGGTACCATGCTTGTTGCATCACTTCAGTTCATTCTTAACGATTCCGCGAAAGCGGTGGGAAGCTTGACCTTATTCCTGGCTGCGGGAACAAGAATCACACCCGCGATTCTTAGGGTTCAACAGAATTTAGTATCAATAAATGGGAGTATTACTAGAGCAAAACCAACTATTGATTTGTTCAGAAACACAGATCCAAATTTAGCAATTCCAGAATACGACCTTCAAGCGGACTTTTTGCACACCGGGTTCGAATCAAATATTTCCATGAAGAACGTATCATTCACTTATCCCGACAGCAGAGCTAATGTTCTGAGTAACATAACTCTGAATATCGAATCAGGGTCAACGGTTGCCGTTGTAGGACCGTCTGGCGCAGGGAAATCCACTTTGGTTGATTTATTACTAGGAATGCATCTTCCTAGTGAAGGTGAGATTTTGATTTCAGGCCATTCCCCAGCAGAGGCTGTCAAGAAATGGCCTGGTGCGATTGGGTACGTACCACAGGAAGTAGTCTTGAGTTCTGGATCTATCGCATCAAACATCTCATCTGGATTTGATGGAACCAAAGATCTCGATAGTGAAATATCGGACGCCTTAGAAATTTCTCAACTTCAGGATTTTGTCAATTCTATTCCTTTGGGTGCCGACACTCCCGTTGGTGAGAGGGGTGGGAAATTGAGCGGGGGACAACGGCAAAGAGTCGGTATCGCAAGAGCGATGTTTACTAAACCTAAACTTCTTGTGTTAGATGAGGCGACTAGCGCTCTAGACGGTCAAACGGAGTCTGAGATTTCAAATGCTATTCATAGCCTAAGAGGAAGAGTGACTTTAATTCTCATTGCACATCGTTTGTCCACTGTAATGTCGGCCGATCAAATAATCTACCTTGAGGCGGGATATATTCGCGCACAAGGTACTTTTGCTGAAGTTAGATCTCAAGTGCCTGATTTTGATAAACAAGCAAGATTAATGGGCTTGTAAGAACTATCTGGGTCTGCGACGTCGTTGATCTGAATTAGGCCGTGGCTTACGCGTTCCACGAGAAGGCCCTTTGTTCTCAACAACAGGTGTCACATAAGGAATTCCTGATGGCTCCTGAGCTCCGGTAATTCGCATCAAATCTTGATCGAGTGGCTTAACTCCAACAAATTTCGGAGTTACGCCAGCGCGTGAAGTGAGCCCACCAACAGATTTCTGCTGCTTTGTAGTTGCGAGAGTTACAACCGCTCCTGCTTCGCCCGCTCGTGCCGTACGACCTGAACGGTGCAAATAATCCTTGTGATCAGTTGGTGCATCTACGTGAACAACTAGTGAAATTCCATCTACGTGAATACCGCGCGCTACAACATCTGTTGCGACCAGTACTGCATTAGGTAGTTGCTTAAAGAGTGCGAGTGTTCTTGTTCTAACGGCTTGCGACTTTCCACCGTGTAGTGCGCCAACTGGAACGCCTGCGTGAGCAAGTTTGTCTGCTAAGCGGTCAGCGCCACGTTGGGTTTTAACAAAGAGAATTGTCTTTCCGTTACGAGCTGCAATTTGATTTGTGATGTCATCTTTGTCGCCAGGATGCATTACAAGAACGTAATGATCCATTGTTGAAACAGATGCACGGTCATTTTGCAGCGAATGAGTTTTTGGGTTGTTCAAGTACTGGCGAACAAGTGCATCGACGCCGCGATCAAGTGTCGCTGAGAATAGAAGTCTTTGACCATTTGGCTTTGCTTGGTCAAGGATTTCCTTAACTACCGGCAAGAAGCCCATGTCGGCCATTTGATCGGCTTCATCGAGAACAGTGATTTCTAGATCATCGAGTTGAACTTCGCCTTTGTTGAGCAAATCAATTAGACGACCTGGTGTTGCAACAAGGATTGCCGTGGCTTTGCGCATTGCAGTTATCTGCTTTGCATAAGGCATTCCGCCAGCTATAACTACAGAATCGTGACCGATTGCGCGAGCGAGGGGTGTTAGAACTTCATCAATCTGTTGAGCAAGCTCACGGGTTGGTGTGAGAACTAGAGCCAGTGGCTTATGTGGTTTCGCTGCTTTTCCGCTGATATTTGTAAGAAGAGCAAGGCCGAAAGCAAGAGTTTTTCCTGATCCAGTTTGCCCGCGGCCAAGGATGTCGTGGCCTGCAAGTGCATCAGGAAGTGTTGCAATCTGGATTGGGAATGGGTGC
>Ga0315909_10007364_pt1 | contig 12295 bp, 8 predicted proteins | sample LakEriMetagenome_11_FD_203527 | JGI IMG/M metagenome (GOLD analysis project Ga0315909, IMG submission 203527) | Freshwater fungal communities from buoy surface, Lake Erie, Ohio, United States - Buoy 2 MA125 | ecosystem: Environmental > Aquatic > Freshwater > Lake | place: USA: Lake Erie, Ohio...
CAGCTTGCTTGAGCTGATCGGCTGCCCGGGTGCGGTGATGAAAATCATGGCCAACACACGTAAAAACTGGGGCGATAGCGATTGCCCTGTGGTCGTTCAAGATTGGTTAGAAAACTTAGGCCCAGCAGATTTCGAGGACGCTGTAGCGGCTGTGAAGGATTGGCTAGACACTGAGCCGAACTGGACATCTGAGTACGAGTATTTCGATGACTGGGCCGATGGTCAGCGCGCCGCCTTGAACTTCTTCCGCGGTATCGACCTAGACAGCATTTCAGGGATCCACATCGACATCGTCGAAGGCGAGCACCCCGGTAGCACCTATTACGCCGCCGAGCTGGCCATGGACCCCGAAGACGCCAACGCCATTGCCGCGCACGAGGGCATCCCGCTCAGGTTCAGACGAGTCCTCTGAGGCCACCCTCAAAACGCCATTGAATGTCACCCATGAATATCGAGCTGATCAAGATTGAGCCGCTGAGCCCTTCCCTGGCCATAGGCACGCCACGCCCGCCAGCGACGCCCGAGAATTGCTACTGGGCGCTCGCCATCGAAGATGGCGGGAAGTTTTATTTCTGGGGGAGAGGCATTTCATTGCCGATTTCGGAAGAGGACTACGTTATGGTCAAAGCTAATCCCAAATTATTTTTGGGGTCTACCAGCGATCGCTTGAATCAGGAAATCAATTGCTTGCTTCAAAAATCGACAGAGAGCGTTTGATATAGACTGCCATTAAACCGACTCAACAAAAATAACTAAATGGCATCCGGACCAAAGAGACCATGAGTGATAAAAAAAATGCAACCAGCAGCTGTCCTTTTTGCACCCTTCCCGCTGAACGCATCATTCAAGAAAATGAACACGCTGTCCTGGTTCTTGATGCCTACCCAGTATCCCAGGGTCACAGCCTGATCATTCCGAAGAAGCATGTCGCCTCATGGTTCGACATAGCTACCGTTGAGCGAGACAGCATGATGACCTTGCTAGATCGCGCGAGAGAAAAAATTATTTCAGAGACAGCGCCAGCCGGATTCAACATCGGCATCAATGATGGTCCTGCAGCGGGACAAACTGTTCCACATCTTCATATGCACCTCATACCGCGCCACACCCACGATCAGCCTGATCCTCGCGGTGGTATTCGTTGGGTTATTCCCGAGAAGGCAAAGTACTGGAAATGACGCTAGCACTCTACCAACAAAAATTTACTCGCCTTCGCGTCAACATGAGCGGAGGCAAAGCCAGCCCGCACAAAATATGCATGCTGCTGGCCTTGCTGGATCTTGCTCGCGGCGGCTCTCTAGAAGCCAATAAAGTTGGATATGGCCCAGCACTTTTAGAAAGGTATCGTAATTTCTTTGATGCAGTACGCGGCCCGTCCGATCATCCCAATCCCTACTTTCCGTTCTTTCATCTGGCCGGAAAATTACAAGACAAATCAGACAGCTTCTGGCACCTCATACCCATACAAGGCCGTGAATCCGAACTGGCATCCATGACCACCGTCACCAGTGCTACCGACATCACACGCAACATCTCTCACGCAGAACTAGATCCCGAGCTTTTCACGCTTTTGAATGATGAGGAATCAATCGACGTACTGAGCCAAACCATGGCACAGCACTGGTTTGGACGCGGGCTGCAAGAATTGACGCAGGTGGTAGCTCTCTGCACCGATATCAGCCGGTACGAGCATCGAATCCGCACTGGGCTGATCGCACCTGATTTGAACCCACAACCCGAGAGCATAAGAAGCCCAGCCTTCCGACGAGTCGTCACCCAAATATACGACTACCGCTGTGCTGCTACCGGATTACGATTTTTGCTGCCCTCCGGTGTAGCCATGGTCGAGGCTGCGCATATTCATCCTTTCAGTGAATCTCAAGATGACGATCCTTGTAATGGACTGGCACTGACGCCGAACATGCACTGGGCGATGGATCGATTTCTGATTTCACCGGGGCCTGATCTCAAATGGCATGTAAGCGATTTGTTGGATGACCGGATAAAAGACAATGAAATATTACTTAGTCTTCTCGGCAAACCTTTATTTTTACCGACTGATTTACGAATGATTCCAAAACGGAATGCACTTGAATGGCGATTGGATCGACTCAAAGCCATACAGCGTGATAATTGAGACGAGCCAGAAGCCAGTTCGCTGATTCAATTACAAATTCACAGTTCTTTGGAAAGACAAGCCGATTCAACGTCATGAGCCGCTACTTCGAATTTTTGGCAGTACACAGGGTCATGTTCCAGGTAATCTATGTCTTCCCTCGCGTGGCGAGAGGCCAATTAACAAAATAACGCCTGCGATTCAGAAGAGCGCCCGGCAACCATTCCAAAGCCTTCTCGACGGGCTTGCGCCTCAACCCACATTCCCAAATTAGAAACACTCTCCAGCCCGCATCGCGCAAGGCTGCAGTATTTCGAGCGTCACGCGCCATGTTTGCACCGAATTTCTCTGCCCATTTGGTTACGTTAGAGCTCGGTGTAGTAGCGTATCGACAATTCGCATGGCGATGCCAAAAGCATCCTTGAACGAAGATGACGGCCCGGTACTTACTCAGCACAAGGTCCGGCTTTCCCGGGAGCTTGGAAACGTGAAGGCGGAAGCGAAACCCTAATCGATGCAAATAGCGACGTACAGCCAGCTCGGGCTTCGTGTCCTTCGAACCAATCCCGGCCATCATCCGCGAGCGTGTTTGCTTGTCGACGACATCCATTTCCTGGTATCCTGGATCCTTTCTATCAGGCAGTATTACTAAATGCCGCTTTCACATCATATTCCTGTTGTCGACCTGTTTGCCGGCCCCGGTGGGCTAGGTGAAGGATTCTCCTCGGCTGAAGGCGACCCTTTTCGTATCGTAGTATCTGCAGAAATGGATGCGAGCGCACATGCAACGCTGCGCCTCAGAGCCTACTACCGTCTGCTGAAGCGCAGGGGTGGAGACTCGCTGCGACCCTACTACAAGTATTGCAACGGCCTCTCGGAGACACCTTACGATCTTTCCACGCGGGCCGAATGGGAGGAAGCGGGTCGGGAAGCGTTGCAGTTGACGCTCGGGCAAAAGGAAGACGACAAAATTCTTGATTCAGTAATCAAGAGAAACCACATTGGGCCTGACAAGTTCTGGGTACTGATCGGTGGTCCTCCATGCCAAGCCTATTCACTGGTTGGTCGATCAAGAAATCAAGGCAAAAAAGACTATCGACCAGAAGATGATCATCGCCATTTCCTTTATCGGGAATACCTCCGAATCATTCAGCAATTCCGTCCTTCCATATTTGTCATGGAAAACGTAAAAGGAATTCTCTCGTCTTCGGTTGGGGATCAGCGTATTTTCCATACAATTCTGAAGGATCTGTCAGATCCGGACACAGCCTGCGGCAGAACTCGATCGAAAACTGGGTATCGCATACATTCTCTTTCATGTCCCACCGTGTTTGACAGATCGATGAAACCAGAAAATATAGATGTGCGCGATTTCATTGTACGGGCTGAAGAATACGGAATTCCCCAGGCAAGACACCGAGTCATATTGGTAGGCGTTCGAGAAGATATAGAGATTCACCTTGAGCCTTTGAAGCCCAGCAATGCCTATGCAACGGTGGAGCAAGCGATTGGACCTCTTCCCAAACTTAGAAGCAAGATCAGCAAAGGCGAAGATTCAAGCGAGAATTGGCATAAGCAAGTGAGCGGTCATCTTCGTGAACTTGCGACTGAGGCGCAGACCATCCCAGACCTGAAACATCTGGCATCAGCCATCAAAAGCCAGCTAAAGCTTCTGCCTGAGGAACAAGGAACTGGCGAGCTTCGCCTCCCAAAAGAAACTGAACATGTTTCAGGTCGCAACGAATTGACCAGCTGGTATGGCAATACGAAAGCGCTACGTGTCTGGCTGAATCATGAAGCACGGGGGCACATGACGGACGATCTACGTCGCTACGGTTATGCAGCCACTTACGCTCAGGTGTATGGGCGCTCGCCCAAAGGCCATGGGGAATTTATTCTGAAGGGGCTGAAACCAAACCACGAGAACTGGGAGTCAGGCAAATTCTCGGACCGCTTCAGAGTACAAACAGCCCACACGCCGGCAACAACAGTGACCAGTCACATATCAAAAGATGGTCATTATTTTATTCACTACGACCCGCTGCAATGCCGCAGTTTGACGGTCAGAGAAGCGGCTCGACTACAGACTTTTCCAGATGATTATTTTTTCCAAGGAAACAGGACCCAGCAATTTCATCAAGTAGGAAATGCGGTTCCGCCATTGCTTGCGAAAAAAATAGCAGATCTGATTTTTCAAAAATATTTGACAAAAAAATCTAGGGAAGCGTCGAAAATATAGGTTTAGCAGCTAGTTTTACTTAGGTGCGGAAATAGCCAATCAAATTGTAAAAATTATTGCCAATTTTTTCAAAGAGGCCTTAGGCATTTCAGAAAAAATTGGAGAAAAATCCAGATTTAGGGTTCATCAAGGTGCCAATAAGAACCCCACGATCAAGCAATCGATTCTGCTCTTCGCAAGAAGTTTCAGGAAGCAAAGCGCACGAGTGACATGCGGCAAGATTGCAATTATCCGGCCCCTGCCCGGCGCTTTCAACACATACAGGATCAGATGAACACCATGATGCTTTTTCAATTGCTCTAGCAATAGTTTTCTCAAGGCTCCTAGGCTTGCCCATGTTCACTAGGCCACCCATTGTCCCCTCTGAATCCCCAGCAGCCGTATAGATTAATACACCAGACATCTTAAATTTTGAGTCATCGGAAACATAGATTCGCTCCCTTAATGAGGCAGAACCATATCCACAGTCATAAATTAATTGATTTATTAAGAGATGGGCAAATGAGTGAATCATCATGAACTTAGGCGTAATCTCTTTTCTATCCTGGTGACGTTTGGACCTCAAATCATCAAACCTAGTTACAATTTCTGCGATCCTCTTTTGATGGAAGGAGCCATATTTTTCTATCCAGTTATCAATCTTGGATTCATCAAATTTTAAGAATATCCCCTCCCCCCTAACAATAATTGCTGGAAGCCAGTCCAGTTGCTTTGAAGAGAAAAGTTTTCGCTGCGCCTCAATAGACAAACTACTTTCTGGGAATATTCTCGAAAAACCTACAAATGCTCTAGTTTCTCGTAATTTTTCAAGCAAAGAGACTCTCTGAAAGTAGTTATTTACCTGAGAGCTGTACTGAGAAATATGAGAGCTTTTAATTAGCAGGTTTGTTTTTGGATAACCCTCATTTACATCTCTACAAAATATTTCATATTCTTGATGCCTATATTCAATATCTACATTTGGATCGCCCTCATCAGCAGAACCATCTTTAGGCTTTCGTGCCGCGTCAAATAATTCCGCAGAAATTATTGGCAATAGATAATTAACGTCAATCTCCCAATCCAAACCTGCATTGCCAATAGCTTTTTCTAGGATGTCTGCGGTAAGTATTTGCATTGGAGAGATTTTTACTTTCTCAATCAAATATCGCGATAGATTTTTGTTGTCTAGGATGATTCGCTTAATAACGTGCAAATTTGCCGCTTTAGCAAGTTCCACAGGATTAACCTCGCCGTCCAACTCTGGATGCCACCTACGGAGCAGATTTTTTGCCGCCCTATCACTTACCAACCCATTATCAGCGACTAAAGCTGCTTCAATAAATGAGCCCTTCATATCTTTATCTTCCAAGAGAGCCAGCATCACTTCAGTTAGGTTTCTGTCATCTACATCCGGTATATAAATGGAGCTAACAATCTTTGGAAAATACAAGTTCGAAGCTCCACGTAAAAGTGGGTATAAATTTTCACCGCAAACGAGTTTATCGCTGGAAGAATTCTCTCCGACTGCCAAGACAGGATTATGACCAGAACAAAACAACTTCATCTTAGTAAATGCAGATGGTCCGTCACTAGCTGGGTCGCCTTCAAATGCACCAGCTAAGGATCTTTTTGCAACAACCTCACTCTTATTTTCGCCAATAAGCCTCTCAGCTGATATTTCCAATCCGGCTAAAGATGCACTTCCTCTTGACGTCATCCTCAGCCAGCACTTTGGGTCATAAACATCCCACTCAGGGTTGTGTGTTTTAAATACCCACTCTAACCAAGGGAAGTCTTGAAGGTGGCCATGCTTGCATGCCGCCACAAAACGAACCTGAACGGTTAGGCGCTCCGGATGAGATTTCCCAGCATCCTTTCCAGTTCCGATTGGGCCAATACATTTAGGCGCGGAGGTATGGTGATACTTAGCCGCAAACATTTTTCCGCACCTTGGGCAAACATGCCATAAAGGAAAACGCAAGAATGGAAGCTTCAAATTAAGATTTAACCTCGTAGCATCTGCGCCCCTATCAGTACTACGATAGTCATTCTTTCGATAATCTGGCGGTTGAACAAAATATTCAACACCTAGTCGCTTTGCAAGTCTCGTTTCCTCTTCTTTAAACTCCCTATGGTCGGGATTCAGTGGATCGAAAGGCCACGCATCCAACCCAGCATGTATTAGTGAAATAGGGCCAGGAAAGTCAACCATGGCCCCAATACCAAATGGAGAAATCGCTTGAGACCTTCGAACTGGTTTATTCATGGCTATCTATTTCGTTAAAGAATCCCGTTATCACCCCTTCACAACTAGCATCCACGTTCCTAAGTGATGAGAGGGTTGACCAACTTCTATTTGTCCATTCGGGCAGCTCAACTGACCCTGCGGGATGCATTAAGGGCGCATTCTGCGGTGGAAGCCCAAAGCCTCCATATTCAGCCGGATCCCAAATCCGCCATTCCTTAAGACGCTGCCGGATTTTTTCTAGAACATTTTCACGCTCCTCGGGCGCAACACCAACAACCCTATCCTCGATCATTGATTCGATTAGATTCTTTAGCTTGCTACCATCTTCAAGCGGAAACGGTGAGGGATAAGCTCCCTCGTGGTCAATCCTCCCAAGCTGCCTCACCGCCGCAACAATGATTCCATGAAGAGCCCTATCAACAGCTGGAGCACTAAAAGGAGTGACACTTGTAGGTTCAACCTGCGCATAAAGTGTTTGATGATAGCTTCTGAATCTTTCGAAATGACTTCTGTCTCGCGGCTTACTTTGTCCGTATAGGACACATACAAGCCCGGGTTTATCGTTATCTCGCCCAACACGACTAGATACTTGAATATACTGAGAAGTAGTTTTAGGCTGACCAATAATAGTCATCAAAGAAAGACGTGGTATGTCAACACCAACCTCAATAATATTTGAAGCTAAACAAGCATCAACAATATCGAAATTTTTATTAGCAGGATCTCCTGAAAGAGATTTACTAAGTTTTTCCAACTCTTGTGGGACTTGATCTCCTCGAATCCTGCTTGTCAACTCCGTGACGTTAAAGAGCTTTCTTATATTTTCATAAGGAAATCCATGTCTATCCTTCAACACTCTAAGATAGTCTCGCGCATCTGATACAAACAGAGTAGCAGCACTGCCAAGCTCCCTTATTGAGTTGAAGTAACACAGAAGAGTCCACCACGGGTCTTTTTCAACGTTATCCTTCTTCATTACCCCAGCAAACTGAAGAAGTGTTGCAAAAACTCTAGCTTCTGTTGTTTGAAGAGATCCATGTCCGGGCGCCAAAACACCCACATACCTTCTTCCCGGTATCAATTGATCAAATTCGTCACGGGCCTCTCTAGAGAAAAATGAGTCACCCGCATTTAGGCCGGATGGTGGAAATAGGCTAACGTTCTCTCTCGCATATAGATTTTTTACTTGCTCATTAGCACGACTAATTGTCGCCGTGGAAGCAACAATTTTAGGCTTAACATAAGTACGATCATCTACACAAAGTCTCTCAATTAGCGTTTCATATAAACCAACCATCGACCCAAGTGGGCCTGAAATCAGATGTAGCTCATCCTGAATAATTAGTGAAGGTGGTATTCCAACTTGGTTGCCCTCATTATCAATTCCGAATATCGATCTAATTTCTGGCTTCCATGCCAACGTAGCAAATTTATCAACAGTCCCAATTAAAAGATTGGGTGGATTGTCAAATACATCCTCATCGATAACTACGATCGGCAGATCTGACTCACTTTGTGCAGGCTTTGAACTAAAGTCACATTTAGGATCACTACACCTATAGACAACGGTTTCTGGACCGGTAGAGGTCAATCTCGCCTTTTTATACCCATGAACCGGAGAACGGTCCTTACCCAATTCTGGGCCAAATTTAGCACTGCACCAAGGGCACTTAAGGAGAATAAAGGGATTTTCTTTACTAGAATCCTCTTGCATTGCCTTCAACTTACTCAAGGCATCCACTCTCTTATTTGGCGCAGTGTCTCCACCAACCCACAAACCTATTCTGTAGCGCTTTTGTCCAAGAACGGCAACATCCTGCCTCCGCATATACTCCATTGCGCAGAATAACAATGATGCCCTTTGGAACTGTTGCGCAGTTAAAAGACGTAAGGTATACCTCATCAAAACATCAACACCACCAGCCTTCTTGCCGGCTAGGTGATTGTAAAAAATAGTGAAGGCAGTTAAACCTAAATAGGCCTCAGTCTTTCCACCGCCAGTTGGAAACCAAATCAAATCAACAATATCCCGGTCTTGCGAATCTGGATTAACAATACCCTCGACAGATAGGAGAAGAAATGCTATCTGGAATGGCCTCCAAAATCCCCTCTTTTCATTTGGGCTTAATAAATCCAACGATGTTATCTCTGGAGTCCAACCTTTACCACCGACTATAGGCTCCCGCACTCCAGCATCAGACCTTAATTGAGAAATCAGCATTGCCTTATTAGCTAGTATAAATGCCTGCCGAGCTCTTTTTGATTTCTCATCAACGCCAGTTAAGAGATCTACACCACTCTTTATACGGCTTAAGCAATGCTCACATCGCGCCAGCAAATACTCCGCAGTTGGGTACAACTCCTTTTCTATACTTTCATCCCGATTGATGACAATTTTTTTAAGATCTTCAATCCATTTTTGGTAAAGCAAGATTAATTGATCAATCTCCTTGAAACCATCGTCAGTAGGATCAAGACCGCCAAGCTTGCGCATACTGGATCTAAATAAAACAGGGCCGTTTTCACTTTTCAAATACAAATCAGGGCTTATAGTTGGTATTTCATAGGATGGCATAACATCTGACCAAACCTCTGAAACAGCTTCAGGAGAAAGCCCATCCCAATCTGCGGCACAACCATGCCCAATTGCAAAAGTTTTGTACTGGCTGTAAAGCAATTTGTTAACCAGTTCGTCAGAGTTTGGCAAAAGACCATCCCCAGAAGCTATCGAAAGATCTGGATAAGGTGAAATTGCCTCCGTCCCTGAGCTGCATCTCACTCTAATACCGGCTTGAAAAAGCGCTACTTCATCAACTGACTTTTCGGAGATAGATCGATTTACTAAGGAAATAGTTATAAGTCTCGTATCAGGACCAGATTGCTGCAGCTTCCTTTTTATTAAGATAATTTCGAGTTTCTTTCCGGCAATTTCAATTTTTTTAGCAATATTTGGCGCAGGATCCAATATCTCATGTTTCGAAAATAACAGAGATATAAAGCCGCCATCCGCATTGGTTAATGGTGACCTAATCCAAATCGAGCGTTTAGATTGTTGTACGCCAACCTCCCCCTCTTTCCCGCCGACGGTAATTTCCCTCTTTACGTAATAGGCAGGTGCAATTTCTTTTTTCTCAAATCGATTAATTTTGCTGACAGAAACCAAATCTAGCGAGAGTCCAAGATTCTCTTTTGATAGGTCGATCATGAAGCTAAGTCCAATTGCAGAAGGCTTAAAGGAATTCGCGAGATTTACATCAAGCTCTTCTGTATCGTCGGCCCTTAGACTCTTTGATTGATTTCTTTCGACTTGATCCTCAAGTTTCTTCAAAAGGGACAGCTCTTTATCTGAAGCCTCTGGGAGGTCAACCACGGCCATAGATTCATTTGGTTCGTCTAACTCAACCCCTGCTGTGATCATCTTAGGGTATAAAATTCCAGCGCCGTATCTTTTGGATGGAGGGTCTTGCCAAATAATCTCCTCGCCATTCAATTGCTTCTTTGGAGCCGTAACCTGCTCCCAAGTAAATATTTTCTCCTTACCATCTAGATTGAATTCAAATGGCTCTCCGGCAGGATCTGGACCAACGATCTCAGCCCTTAGCCTCTCTGCCAGCCAGTCACGGTTCTTTAGATTTTCTAATTTTCCCATTTACGCCTTTGAAGTTTTTCTTAATCCAAGATCTAGTAACTTGTCGTACTGCGATCTGCATACTTCCGAGAAAAATATCGTCAAACTTATTCTAGCTCTAGATATTCCGACATACAGCAATGCTCTGTATGTGTCGCTCTCTAGACTATCTATATCTGTAAGTAATATAGCGGGCGCCTCCATTCCCTTAAAGGCATGAATGCTCGTAAACCTGATATTTTCAGGTTGGGAATACTTGTAGGGGGCAATCTTCAACTCCAAAAATTTTGATGCTATTGATCGCGAACAAGATTTGTCATCCGACTTTGGTGACAAAATAACAATTTCACTAGACTTAAACTGCTTCAATAATTCATTGAGTTTCTTTTTAACCAACCCCTGCTGAATTTCGTCTGAAGAATAAAATTTAGAGTCAACAATTCCAGATTCATTGTCATTAAGAATTTTGCTATATCCAGGCGTTATACCAGCCGTTAGCGTCAAAGTTTCGGCAATAGATTCTGCATTCCTACAGTTAGTTCGCAAGGAGTACTGGGAATGATTTGGTGCTCGAGACTCAAGTACGGTAAGAATCGACTCCCTTGAGTTAGAGTCGACATCGGCATATATTGCTTGCCTCTCAAAATCACCGAAAAATACCCACGAGCCCCCAGCCAAACCGCTATTCAACGAAACGTCCATGACATCCAAGTAGTTTTCGTTGAAAATTAAGTCCTGAGCCTCATCCAAAACCAATACATCAAAATGATTTTTAAAATTTTCATCTTCTAATATTTTTTTTAAGGCCTGTTGAGGAAGAAGCTCAGACCAATAATCAGCAGTACGGGAAAAATTTCCATCTTCATTTCCTAATGCAACTAAATACGAGTGAAATGTCCCACATACCAAAAACTTTCTATTCGAATTAATTTCAAAATTCATCTCGGATTTTATCCATTCAGCCAGAATGGTGTTGTAACAGAAAAATCCAACCCGCTTACCTTCCGATAATTGACGTTTAACAAATTCAATAGCTAAAAATGTTTTCCCAGTTCCAGCGGGTCCGCTTATCAACAGGCGCTTATTACCAATTAGGCTGTCTAAAATTACGTACTGCTCTTCAGTAAAACTCTTAATGTTAGCTTCCAAAGACTCAATATCATGTCGAGGAGAAACGACATATTCAAAATTTTTTCGTAGTAAATCTACCGCACGATCTATTTTATCTTTAGATAATTTTGATTTTTCAGGGTCATACCATTCCGCAATCTTGCCAAGCGTTGGCAGATAAGAACGCACTTTTTTAAATATATTGAGAATATTGAATGAAATTGGATTGCGAATAAAAAGTTTTTTATCGATAAATTGCCACGGATGCCATTCTGGAGACTTTTCATCGAAATCGATACGAGTGAAAATTACAGCACTAAAAAACAATGTGGATTGAAAAATTGGGTCTTTATCAATCAAATATTTTCTTAGAGAGTGCATTCCTTTCGAGGCCTGCTTAAAGGGTCCCTCAATTGAAGTTTCATAAGGATATATCCACTTACCATCTACTCTTTTTACATCGCATCCTTTGAGTTCAATACATAGGATTCCTTGATTCGGAACCAAGATAACCATATCTAACTCACCTTCAATCTTGGATAAATGCCTCTTCAAGTCCAAGGAATGCAATGCAACCCATCCATCGCACCCCGGGTCATCTTTTAATTTCTTAAAAAATTCAATTTCGCCAACGGGGGTGTTTGATGAAAACGTCGGAGGAATCATCTTAGCCATTTATTACCTCTTAAATCGTCAATTTTGAAAAGGCGTGACTGATGTACATACGATGTAGATTGGTCAATTGACGCAATACGCTTAATCAGAATATTTTGTCCAAGTTGTGAATCAAGATTTTTGGCACCATCGGATGAGTCAATATCCAAGCCTTCGATTTTTGCTAGGAGGCCCTCCAAGACTGCTTGTCTAGCCCTCGAACCAGCCTTTTGTCTCGAAACTCTATACTCGTGAATGGCATTCCACCTTTCAGCAACATATGCCTTTATATTAATAATGCTAGGACTTAATTTTCCC
>Ga0315909_10007366_pt1 | contig 12293 bp, 15 predicted proteins | sample LakEriMetagenome_11_FD_203527 | JGI IMG/M metagenome (GOLD analysis project Ga0315909, IMG submission 203527) | Freshwater fungal communities from buoy surface, Lake Erie, Ohio, United States - Buoy 2 MA125 | ecosystem: Environmental > Aquatic > Freshwater > Lake | place: USA: Lake Erie, Ohio...
CGGGCTTTTAGTTGATAAAAGTTGCAAATTGCTAAGAAAGTCCCTAGCTGGTGGCTATCACTTCAAACGTGTGGCTGTTGGCGCAGGGCAAGAGCGGTTCCGCGACTCACCCAATAAGAATGAACACTCCCACGTAGGCGACGCATTCGGATATTTGATGCTTGGCGGTGGCGAACACAGACGAATGACAAAAAGCCCACTAGGTTTATCAGGCCAATTCATCCAACAAGGCACAGCATCCACAGACTTTGACGTATTTGCTTAAATAATGATATATAGGTGATATCATTGTATTGTAGTTTGCACCAAAGCAGATACAATTTCTCGAACATTGTCATGTTTGGAGGTCATTATGCCTATTTATTGGCTTGCTGCCGCATCTTTTGCTGGCTCCGTATATCAGGCTAACGAAGCACGTAAGTCTGCAGCTAAGGCTCGTAACGCATCGGCGGCAGAGGCGCGTACAGCAACAGCTCAAATGCAGCAACAAATTGCAGCTCAACAAGAACAAGCTAAAGTAGCTCGTGAAAGACTATCTGCTGAGACTGCTAAGTACGCAGAACAGAAAGCTTCACTAGAAGCTGAAGCAAAAGCTACTGCAAACGCACTAGAAGCAGAGCGTAGAAAGCTTGGTGAAGAAGAATCATCTAAGTTACGTGCGCGTGTACGTTCTGGTCGTCGTGCTTTACTTTCCGATGTACGTATTAATCCTGAGATGGGTGTGCTTGGCGCTGACAGCACAGGCACTCTTGGTGCATCTACTGGATCGGTGGGGTAAATCATGCCACTTTATATCAATACCAAACTTATTCTGCAGGCTATCGACAAGTACGTTCAGAAAAATGTTGTTGAGCCAAAAATTAAAGCAGAAGAAAAGAAAGCAGAAGAAGATGAAGCAGCAGCGAAAGCTGAACTTGACCGCGTGTTAGCTGAACAAGAGGCGCTACAAAAGCAAATAACATCTGAAACACAAGCAGGGCAAGAACAAATAGCAAAGACAAAGCAGGAAACAGAATCAACTCAACGTGAAATGGGTGAGCGAAAGTTGTCTCGTGTTCGTGCGCGTGTACGTAGTTTGTCTCGCCCTATGCTTTCTAAAGGAGTAGGTCTAAATGGATAAGTTTCAGAAAAAAGTTAAAAAGGTAATGAAAGAATATAAAGCTGGTGGCCTTCACTCAGGTAAAGGTGGTCCAGAAGTTACCGATCCTAAACAGGCTGTAGCTATTGCTTTATCAGAAGCAAGAAAAACTACTAAACAGAAAGCCTAACAATGGCTGTCATAACGGTTGGCATCGAGTCATTAAATACTAAGTCACGACTAGTATCAATTGTTCAGAAGAACAATGCTGGTGAATATGTCGTTGCTGGTGCTGATGCGCCGACAATTGTTGTGGACGTAAACCATCAGCGTAACCACGATGGCAGAGCTTATTTTGCTTATAAGATAAACCCAACGTCGTCGCCGCTAGCTGCTGGCTCTAGTATTGATATTGTGTTGGCTTCAGCATCTGGTGTTATTCCACACATGACTGTTGATGCTTTATGTCTTGGAGATGCGGAGTTATATATTTATGAGAACACGGTGGCTACGGGCGGCACGTCATTTACTCCTCTCAATAGGAATCGCAATTATACGACTAGCAGCCAAGTTGCCATGATTATCAACCCAACTGTGTCGTCATTAGGAACACAACTTGATGCGCAGATATTACCGGGCGGTAGTGGTAAGAAATCTGGTGGTGGCACAGCAGGATCATTGGAATATGTATTAAAGCCCCTAACAAATTATTTGTTTAGGCTCACGAATGTAAACGGTACGGCACATGCCGCACACCTATCTTTGGAGTGGTATGAATAATGGCTGATTTGAATTTAACTCCTGCCGAAGAAAACATTGTTAAATACCATAGAGATTCTATTCGTACTGGCAATGTTGGTCGTGATGAAAAAGGCCGTCCAATTACGGTTTATTCGTCAACCATCTACATTCCAGAAGGAAAACACAAAGGAAAGTTTGCAACTGTGCCGGGTTGGGTCAACAACAAGGTAATTAAAGACGAAGATGAATTGTACAAAACTTGGAAAACTGACATAGACAAAGGCAATTGGCCTATCTATGACAACGGCCCTGCTGGCGGTAAACGTGCGGGTGAGATACATAAGATCATGGATGACGAAGAACAACAAGCTCGGTTAGCAATGAAACCACGGCAGGCAGAACGACCAATGCTTATGAAAGAAAGGCTGAAATAATGGCTGAAATATCGTACATGAAGGGCCAGAAGCGTAAGAACTATCAAGGCAAGAAGATGGCCTTAGATGAAATCCTACGTCGTGCCGAGAAAGCTCAGCGTAATAAAGACTTGTTTGAGTCTTTGTACCGTGATGCTTATGAGTTTGCTTTGCCTCAACGTCAGTTATACGGATACTACGACGGTAACTCACAGGGTGCAAAGAAGATGGCACGAGTATTTGACTCGACAGCTATCAACTCAACTCAGCGTTTTGCTAATCGACTTCAGTCTGGCATCTTCCCACCACAGCGTAAGTGGTGCAGGCTAGAACCCGGTTCAGATATTTCTCCACAACAAAGAGATCAAGCCCAAGCATTGCTTGATGTTTGGATGGAAAAGATGTTTACCGTCATTAAGCAATCGAACTTTGACATTGCTATCGGTGAATTCCTAATGGATATGGCTGTAGGTACAGCTTGCATGATGGTACAGCCGGGTGATGATGTGTCGCCTATTAACTTTATTCCTGTGCCAATGTTCCTTGTGTCGTTTGAAGAAGGTGCAAACGGTCAGGTAGATAAAGTGTACCGTCGTATGCGCATGAAAGCAGAAGCTATTGCTCAGCAATGGAAAGACGCAGAGTTTTCTGAGCATCTAAAGAACATGATTGCCACTAAGCCCACCGATGAGATGGACTTAATGGAAGCAACCATCTTAGATTATGAGCGTGGTGACTGGTGCTATCACGTTATATGTGTGACTGGCGGTAAAGAAGAAATAGTTTATCGTCGTATGGCATCGTCTCCTTGGGTCATTAGTCGTTATGCCAAGGTGGCTGGTGAGATATATGGTCGTGGCCCATTGCTTACTGCGTTGCCAGATATTAAAACACTCAACAAGACACTTGAGTTGCTGTTAAAGAATGCTTCATTGGCTGTTGCTGGTGTCTATACTGCAGCAGACGATGGTGTATTGAATCCACAGACAGTCAAGATTCTGCCGGGTGCGATTATTCCGGTGGCTAGGAATGGTGGACCACAAGGTGAGTCACTACGACCACTTGCTCGTGCTGGTGATTTTAACGTAAGTCAGATTGTTATTAACGATTTACGTCAGAACATTAAACGTACATTGCTTGATGAGTCGCTACCACCAGACAATATGTCTGCACGTTCTGCTACTGAGGTAGTTGAGCGCATGAAAGAACTTGCACAGAATCTAGGATCAGCATTTGGTCGCTTGATTAACGAGACGATGATACCGATGGTGTCTCGCATAATTCAAGTAATGGATGAGCGAGGATTAATTGATGCGCCATTAAAGATTAATGGTTTAGAAGTTAAGGTGTCTCCTGTTGCCCCGTTAGCTATGGCGCAGAATATGGAAGAAATTAACAACATTATGCAATTCATGCAGATTACTGCTCAGTTTGGTGCAGAAGGTTTAATGGCTGTTAAGACTGGCGACTTGATTGATTACATTGGCGATAAACTTGGTATTCCGTCAGCCATTAGAAACACTGGCGCAGAACGTGCATTTATGATGGAAGAGCAAAAGAAGATGGAAATGGAACAGCAAGTCACTATGGCTATGGCTGGTCAACAAGAAGCACTTATGAAACAACAAGGAGCGCCGCTTGCAGCCTGATACTAGTCATCATTTTGCTGCTGGTCTATATGCCAAGGAGCATTTTATACCTAAAGGTTATGCTGTTGCCAAACATATACATGGCTATTCTCACTTATCTATATTGGCTAAGGGCATAGCGTGTGTTGATGTTGATGGTGAACAAACTATATATGAAGCTCCTGCATGTATAGAAATAAAAGCTGGCTGCAGTCATGTAATTATTAGTGAGACTGACTGCATTTGGTACTGCATCCATGCGACGGAAGAAGCAGAAGCAGATTTAAATAATACAGAAATAATCGAAGGAGAGCCTTATGAGTGGATGGGACGATCTGGAGGCGATGCAGCAGTCGCTTGAACCAAGAGAATCTAGTGATACAGATAAATTGTGCCTGCGAGTATTTGGCACAGAAGAAGGGCAGAAGCTGCTCAAATGGCTACGTGATGTAACTGTTGAGCAACCATGTTGGGGGCCGGGAAGTGATCCTTCATACGGCTATTTTTTGGAAGGGAGATGCTCTTTAATCAAAGAGATAGAATCCCGAATTAATCGAGCGAGGAACTTTTGAGCGATACAAATACGGCAGTCGAGCCTAGTGATTCAGCAGAAGAACCCACTGGCCTACTTGACAACGTAGAGCCTACTGAGACTAGTGATGCTCCCTCTGATAATCAAGCAGCAGTAGAACATAGGACAGCAGACTCTATTCCAGATGATGAGCCTGTCGATCGTCCTGATTGGTGGCCTGAAAATTTCTGGAATAAGGATAAGAATGAACCTGATATGGAAGGCATGGCGAAGTCTTGGAAGGACTTACGCAAAATGGTTTCCAAAGGTGCGCACAAAGCACCGCCTGAAGGTAAATATGATTTATCGGCCTTTGGTGAGAATGCTGACCAAATGCCAATGGTCCCAATGTTTAAAGACTGGGCGGCAAAAAATGGTGTATCTCAGGCTGCATTTGACGAGCTTGCTACTCAAATAATGGAAGGTGCGTCCAATGTCATGGGCACACCGGATGTAGATTTAGAAGCAGAACGTCGGGCACTTGGTCCAAATGCTAACGCTATTATCAATGGCATGGTGGATTGGGCTAGGGGATTGGTCAATAAGGGTGTTTGGTCGGCTGAAGATTTTGATGAATTCAAGATCATGGGTGGTACAGCCAAAGGCATGAAAGCCCTGTCAAAAATCCGTGCAGCGTATGAAGGTAGAATCCCTGATGGCAAAGAAGCGGTTGACGGAATGCCGACAGACCTAGAGTTGCAATCTATGGTTGGCGATCCTAAGTACGTCAGCGATCCAGCTTACCGTCAGAAGGTTGAACGACTATTCCAACAGCGCTACGGTTAAGTTCCTTCCTCTGTTCAGCGCAGAGTTACCCAGCTTCGGCTGGGGTTTTTTTTGCAAAAAAATATCAAAAGCACTTGCTTTATAGACAAACTTGGATAGAATCACTATCCGAGGCATATCAGATTACCGACCCTCAGATGGTTGTACCCAACTGGCTGGCATCCTACTGCAAGCAAACGGCCCGGCTCCCGGCTCACCGACAGCGAGGACTCTCTTTATAACTTTGTCAAAAGGTAAACAAAATGGCTATTAATCTGTCCACAGCCTTTGTAACCCTGTTTGATGCGGAAGTTAAGCAAGCCTATCAGGCTTCGGCGGTTCTCCGTCCTGCTGTCCGTGTCCGTTCAGGTGTCGAAGGTTCTACTTACAAATTCCCTAAGATCGGCAAGGGCGTTGCTCAAGTTCGCATTCCGCAAACTGACGTAACTCCATTGAACGTTACTTACTCGCAAGTAACCGCAACTCTGAGCGACTATATCGCTGCTGAGTATTCGGATATCTTTATGCAAGCTAAAGTCAATTTCGACGAGCGTCGTGAATTGGTTAAAGTTGTATCGAATGCTATCGGTCGTCGTCAGGATCAATTGATTCTGGACGCTTTGACAGCATCGAGCGCAACTAGCGTTAGCAATGATATCGGTGGTTCTGACACCAATATGAACGTAGCTAAACTCCGTTCGGCAGCTCAAACGCTGAATACGAACAACGTTCCTATGGATAACCGTCACATCATCATTCACGCATCTAGCTTGGCTAGCTTGTTGTCTGAGACTGCTGTTACTTCGTCTGACTTCAATACCGTCAAGGCATTGGTTCAGGGCGAAATCAACACATTCTTAGGCTTCACATTCCACGTTCTCGGTGATCGTACTGAAGGTGGTTTGGCTAAAGATGGCTCAAATGATCGTACCTGCTTCGCATTCCACGGTGATGCTGTTGGTCTGGCAGAAGGTATTGCTCCAAAAACTGAGATCAACTACGTGCCAGAAAAGACTTCTTTCCTGATTGCATCTATGTTCTCGGCTGGCGCAGTGGCTATTGACGATGACGGTATCGTCAAGATCATCTGCCGTGAATCTTAATCTAGGAGGCTAACATGGCATTTTCTTCAACTGGTTGGGTAACGGTGTGCGCTGCTAAAGCTGGCAATGCACCATCGATGTACCTGTATAAAACTGCTGATACTCAGGCTACTGTCAACACTGCAGATTATTTTCTGTCGTTGAAAGACACCCTGAAAGTTGGTGACATTATCTTTGTTTACGACACGACTACTCCAAGTCTAGTCCTGACATACGTAAACGCAGTAAGCTCCACGGCTGTGGATATTGCTGACGGTACGACTGTTTCGGCTACTGACACGGACTAATCCGTAGCAATGTGACACGGGGCTAGTTCTGGGAAATCTTGGGACTAGCCCTTTATTACTTGAGAGGTTGGCATGGCTGCAGGCGACACTGGTGTATCAATTTGCGCTGACGCATTAATCTTGTTAGGCGCTGCTCCTATTTCATCCTTTAATGATGGAACCGATGAAGCCAACGCTTGCGATCGTCTCTACTCAGACGTTAGGGATATGACGCTATCTATGTATCCTTGGTCGTTTGCTTACAAAAAGATCAAGCTAGCTAGGTTAGTGACCACTCCTGTAAGTGAATGGACGTATGAATATCAATTGCCGGGCGATCGTCTTGGCAATCCACGAGCTGTATTTGAAACATCTAATGCCTATGCCCGTCCTGTAAAGGAATGGGAAATTCAGGGCGACAAGCTAATTACGAATTACCAAGAAGTCTATATTGATTACCCGTATCAGACTCCTGAGTTTGCGATGCCTCAATACTTTATTCAGTTGTTAAAGTACATGATGGCATGGCACTTGGCTTACCCGATTACAGAGCAAGAAACAAAGACTGGTTATTGGCAAGGACTAGCTATCGGCTCTCCTGCTGAGAATGGTCGAGGTGGATACTTCCGTCAGGCATCTAACATTGATGCTCAAGGACAACCACCACAGGTTATTGAAGATTATGCTTTGGTTGCCGTGAGGTACTGATGCGATTTATCGACTTTCAGACGAACTTCTCTACGGGTGAATTAGACCCGTTATTGCGTTCGCGTGTAGATATTGCTCAGTACAGCAATGCACTGGCAAAGGCTACGAATGTCTTGATCCAGCCACAGGGCGGGTTACGTCGTCGTCCGGGTCTAAAGCATACTTTTGAATTGCCTAACAGCAGTACACCGTCTGCAGCTAATGGTGTGCGTTTAGTCCCATTTGAGTTTTCTGTTGACGATAGCTATATGCTTTGCTTTGTGGCAGGCAGAATGTACGTTGTCAAAGATGGTGCTTCGGTTACAAACATTAATGGCACTGGCAATAGTTACTTAGCTGTTGCTTCAATTACTGGCGCAATGCTGTCATCTATTTGCTGGACGCAATCAGCAGATACATTGATTGTTGTGCATCCTGATTTGCAGCCAATCAAGATTGTTCGTGGTGCTACTGATGCTAGCTGGACAGCTACAACCATTACGTTTGACAGCATCCCACAATACGCATTTACATTAAGCTCAAGCAATCCTGCTGGCACATTAACACCGTCTGCTGTTACGGGGAATATAACGCTTACAGCCTCGTCTAGCGTGTTTAGTGCTGGCAATGTTAATCAATACATCAATGCGTCACCACAAGGCCGTGTACGCATTACAAAGTATCTTAGCGGCACATCTGTTGAAGCTGTTACTGAGTTCCCATTCTTTAACACGACAGCTATTGCTAACGGCAGTTGGGAGCTTGAAACTGGCTACGAAGATGTATGGTCAAGCACAAAGGGCTGGCCTAGAACTGTATCGTTCCACGAAGGCAGACTTTACTTTGGTGGAAGTAAGAATAGGCCGTCAACGGTGTGGGGATCAAAGATTAGTTTGTTCTTTGACTTTAAGCCTGCAGAGTATCTTGATGATGATGCTGTTGAAGCGACGCTAGACACTAACCAACTTAACGTCATTGTTGACCTTATCTCAGGTCGTGACTTGCAAGTCTTTACTACTGGTGGTGAGTTCTATGTACCGCAGACAGGTACTGAGCCTATCACGCCGACAACATTTACATTTAAAGGCGTAAGCCGTAATGGCACAAAGCCCGGTACTCGCGTCGAATCGCTTGAGTCTGGTTCATTGTTTGTTCAACGTCAGGGTAAAGCTCTTAATGAGTTCTTGTTCTCTGACCAGCAACTTACATACATTACGCAGCGTATATCTTTGCTATCTGGGCATTTACTTAAAGGCCCTACACGAATGGCACTGCGTCGTGCTACGTCAACAGATGAAGGTGACTTGCTTCTAATCACTAATTCTACTGATGGCACAATGGCTGCGTACTCCATTCTTAGATCGCAACAAGTTATAGCGCCATCTGAATTTACAACAGATGGAGAATTTCAAGATGTTAATGTGGATGTGACGGATATTTATGCTGTGGTTAAGAGGGTTTTTAACGGGACAACTCGGTACTTTGTTGAGTTATTTAGTAATGATCGTTTTACTGACTGTGCCTTTATTGGTGGTGTCGCAGCTTCTGCTAGTAGTCTCCCGCATATTGGCAAGTCACTTAATGTAATTACTGATGGTGTGCCGCAGTCTAATGAAACAGTAAGTGGTGGTGGCTCAGTAACATTTGATCGTGCATCTACGTCAAGCTACGAGGTTGGCTTACCGTTTACCGTGTATGTAAAGACAATGCCAGTAGAAGTAAAACTTCAATCTGGTACACGGATTGGTTTTAAGAAGCGTATCACTGAGGTTAATGCGATTGTCTACAAGACACAGCACATGAAGATTAACAATCAGTTATTACCATTCCGTAACTTTGACGGTCCATTACTTGATATTGCTGTTCCTGAATTTACAGGGACTAAAAGAGTAAGTGGGATATTGGGATACAACAAAGAAGCAGCTATTGAGGTTCAGCAAACATTGCCATTAAAGATGACATTGCTTGGACTTGAATACAAAGTTGCTGTAAACCAAGGAACATAACATGGCAACTAATCCAGCAGGATTTGTAGCAATGGGTGCAGCTAGTGGGCTTGTATCGTCCATTGGATCAGCATTCGCCCAACAAGCAGCAGGCTATTATAAAGCCGCTGGTTTTGCAGTACAGGCACAAGAAAATCTTAGGCTTGCTAGTTTACGTGCAGATAAAGAAGTTGAGTATGGCGAAGCTGCATTTAAACGCAATTTAGTAAAGATTGAATACGATACGCTCAATTATAAAATACAAGCAAATTCATTAATGAAGTCATTACAAAGAGCTAATGCAACTGCTTTGGCTCGTGGTTATGCTTCTGGTGTTACTGCAACTGAAGGTTCTATTGCTGGCGTTAGAGGAATGAATATACGTGAAACATACAAAGATGTTCGTATATCTGATTTAAACGCAATGACAGCAAGAATCATGGGCCTTGAAGATGCTACAACATTGCTTAAATCATCTTACGACAGCGCATTTTATAATCGTGAGGCGGCTATTCAGAATACTAGAACAGCAATAAAAGCGGGTGGTTATGCAACAGAATCTGCTGGATTATTGGCTGGCGTTGAATTAATGAAAGGGGTTTCTGACTTTTCTCAGACGTTCCCGTTTAAGGCTTTTACGTAGGGTAAATTATGGCAGATCGCATTCCGTTAATTGAATCTGGTCGTGTGCAAGTAACTGGAGTATCCAAGTTACCACAGCCGAACCTCGACTTTGGTCAACGTCGCCCAGAAGTTGCATATCAAGCAGCAGGAGAATCCGCTACTAATTTGTCTCGCACATTAGATTCTTTATCTACTCGCATGTTTGGGCAAGCTGCTAATTATGCCGATGCTGCTGGTGAATACTTTGTCGCTAACAATCCAGTAGATCGGACAACCCTTGATGCTATGAGTCAAGGTAATGCAGAGAAATTTAAAAAAGAATTTACGACCAATGCTTTTTCCGCTGCTGTAAACAAATACAGATCAAATGAGGCATCAGCACACGCTGAAGCTGAATTTATAGACAAAGTTAGCAAATTACAACGGGCGATAGAAACTGGATTTGATGAACACGGAAATATATACGAAATAGATACAAAAAAAATATCAGATGATTTAACGGCATTTTCTGATGGTTGGTCAAAAGGATTAGCTTCGGTTGCTGGCCCTGATGCGTCATATAAATTTAGGGCTGTTTCTGCCAGATATGGCAATCAAGTTTTGCTATCTGCAAGTAAAAAAGAAAGTGAACTTAACTTTACAAAAAATAAAGTAAAGATAGATAAATCAATACAAGAAGATTTTCCAAATGTTGTTAGGACTTTAATTAATGGCGAAGATGTATATGATGTAGAGAATAATAAATACTTGTCGTTAAATGATTCAATTAACGCTGAAATACAAAGATTAATTAGTAATAATCAAGCGCTTGGTGGTCAAAAGGCGGGTGAGCATACGCTTACAGAAACACAACTATTAGCAAAAGGAATAAAGATAAATATTTTGCAGGATGCTGTTATTGATAGACGTAAAGATATTGGTGGCGATATTGCTGCTATTACTGAAAATTTTAGAACTGGGAAGATACCTGCTGACTTAAAACGAATATATGACAGCATGAACATTGTTGAGCAAGCAGAAGCAAGAGATAAGATGCGTGATCAATACGATAAGCTGATTGATATTAAAAATAAATCAAGAGATTTTAATAAACAAGATTCTATTATTGAAGCAAATAAATTAAAAATTGAAGCACTTAGTTCTGGAACAACAGATGCAAGATTTGTTGAAATTCAAAACGAATTAGTAAAGATATCTAAAATTCATCCTGAAGTTGTTAGTGCAAATAACATATATGTTGATTTACCTAACAATAGAAAAGATTCTGGAACAGATGATCCTAAAGAAATTGCGAAGTTACGTGATTTGATGATGGGCAAAGATGAAACTTTAAAAACAACATCAAGTGTTCTTGAATGGGCTTCAGGTAGGAATATAAAAGCAAGTACAGCTTTAGCTATTGCAAATGAATACTTACCAAAAGACAATAAGGAAAGTGCAAAGTCTGGTAACACAAAAGACTTAGAGTATTACTTGCGCACTGGTTTGGTTGATCCTTTGTTAAAACGTCGCATTACAAATATTAATGATTTAAAAAGTGCTGCAGAATTACGTGGATTAACTTATGGCGCTTTGCCAGATGATTTTGTTAATTTACTTACGCAGAAAAAAGAATCTGAAGATAATTCAGGTGTAGTTACGTCTGCTATTGAAAATATAGATCGCAATGTTATTACTTCAAGAGAAGCTTTATTAAACCATTTTAAAGGCATTGGAGTAAAAAGCGAAACTCTTATATCGCTTCAAAGAAGAATTGGTGATCGTAGATTAGCTCTTGAAACTTCAGCTAAAAATACTGGTAGTGATGTTGCTGATGTACTTGGGGCAAAAAGTCCTGCGGCAAAAGCGGCTGCAGAAATAAAAGGCGCTCAAGATACAAAGATACAACATCAAAAAAATGTAGAAGAATGGAGAGCTAATGGATCAAAAGGTCCTGCTCCAACTATCCAAGAGGCTGGTGAACAAATAAGAAAAAAAGCGCTTGATGATAGAACAGCCACACAAATAGGAAGTCTTGCTGCTGAAATTGAAACTAATTATGGAACCAACGGAATTTTAATTCCCTCTGATGCTCGTGGAAAAGTTGATTTATTAAAGATACAGCCTGAATTTACTATGCAAAATGGCTCTATTGTTGGTATTAACTCAAGGTATGAAGAAGCATTAAAACGAGAATTGGCTAGAGGCGGGATTACCAATCCATCTACTGTAGACAACATAATTAAAGGCATAAGGCAATCAAGAGTTTCTCGTGAGCAATTGATTATGCAGCGGAGTAGATAATGGACGATGATTTTAAAGATTATGAGGAGTATATGTTTTTCAGGGCTTACCCTGATGCTCCTGATCGCTCTGTTTATCAACAGCCAGAAACTCAAGATCAGTCGTTGCCAATGACTGAAACTGTGGCAACTCGTGAGCCAGAGCCTAAG
>Ga0315909_10007367_pt1 | contig 12292 bp, 9 predicted proteins | sample LakEriMetagenome_11_FD_203527 | JGI IMG/M metagenome (GOLD analysis project Ga0315909, IMG submission 203527) | Freshwater fungal communities from buoy surface, Lake Erie, Ohio, United States - Buoy 2 MA125 | ecosystem: Environmental > Aquatic > Freshwater > Lake | place: USA: Lake Erie, Ohio...
TTGTATCATTATACATAAAAGAATACACATAATCTTCAAGATTAAGCCCAAAATCAGGGTCTCCCATCACATCTCCCTTTTGTGTAAATATCAATGTTTCGATTTGGGATATTATTAGGGCAATATCTTCATCGATTTGTAATTGGTCTTGATCGTAATTAGGGTCTTCAAGTGATTTTATGTACAATTCCATAATATTATATATTTGTTTAAGAATGGAACATCCAGTCGGTACCCTCTTCGCTCTTGATTTCTTCAATCACTGCCGATAGTTCATCTTCACCAAGACCTTTGATTAAATCAGGATTAACTTGAATATTTCCAGGAAGGACAAATCCAAATATTCCTAATTTTTGTCCTAATGAAATTTTAATCTTTGCAGAACAATATCTAAAAAATGCTTCATCTCCAAATAGAGCACATTCCGGAATTGTTTGATAAACTTTTAAAATTGTATCTTTTTTAGGAGTTTCTCCCATGAATTTTAATTCATGTGTAAGTTGACTATAGTGGAAACTATAAGGATTTTTAAAAATTTGTCGAGCCATATCAAAAAACATTTCATTAATTACGTAGTATTGCAAATTTTCTGCAGCCTGTCCTGTTTTAGAACCTCCATAGATTCCACCCATTAACATTCTTTCAATTGCAAAATCTCCTTGGGTAAAGTTAATATCCATACTTCCTCCCCATGTATTTCCTTTTTCAAGTACTGCAAACACTGAAAATATTTCACCACCACCCGTTACAGGGTCCATTCCAGGAAGTGTAAAAGACCTTGAATATTTAAAATGTTCAGATTCAAACATTGCGGCTGGAATTACCAAAAAGTTTTCTTGTACTGAATACTCGTAATTTTTATAAAACCATTTTTTTGCCCGTCTAACTATATTTTGAACCTCTTGTCTTGGAAGATTCATTGGAATCATGCACGAACCTGTTATGTCAGCCGCAAGTTCATCTACAAAATTATTAAAGCAATCCGTATCCCATTCAGGATGCTCTTGAAATCCTTGATTACCTACTAATATATTACCCATCTTTTTATTTTATTTTTATATTGCTCTAGATTTAACAATTTCAACATCATTAAATTTAGCCAGTTTTTTATCAAAAGAACCCTCTCTAAAGATTCCGCCATTCATAGTTCCTTTAAAGGTTCCTTTTCCATAAACATAACAATCATTTGCAGTGCACGTGCCATGAACATAAGAGCCATCTATTTTGGAACCAGTAATTTGTGTTGATTGGTAGAAATTACAATAATGAATGTCAGAACCGCTAACATCACATCCGTATATATCACATTCGGTAAATTCTCCTCGTAGGAAACAACTTACAAATTCATAACCCCTAAGGTCAACACAATATTCTAAACGACCTCCATTTACTTGAATTTTACCAGCATCAGAATCATAATTAATATGTCCCTTACTAAGGTCTCCATGTGTGAATAGTTTCATTACACGTTCTTTAACAGAAGACCAGTATAGGTCAACAACTTTAGGATTGTCATTCATATCAACTGTAAACTTAACATTTTTCCAATTATCTTTAATTGTTTTCCAGTCCCTTCTAGCGTCGATTATTCTTTGATTATCTGCAACTATTTTTTTCAATTCAATCGCATTTAATTCTGTAAAGCCCGTATCTTCAGTTGATATCCATAATTGAAGCAAGAAACGGTCAACTAGATAAAGAATAGTAGTTGTTTTCTTTTCCCAGTCCGCACCTCCAAGATATCTAAATTCAAGATAATTTTTGTGTCTTTTGTCAAAATTTATCCCGTAATATTTTGTATCAGGGTAAATAAAATTCTGTTGATTGATATGTTTTCCATCAAAGAAGTATGTGTCCTCTTTTGGAAGGACAAATTTGATAGATTTTGCGTACGCTGAGTTTTCTCTTTTAGGAAAGAATTTGAATACTTGTTCTTCATTAAAATCCAAAATGAATTTAAGAACATTCATCTTAGAAATACGATACTTATTTTCAATTTTTGATTTATCAAATGAAAGATTTAAGTGAATTGAAGACCGGTCATTTGTATATCCATTCTCTTGAATCCATTGACAAACATTAATTATCATTAGTCTGGCTGCGGTATATGGAAGAGCTCCAGTAACCAATTCAAGAAGTTTTGCACCACCTGACATATCAGGTTCTATTTTAAATTCATCACGAGTTACTTCAAAGTCACTATGTGCTTTATCCTCGACATGAATCTTTTTGCCAAGTATCTTTTCAAGTTTTTTTGCAGTATCTTCAGCGCTGAAATTTGAGTAAAACTCAAATTCTACCCCAATAAGGGCATTCTGCAAAATATTAGATTCATTTAGATTATTCATTCAATTTGGATATATTAAACTTAGGTTAATGTATATATCCAAGTAAAAAATAACTATACCATAGAATCCCGTTTTGCTATAAGTTTATTAACAGACTTTTGATAGTCTACTAAGTATCTTTTTTGAGAATCAACATTCATATCTTTCCAGAATTTTATCCTAGACTGTATACTTTCTTCTCGCCTTTGATTAAATACATTTTCATCATTATCATAATTCTTAGCAGCATCTCTCTTAACAATCTCTTCCCAAGTAGGCCATTTATAAGAATCCTCTTTAGAATTTAAAACATTTAGTATCTCATCATCATTCAATTTTGAATTTACTTCAATTTTTTCTTTGGTTCTTTCGATACGAACTTGATAGCTCTCAATTTCATTATTCAACTTTTCAAGCTTAGACATTTTCTTAATTTTCTCAGAATATTCTTTAGAGATTTCAGAGGCTCCAGTTTTAGGAATACTTGTCTTAACAATGTATCTATAGTGAAGTCTTTGGATGTTATGTCCTCCTGCATAAATCGCTTCAGTTTGGAAACTATAAGTGTTTTCTCCTCTTTTGATTTGAGAAGAAATTTCAATATTTCCTTTAGCACTCTTACGCACGTTCATTGAAATTAGTTGGTCGGTTGGTAAGGTATACATTTCAATAGATTTAACCATATCATAGGTTAAATTGATTCTAGCCATTTCCCTGTCATATTTGGTGAACTCTTGTTCAAATTTCTCTACAAACCATTTTTCGGTTGCAGCAAGCATTTCAACGATTGTAGGTTCCAACGAATCCAAAATAACATTAACAATATTATTTTGATTTGATTCATTAATGAATTGTCCGAATGTTTTAAATCTTTCCATGCTTTATATATCTGTTTTAATTATAATGTAAATATAAAACAAAAAACCCAGACTAAAAAATCTGGGTTGTTAATTTTATGTTAAAGTTATTAATAATTATAGTTTCAAGAAAACTTTTCGGGTTGCAACATCCATTCGGGTTATTTGAACGGTAATATTATCATTCTTAACAAGTGACTCTACTTTAATATTATCAGGAAGTTCTGAAACGTGAAGCAATCCAACAATTCCATCTCCAACATCTACGAATACTCCATAATCTTTAACAGATTTTATTGTCCCTTTAACTTCAACCGGAAAGCTTTTATACTTAGTTGCAACGTCAGCCCATGGGTCGCTAATTTCAACATGCTCTAATTGAGTCAGGGTTATTTTGTCATTATTGATAATTTCTTTAATCTTAAATTCAATAACATCACCTGGATTAATTTCTCGGGCCTTATGTTTTCTTGCCATTTCTGTGTTTAAATCATTTGCATGAATCATTCCAGTTAAACAATCATCAAATTCAACGAATACTCCATATTTTGTAGAACCTGTTACATTACCCTCTTTAGTTTGCCCGACATTATTTTTAAGGTCTTCAATTGCATTTGGAATAAGCGCTTGAAGATATTTTCTATGAGATACAATCACTGTTCCTTTTTCAACAGAATAACTCATTGGCACTACATACATTTGAGTGTTAATTACAGAACCAAAGTCTGCAAGTTTATTAATACCAGCTAGTGATCCTGGCATAAAGCAATCAACTCCTTGTACATTAACAAAGTAGCCTCCACCTGGAATCATGCTCGTTACAGTTCCAATATATGCGGTATTTCCAGTTTCAGCAGATGCTAAAATTTCTCTTAATGTAGCAGCTTTAATACCTGCTTCAACCGAACCTAATACAAATCCTCTAGTGCTTTTATTTTTTTCTGCAGTAATTTCAACAGATATTTCAGTTCCAGGAATTAATTTTGCTCTTGATATTGCAGATTCTTTTGACAATTGAACATATACCATTTCTCGATATCCAATATCGATAGATGCCCATTCTGGGTCTATTGCGTAAACTTTACCAGTGTGAGTTTCTCCTGCATGAATTGTATGTGTTTGATTATTTTCGCTCCAATGACTTTCCATTAAATTAAGAAGTTCTTGAGCGTACGGTTCTCTTGAATATACCTTAACACCTTCAGGCGCTTTTACATGTTGGTTTATTTTTCTAAGAGTAGATGGGCAATCTGCAGAATATGCATCCCAATCAAAGTTAGAGAAATCATGAGATTGATTCTCTATTGTTTTTGTTAAAACGTCTTGTGACATTGTTTTTATTTTTAAAGGTTAATAAGTTATATATTTGTTTTTTAGAATGCTGTTGGAGAAAATCCTATCATTGGAATAGGGCCGTTAGTTGTTGGTATCTTTCCATTGTATATGAATTTAAGGTCTTTAAGATGTCTTGCGCATGAAACTGCAACCGCTGTTGCGACTGCTTTGGTAGCCGTTTGCAAAGTTGGTTCAAGTTTAAATCTTTTACCAGTGTTCCATGCTCTTTTTAAGTCAGCTCCTAATTTTGCTTCATCTCCATAATATACTGGAACAAAAATTCCTGGGTCTGGTATTAGACATGGTAATATAGGCGGAGATTTTGCAAATGGCTGAGCCGCTGTAGATTTCCAATAGTCAATTATGCATTTTGACATTACACAATATGGGTCATTAGAGTCTCCCGTATTTCCAGCTTTTTTATTATCTTCAACTATTTGATTAATATGTCTTATTTTTAAGTCTCTATATTTAACTTTTTCAATATTGTATTTAGCCAACTTTGCTCTTAAGCGCCCGGGTTCGGTTCTCAAAGACCATTGATTAAACGTTTCAACTTTTGTATTATAGTTACTATAGCTATTATATCCATAGTTTGTACCTGTTGTTGATGTTGCAATTATTGGATTTTTATCTGGAGCACCGGTCTGATTATCATCAATTCCTGCAACGTATGAAAATATACAAATCAAATTTGCTGTTATAAATTTTGGTATATTATCAGGTCTATCATCATATTCTTCTTGAAACAATCGATCATTAATTGTGTTCTCTTCTTTGATTTTATTTTGAAGTTTTATTATTCGAAGAGATTGCACTGTTAACTCTCTGTTTAAAGTATCTATTTTTCTTTCATCTTTATCAAGTTGCGCAACTATTAACTCGTTTTGATATATTTTTATTTTTTCAATTATAAAATCAATTGAATTAATATCTTTAATTTTGTTAATATTTTCTTTAGCAACGTCAATATTAATTAATTGTAATTCCCTTGAAACTCTTTCATTCAATGCTTTAATTTTTTCAGCATTACTGTCTGCAAGAAACATATTAAAAGTTCTATTGTATGCCAAATTAACTCTTTCTAAATTAATTTCAGACTGGAGTACTTCAATAAATGCATATCTTTTTTCGATTGAGCTACCTTTTAGTTGTATTGTATTTAGTTTATCTTTAGCGGTTTTTATTTTTTCATTAGCTGATTCAATTTGTTTCTCATAATTAAAACCAGTAACGTTCAACGCGATAGGCGATGCTGCCTGGGGTAATCCAACAACTCCAGTATTTTTTTTAATAGAATTAGCCTCTTTATCGAAAAATTCTAAAACCTTTTTACCTACTTTTTTAGCAAATTCTCCATTATATGCAAGTCGTTCAACCCAATCTAAATATTCCTCAGTTCCATTGTTTTGAGATATTACTCTATTTACAATTTCATCGACCTGTTGGGTTTCTGTCATAGGTTTTACTAATTGAATAGGTTTAGATAATTCCAGATCAACTTTAATTTCAACCGCATTTGCATCTTCTTTTATTTCTATAGAAGCACTTCTATTTATATTTTTAATCTCTGCCTTTTTAGAAGCATCCATTGCACTAATAAAGGTATATTCATATTTTCCAGGATCAGTAGGAGCTAAGAATCTTACAATTCCCTGACTATCAGAAGTCAATGTCGGCTGTACTTCTCCATTTAATGAATATGTAAATTCATATGGAGACGTTCCATCCCCGCCAACAACTGACATTGTTACATATCGAAGTTCTGGTTGGTTATCTGCATTTTCGGAGGTTATATCAGCGCCAGATGTAAAACCAATATCTCCAAACTTATTTGTTTCTGGAACTATTGGTTTTGGAATTATACATGTTGAAGGAAACAGAGGATAAAATTCAAAAGGGTCAATTGTATCTTTATTATTTATAGTCCACTCTTCAAATTCACAATCTAAATTTATGTTTAAATCTATAGATGGAAGTTTTTCAAACATATCATCATATAATGGATTTCCAAATTTGTCTTCTAATTGAGGTTCAGTAGATTTGAATAGCATATTAAATGCTTTTTTAAATCCCTCTTCAAGTATTGGTTTTTGGCCAGACTTATGAATATTTCCAAATGGTGTTTGTGCTGTTTTAACAGCATTATAATATTCATTAGCAACAAACATACCAATATCGTCTGGTCCTTTAGAAGTTCTACTGGCCAGTTTTTTAGAAAGGTTATTAATAAATATTGGCCATTGTGCAGGCATATTGTGTTAATTTATAGAATATTTATCCCAATTATTTATCTTTTTGCTGGTAAGTTATGTGCGAGCTTTTAAGACTTGAAACTGTCGAAGGTGTTGGGGCAGAAGGAGGTCCTGAAGGCCCTGTTGGAGTTGGGTGGATATGTGCTTTATAGTCGTCCAATAATTTATTTAACCATTTTTCTAAAGAAACACCACGAACGGTTGGTTCATCTTCATTTTCACCACCCTCTCCAGTATTACTTAAGAATATGTTCCCAGAGTCAAGGAATATTTTTTCACTAGTTGAAATTTTAATAAATCCTTTTTCATCAATTTGAATCAGGGGACGTTCTTTGGCTCCGGTTCCTCTTGTAATTACAAGTCCATCTTCAGGTGAATGATAGATTCTTATATTTCTTACCTCATCGTAAATAAGTGAAACAACATTATGCGCCTCTCCTGATTTATCAAGAACATCTGCCTTAAGGGCTTTACTTTGATTGATTTGAAACCAATATTCCGGGTGGTATAAGTTACCATTATCAAAACGAACAGCAACAATAGTCCCAACATTTGGAGTATTGTGTGAACCGACAAGGTCTCTATTCATTGGAGTTGCCCATGGAATAGCATCATTAGGTAGTTTATCAAACTTTCCAAATACTTTAACTCTACATCTTCCCCAATTCTTAGGATCCGCATTGTCTACAACCTCACCTATCCAGTGGGTTTCTCTAATGTTATCTTTTTCTAGTTCAGTATCTGTTGCCATTATATGTCATAAATATTACCTAAGTTATTAACAGCAGCTCTATTAAGTCCTTGCGCTATTGTGGAACCAGGTAAGATTCCATACACATTAGCCTGAATCGCAGCTCCTATATTTCTTCCTGCAATTGTATCATTTAAAACAGCAGTAGATGCCTGATCGGCTCTTCTAATAACATTTGAAAATACATTTTCAAATGTTGGAACTCGATTAATAGTATTATCTCTTAACCTTTGAAGTAACTCTCTTTTTTTAGATTCACCAAGCGCAATAAGGTCTTCTTTTGCACTTTCAGATACTTTATCAATTTTACCTTTAATTTTATCTTTAGCAAATTCAATAGGAGTTTTTGATGAGGATGAAAACATTTCTGCATCAGGGGCAGGTGACAATTGACCCTCTGCATAATATTGTTTAATGATTCCGTTTAATACTCTTGCCTCAACCTTTTCAATTTTTTCATATTTTATCGTAAGAGCCTCTTTTGCCATCTCAGGATTTTTATTAAGATCAGCAAAAATAGTAGTTCCTGATGCTAAATCAAATTCACAATATTTTGCTCCTATTAAAAAATAAGGACGACCTTCTGTTCCAGAAATACCTGCATTTTTATTTTCAACATCAATTTTTGGTTTAATATTATCTGGAAATCCAGTTACTACACTTTTATCCAGTTTTTTAGGAATTCCATTTATTTTTACATCTTCTACAATTGCAATTGAACGTACTTCAGTAACATACACCCACATTCTAAACTTTCTTAAATTAGCAGGAATAATATAACTCCACTTTCTCTCATCAAATATTGCTCTTCTATATAAGTGCATTAAACCTGAAATTGTAAGATTTAAAGATTCTAAGGTTTCAATTTCAAGTTTTGCATCATCGCCTCCTATATATGCATTTTCAGGATTGTATTGTTGTAATCTTTCAAGTCCTTTTAATGATTGCCAAAACCACGGCAATTCTCTGTTAACTTCATTTAATGTTTTTATAAAATTTTTTAAGTCATCTAGTCTGTCATAATAAAAAGAATCAGCTTCTCTGTCTGCTAAATCTCTTAAAAATGATTCAGCCCCTCCGGCAAGGAGTGGAGAGCTTTCTATATCATAAAAATCAAATAATAATGCAAAAGAAAGGTAAGTCGGATCTTGGTAAGGGTATTTCCTATAGGAACCCTTTCTAAAATCCATTGGTGTTTTAAAATCTGACATATATTATCTATCTTTATTTTCTTTTCATGTTCTGTACATCTGAATCAGAACCAGTTGGATCTAAATTGTTTTTAGCCTCTTGTACTAATACTGCATCTTCTGCTGTTAAACTAGGCTGGCCTCTAAATACTTCAGTATTATTTTCAAAAACAACAATTTGTTTTTCAAACCCAAGATCTTCAATTATATAAGTATATTTTCCTTGTATTGGTATTTCAGGAATTGGAATTGGTATCGGCGGTGCGGGAGTTTCAACTGGCTCTGGAGTAAGAGGCGGCGTAGGAGGAGTTGCGGGTGTTGGTTGAGCAGCAACAGTCTCTGGATTAATATTATTAATTCTACTTGGCCATTCTCTTCTTAGCAATTTTAATTTTTGTTTAACAGAAGGATCCCCTGACTTATATGTATATTCAATACCTCCGACTACATAATATGCTGATAAAAATTCATCAATCACATATTTACCAGGTTCTACTGTTGATGTATCTTCGTCGACTGTAGTATCAAATCCTTTTTCCTTCTTAGCATCCTTAATAACTTTGTCTGCTCCTAATTTATCTTGTTGATTCGTGTAAATTGCAACCGGTAATTTTTGATATAAATGGATTGCAGGATTAAAAGATGCTAATGAAACTTCCAAAGACATTTTTTTAATCTCATCTAAGTTCTGCGCATTACTTATTGCAGCATACTCATAATTTAGATGGGTATGCGAAGTTTCCGGATCTGAGTTTTTTCTACCGGTATATTTTGTTTTAGTTTCACCTTTATATCTGTCCTCATCTCTTCGACCCTTCATAGGTTCTTCAATATCTGACATGTTTTTACTTGCAAGTGGTTCAATTTCATGACTTACCAATCCTTCATCTGAATCATTTTCAAAAAATTGAAGAGTTCTTTTATAACCATTCTTTTTAGTTTTACTTCCGGCGCTATTTACTAGAGACTGTGCCTCAATAAATAAGTTTGTACCAGCATCTCTTTTATGATTGGTTAATATAAGTGGTTTTTTAGTTTGATTAGTTGAATCATCAGATCCATTTCCAGGCATGTCATTAAGTTCTCTATCATAAGCAGAAATCATCTCTTCAAAAGATTCTTCTGATTCTAATAAAGTGTTTAAATTAACATAATTTATATAATAATATTGGTCAATACAATATGACTGAAAGCTATCCTCATCAATATACGAGTGTCTTACCAAATCTCCCAATGTATCAAATCTACTATTGTAAGGTAAAATAAGATTCATTTTATCATCTGCAGAATCAATGTTAGTTGCAACTCCAAGTTTTAAATCATTTGCAATTGCCTCAATGTGTTCTAATGACGTTCCTGTCCCATAAGACTTACATTCATCTGCATATAGACCTGGAACTTTGATTCTTCCCGAGAAATTGTATTTTCCTCCTTTGACATTTGAATTCTGTCGAGGCTGATCAGCACTTGTAATATCAAAATCTATTCTAATATCTTTATATGAAGTCTTGTCAAGTGTACCCATTCTAAAATTAATAACGTCTCCATCTCTAGGAAAAGTATCAATAGTGAATAAACCTAAAGTATCTGCAATAGTAAGGTCTATTGTTGGAAGAGGACCACCACAATTTAATACCATTTTTAAAATATCCCGGTCACTAAAAACGTATCCATTGATAGAAACCATTAATAAGTAACCTTTACTTGTACTCATTTTAGTTGCTTCAGGTTCACCCTCCCCAAACGATTCAAAAACTACTTCATCTAATTTGATAGTAGGTTCTGTTATAGTAAGAATATGATTGTTAATTGATGCCATTAAATAATGATTCTACCGTTACCGATTTTAATATTAGTTTCTCCTTCTTTTAGAATATTTGGAGGTAAAATTTGTTTTGCTCCATTTGGTTTTAGTGCCGCTTTTCTTTGTAGATACTCAATTCGCTTAACATCTTTAACCGGAAGTCTTTTAGTATCTATAAACTGGTCTCTAATTGAAGGTTCGTTTGTTGAACTTAAAACTTTAATTTCTTTAACAACCCTAAGAGCTTCTCTATGATTTGGAATCTCAATAACATCTCCAAATTTTAAAGAGAATGGGTTTGAAATACCATTCCATTTTAATATATAATCACAGTAGTTAGCACTCCTATAATATAGTAATGAAATTAAATCAACTCTACCGACTTGGTCTTCAGTTACAGTATGCTCTGCAATTACCTCATTTGTTTCTAAAAATACAAGAGTAGGCTTGGTAAATTTATATCTACCATCTACTAATTTCTTACCATTTAATGTATTGAACTGCATTATCCGTTACTTAATTTTCTAAAATTGTTTACAAAGGTATCTTTACCTGCACCTTTTCGATCTTTATTTCCATAAGCGCTAACATCTACTGTTTTGTTAATATCGGCAACATCATCAGGTTGAACATAAAAACGTCCTCTTCCCGAGTTAAACATTGATTCAATTTCAGCCTTATCTCTTGGTCGACCTGGTTTTAATGTAATTTCTGCAGTCATTCTTTCTGGAAAATCTTGAATTCCCATCCCTCCTTCAAAGGCAATATTACAATCAGTCATACATAAATTACCAATTACCATTATTGGATTAAGAGGATTTCCAATTGTTACATGCCATTGACCTGTCGGGTCTCCGGTAAGTAATGAAGCAACTGCTTGTCCTCCTTGTGGTGTATTAAACATATCCATTGCAGCACCTCCAATAAGATTATTTAAAAACTTATTATCTTTAAGTGCGCCTAATGCACCTCCAATATCACCATTCATTAATGCTCCGGCTGCACCACCAAATCCAGCACCTGCACCTTTAAACATTTTACCCATATCATCGACAATACTTCCTGCAAATCCAAGAAAATCTCCTTCTCGAAGTTTACTTAAATTACCTAATGGTTTTGCAACTGAACCATCACTAATATATCTAACAGAACCTCCCCAAAAAGGAGCATTGTTATATGTTAATGCTAAAATATTTGCAAGTTGATCCAACATCATTATTTTAGGATTTGCTCCTTCAAAGGCTCTTAATTCATATTCAAATTTAAGTTTAAATTCTTGTTCAAATTTAAGACCCTGATCTCTAACTAATACGTTTTTAATAACATTTAGCGGCCCAAAAACATGGTTTGGATATGTGTTACTATATGCATCAAATCCCGCGTTTTGTTTATTTGCATTGGCTGCAACAGCATCTCTACCTGCTCCGGCATTTGCCATTGCCGAAAGTATTTTATTATTTTCAACAATACTACCAAATTTTGCAGAAGCAGCACCCTGCTGTGAATTTAAAGTCTGTACTTGGGCTTCGGCATCTTTCCAATTAAAACCATTTGAAAATTTTAATATATCTCCCATTGTATTACCGGGAGCTTCACCTAGCCAAGTTACTGCTCGAGCAATATCCGGTTGCTGTATTTTTTCCATTGTTTTTCCATCAGCAGAAAGAGCTTGCGGAGTTACAATATCATCAGCGGCTGGATATGCAAATCTTCGAAGAGTAATAAGCATATTGTTTGGTATTTTGCCATAGTATTTTGCCAATGCAAAATCTG
>Ga0315909_10007369_pt1 | contig 12291 bp, 24 predicted proteins | sample LakEriMetagenome_11_FD_203527 | JGI IMG/M metagenome (GOLD analysis project Ga0315909, IMG submission 203527) | Freshwater fungal communities from buoy surface, Lake Erie, Ohio, United States - Buoy 2 MA125 | ecosystem: Environmental > Aquatic > Freshwater > Lake | place: USA: Lake Erie, Ohio...
TTCCGCGGCTCTAGCACAAACTGACACGGTATCAAGAGATGTTATAGTTGTTGAAGCCATTTTCTATAACGGAGAACTCATTCCCTCAGGAACCCTCCAGACCGTTACCATCACTTGTGTGATGACCGAGACTCAGAAGAAAAGAATGGCTGAGTACTTCAAATTACGAAATGCAGTTTACGTCACGTATCCATATGCTCGAACCGCGGGAGTGCTGCTAAACGATATAACCGCTAAGAGCGAGAATATGAGCAGACGTGAACGCAAAGCTTATGTTAGAAGCCGAGAGTCAGAGCTTCGTAGAGAATTCACCAAGCCAATTACCAAGATGTCAACTTTCCAGGGCAAGGTTCTGATGAAGCTTATCAATAGAGAAACGGGTAACAGCTGCTACGAGATAATAAAGGACTATAAAGGAGGATTTATGGCTACCACATATCAAAGTGTTGCTTTCTTTTTTAACACAAGTCTAAAGCAATCTTATGAAGCTACAGGAGATGATGTGGTAATGGAAAGATTGGTTAAGGATGTTCAAAAACTTTACGGGTATTCTGAAATAGCTAAGCGTTAATTTTCATAGGTGTTTGTTTTAGGTTTGGAACCTCCTTCGGGAGGTTTCTTTTTGTGGGGTGTCGACTGGAATTAAAATTCCTGTTTAGTAATCCTGGAACCGTCGGCAACGGTTTCGCTGTACGGCTTCTAGGAATTCTGTAGTATAGTATCTTGGTAAGGTAGTATGCGTCCGCGGGCGTCCGCGGATAAATCCAGGATTAAATTTTTTTATCCAGAAAGGATTAATTACTTTTACTTTCTAAAACAACTACTATGCAAATAGCTTACACATCACCAATTGGATTAGAGGTTTCTAAAGGCGACTGGGAAGGAGCCGAATGGACTATTACTGGGAATGCCCGGAAGGAAAGGACTATCAAAGAGTTTGACTCTGCTTATGAGTTTGAAGAGTTTATCCAGGAAAAGATTAACTGCAAAGCAATTGTATTCGACAGTGAATACTGCCAATTCTTTGCTTACGCAAAGACAAAGGCCAGAGCAGTTAAGTTTGCTAAGGATATAGAAAAATATTTTGATAAAGTCAGGGAGACTATGAATAAGCTATTGTAATATTTTTTTATCTGGATCTGGTTAATTACTTTTACACCCTAACCAAAAACAAACAACTATGGGCTGGTGGTCAACAACAATTATGGGAGGAGACACTCCTCTGGATTTCAAATCTGAATTCTATGGGATTATTAAAATGGACCAATTCAAAGACAAGGGGGTAAAAGTTAAGAAAGCTTTTGAGCAAGCCCAGAATCGGTTTATTTCCGGAGAAATAGATAAAATCATGAATTCCTGGGGATGTGGTAAACCGGACGAAAGTTTCTACAAAGACTACAAGAGTATTGGATTTCAAGTTCTGGCGGTTCTGATGATGGAGAATGGATGCGAACTTAATCCCAAACTTAAACAGATGATATTGGAATGGATTCCTCAAGACTCCTGGACTCAGGAAGACAACGAGAGAAAAAAGAATGTTGATGACCTGTTAAACAAAGTTAACAACTACAACAACAAAGTCACAGTAGTTAAGGATGAAGGTCTATTTGAGGTTCTCGCCAAGGCGTTAAGACCAGAAAACTAAAAATGACATACGGTGTTAATCAACCCAGACCGAAGTCTGGGTTAAAAGAATTTTCAATTATCTTTACTATCTCATAACAGAAGAGGCCATAGATAACGCTTCTTCGTCAGTGAATCTTTTAAGATATGAAACAATTGAATTCTTCATTCCGATGATTTTCGGATCTGTGATTGTTTCATCAAATGCTTCACCCTCTGCCGGGGGTTCGTCTAAAATATAAGTCTTTCCTGTATTGTTGTTAGTATAAAAATCTATATCATCCCAATCACTAGCAGGACTTTCTTCCCATTCAGGATCCTCTCTTAGTTCTTCCATCTCCACGTCTTCTTGTCCACCACCATGGAAAAGTCTTAGCTCATTTGTGATATCATTATAAAATGCATAAACAGCGTCTATTCCCCTTCTTTCATTAGATGACCAGGTAGTGTCATCTCCATGATAAACTTTGAGAGAATCCACACTATTCCAGAAATTGATGAGTGTTGCAATAATAATTGAAACTGCTTTTTCCTCGTCTGGTGCAGTCACAAAGAAGGGTTCTGAATAATAGCGATCCGGCTTAATTAAATTCGGTTCACCTTTAGAGATTTTATATCTCATATAGGTTTCCATAGGTTTTTTCGAGGAACCAAACTGGCATCTAATAACATTGTCATATCTAGCAAGCAAAGAATCCAATGTTCCCTTGATAAGAGTGCCAGCATCTTTTCCTATTAGGGTTGGGGTATTTGACACTATATCTATGTAGTTTGGAGCAAATCCTCCTTTTTTGCCTTGCCAATCATTCCTAACTTCAGGCATCGTATCTACCCTTACAAAAGAGGGAATTTTCCCGGGGCCACCATTCACATTTCCTGGGATTATATTGGGAATTAGTATTTTTTTTAGCCTATTAGCTATCATTTGATAATCCATCAATGACGAGTTGAAAGCCTCAAATAGATTAATGTGCTTCATTTCTGTGTGTGTTTTATTTTTATATGTATCCAAGTATAAAATAATTTCAAAACGAATCAGTTAATCCCGAGACCGTGGGCAACGGTTCCGAGATTCGCAGCGATCGAAATTCTTTTTCCTGTAGTCTCTATTATTACAATATGAAAAAGATAATCCCACTCATTCTATGTGTCTTTGTGTTTTCCAGTTGTTATGAATACCGGAAGCTTCCCAATACAAAAAGGATCCGGAAAAGTGATGTCAAGAAAGCTATGAAGGAAAGCACTTGGGAGTATGAAAACTATAGATACTCTATCTCTCCCTACTCGTCAGGCTACTAACAAAACTTTTTTCCCCAAATTTTTTTTATTTTATTGGGAAGTCTTACATTTGTGTTCTAAAACAAAAACACTATGTTTACACTAGACTCCACCTTCTACAACAAAAGCTTCAATGACTTTGTAGACCTCATCAATGATGTCCTCGATTCAGGTATGGATCCCAATTGCGAGATTCTATTTAACGGAGAACCCTCAGGAGAATTTGTTGCAGATTATTTAACCCACTAAAACCAAACCCATGTACACAACCATCTCATGTCAAGTCCCAGTGTTCTGGGAGTATTCAATCTCCTTTGATAGGAGATGTCTTGAGCTCTTCGAGGAGAATGTAACTCTAACGGATTTCTTTGATGAATAATTTTTTTATTCAAACCTGAGGCTGTATATTTGCCTTCTAAAACAACATCATCATGAAACTTTGCCACTTACATCTCCAGGATTCAATGGGTAACAAAAAAACCCTTATTTGCCGTCTCGAAGACGGATCAATCAGATACACCCTTTACGGAAGCCACGGTTCCAGCGGGATTGGATTTTCTCTTAGCAACCTACAGTGCGAACTCCCCGTTGAGAAACTCTCGCCTGATGAGACCAAAGAGGAATTCGTTAGACGAGTGATTCGTAACCTCAATTGGAAAAGCGTTTGCAAAGTCGTTAAAGAAGTCGACTGCAATGTAACATTTTAATTTATTATTAAATCAAAACCACCACAGCGATTTCAAAGGAACTCTTCGGAGTTCCTTTTTTTGTGGGTATAATAATTTCAAAACGAATCGGTTAATCTCGAAACCGTGGGCAACGGTTCCGACTAGAGCACGATTCGAAAATGCCTATGAATACTTCGTGCTCTAACTCAAATCTATAGCCTGAGATTTTTTTTACTCACGAAAGAGCTTTATATTTGTCTTCTAAAACACTAAACCATGAACAATCAAATCTTCCACCACGTTGTTGAACTGATAACCGCCCTTAAAGAGACAGACTTCTTTGAAGATCATCCATTTGCAGACCAAGATATTCTCTGCAAGAAGCTCATCATGGCTTTGCTCGAGAAGTCTAGCAGGGAGGGCGAATTTACCAAACTCGACGAGGAAGAGTTTGTTGACGTGGTTAATTCAACCATCCAAGAGTCTATCAACGAAACCATCTCAAGTCTTTCTGACAAGGGAGCTATCCAATGGAAGGTGAGACCCGGAGGAGAACTGGTAATCTCAAAAAATCCAGATTTTAATATGGACGAGATCTAACGATTTTTTAAGGGCATAGATTTTTTTATTTAGAAATTAGGTTGTATATTTGTCTTCTAAAACACACTATTATGACACCAGAAAATTTCAACAACCCAGAAGAGTTCGCAAAAGAATTTCAGAAGTTCTTAGCTCAACTCGAATCCCAGCTCAAAGAAGCTGCAGAGCGTATGAAAAATGAAATGAAGGTCACTCAGGTTCTTGAGGGACAACACGGAAACTATTTAATTCACCTAAACTAATTCAATGAAATCGTTTAAGGTACGTTTTAATCTCGGACGCGGAGCCAACTACATGAAGTGGAAGGTTCAGCATCCTGACGGTAAAATAGAGTACTTCCATCCAACTGAGGTTCAGCTCATTATGGAAGGGTGTACTCTTAAGAATCAAAGGAACACAGCTATGAAAATTTTTAACGGTGCCAACAAAACGGTTTGCGCTTGGGTCTTATGTAAGCACTTCGAAATCAAAAGGGAAAAGTTTATCAAAGATAATCAGGACAAGAGGGTAAGATATAACCCACGAGTTTGTCCACAGTGGACTTACAAGAACCAGCCATCCGACGGTAGAACATTTGAGAGAATATACAGCGTGGACTTTGGTCTATACGTTTTCTAAGAACTTCCCAAGGGAGAATCTTGGCCGGGTAAAGGTGCCATCCCTCGCAATTAGGTTCACAAAGACCTCTTCTTCGGAAGAGGTTTTTTGTTGGATTTGAAAACTGCAGCAACATCCAATACCGTCGCCAACGGTTCCGCTGCTGCGCAGCATGTTTGAGTTGCTTATCTTCCTAAACACTCTGGATGTTTTTTAACGGTGTGGATTTTTTTTTCTAATAGGATGGTTGTATATTTGGATTCTAAAACAACCCACCATGAAACGCACATTCCAAACAACCAGAAAATTTCTAAACGCTATCAACAACATCAACGCAGGAGGATGCGGTCTAGCCGCTCTTGCTCTCTATGATGCCGCCAAGAGAGAAGGAAAGAAACCTAAAATAGTTTATTTGTACCACGCTTTTCTAGAACACACCTCATGGATTCAGAATGAGGAATTTAAGGTGGGCAAAAGAAAGAAGGCAGCCCCTTGCTCGCACGTGCTTGTTAAGATTAACGGAAAGCTTTGGGACTCAACTGGAGTTATTTCAAAGGATAAACTTTTCATGTATAACACAGACGAGGAAATCACCAGAGAACACTTGATAGCCTCTGTTAATAACAAAGGAGCTTGGAATGATATGTTTAATCGTAAAAAATGGCTTCCTGAAATTCAGAAGTACTTCAAAAAGGGAACTCCGATAAAATCTTAACGATGAGAATTTTTTTATCTGACAGGAATGCCCTACTTTTACATTCTAAAACAAACAACCATGACAACTTTAGAAACCACTTTCACCAAAAGACAACTTCAAATGCTTGACACTATCGAGCAAGCCTGGGACGGAGACGAACTTAAAATCGATGACGGGGACATTAGAATTTGGTTAGTGTTTCCGGAGAACAGAGCTTACAATGGAGACTACGTTGTAGAGGTTAGAGTCAATGGACGTTGGTATCAGAACCCACGTTATTTCGATTAAATAAAACAGTCAGGTGAAGGAAGAGACCTCCTTGGAAAAGATTTCAAAATAATTTTTTTATTCAAAGTGGATTCCCTACATTTACCTTCTAAAACAAATCAAATATGGAACTACTCAGCAGAACAGAACAGACCATCAAAATCGTTGAGACCCGAGTACAGGACGGAAATGCTGTCTATCTCGTTAAGGACTACTACGACACATCAGACAAAATCATTGACACTACGGTTCAGACCAAAGACGGTTATATTGTAGACGAACCGGCAGAGTATGACCGAATTTTAGAATTTATTGATTCACTTGAGAATTAAAACAAAATGAAAACACTTAACCCCACACAAGGCAAACGCAAAGATATGGTACAAGCCGGTGCCTACGATGGACGCTTCCGCCAAAGAACAGTCAAAGATAAAAAGAAGGAAGCCTCTAAAAGATGGGCGAGAGAGAATTAGTCCTAGAGAAACCAAAAAGAGAAACCCAGACTTCGGTCTGGGTTTTTTGTGTGGCCTGTGCAAGCTGAAGTTTCTGCTGTGCTCTGCAGCGAAACCGTTGCCCACGGTTTCGGATGACAGCATAATGTTTCCTCCGAGACGTCTCCACACGTCTTTGTAAAAATAAATTCCTAGTAATTTTTTTATTTCGACTGGAAGGGTTATATTTGGTGTCTAAACACAAGCCTATGTCAGTAGTTAAACTAGTTCAAAAAGAAACAACCTTCGCGGTTAAGTACAACGAGGGTTGGTACCTGGTCACCATGATGGAGGATTCCATTAGTGAGGGTCACATCGAGTATGACGTCTTCGGTCCTGATGGGGAAGAAGTAGATGAAGATGAGCAGGAAGCAGTTATCGAGGTTCTGAACGACAATTTCCCATACTAAACCCACACACATGAAAGAAAACGTAAAAAGATCTCTTAGGATAACCGGGAAGATCTTCCTTATCTCTATAGCTACTTTTATCCTAGCAATCGGGGCTTCAGCTCTTCTAGGAGGACACGCTCAAAACTTTTTTCTATACAATCCATTTATTAGTGGATTCTTACATGTGAGCATGGATCATTTGGCTTACAATATGATTGGGATTTTTCTTTTCACGTTGCCTGCGATTAACTCACACTACACCCTAAAAAATTTATTCTGGATAACATTTTTCATTTCCCTTGCGTATTTACCGGTTCCCTTAATGGGAATAGCGTTTCCAGCAATAGGCATCTCAGGAACATGTATGTTTCTAATTGCTAGATATTTTCTAACTTGGGAAAGATTTAAGGTCTTAGGGATTCTTCTAATCTCAGGTCTAGTGCTAGCGGAGGCTTCTTCAATCTTCGAAGATGACGGAATATCACATGCGATTCATATACTTGGAGCAGTTTTTGGTTACGTCTCTCTAAAGTCTAAAAAGATCTCGGGGATACTTTCACAGGGATAGTACCTTACTAAGATAGTGCGCACGCGGGAGCGTAGGAGAAATTTTCACAAAAAATTTTTTTACCCAAACTAAATCATTTACTTTTACTCCTCAATAAAACAAATAAACACTATGGCAAAAAAAGCAACTAAAAAAGCAGCAAAACCTAAAAACAACAAATTCAGCCAAAAGATGCTGGCTGTAGAAACCGTTCAGCGACTGGACGAAATACTAAAGGATGTTAAAGGTTCTAAGAGCAGCGTCTTTGCAAAGGATGACGTTCTAAAAATTATAGACGAGGTAAAGGATTTATTCAAACAGGAATCTCCCAGCTTGATGATTAGCTTGGATGAGTTTATTGATGAAGTGGCTGATAATATAGCCGACAACATTGATGAGGGAGATTTTGATGACGTGGATTTGGAACTAAGCGGAAATGAGATTTATATCCGCAGCGTAAGAATCAACAACAGCAGGGTAAAGGAGCTGATAGAGGAAATAACTGATAGCTATTTCGGTTAGAATTTTTTTTCCTAAGGAAGATCCTCTACATTTGCATCCTATTCATCACCAACCTAAAATCAAATCTTATGCGAATCTCAAAACTTACCCGCAAAGTTTTCGCCAACACATTCAAGCATGCCACCGAGATTAGACGCAAGTCACCAAGAACATTTGAAAAGATGTTCAAGGAATGGAAAGAAAGGCATTCATAAAAAGTTCATAGGTGTGTGTTTTAAGCTGCTTCAATTGAAGCAGCTTTTTTTGTGGCTAGAGGAAGCTTGGAAAATTTTCTACTAACCACTAGAAACCGTTGGCGACGGTTTTCCTCTAACTCTAGATTCAGGATTTCAGCTGGAGTTTAATTTCGTTGGCGAAATTATTTTTTTTATCTCGAAAAGATTACTTATTTTTGAATTCTAAAAACAACACCATGATATTTGTGATAAACAAATCCCTTAACGGGAAAAGAATCAAAATGATTAACATGAAAGAGGATCCTCATCCAATAGAACCCGGAACCTTGGGAACTATCCGAAATGCGGATCCGATGTGTATAAGTGTGGATTGGGACAATGGAAGGGGATTAGGAGTAATTCCTGAAGTTGATGAATTTGAGATTCTTGAGGAAACGTTAGAGTCAACAAAGTGATTTTTTTATCTCGGTTAAACACTTTATATTTGTCTCTCAAAACCCACCACCATGAAAAAAGCATTTACTCCCATTCCTCTTAAGATTAAAGATAACCTCTGGATAAAAGGCAACACTATCGTCAGCTATGAAACGGAGGTAGCCACTATTGAGGACGACACCATTTTCGAGCATGGCAAATTCACACGCACCACAACTAAACACATACATTCTATAGCTAGTATGTTTGGACTCAATGTTAAAACGGATCCAAAAAAAGCCGGGGTAAGATTTTGGAAATTCGAACAAGGCGTTAGATGTGACTCTCCAACTTCAAAAACTCTATCTCAGAGAGTCTCTAACGAAGCCGCAAAGCATTATATTTCATGTGGACGTGACCTTATCGCTGCCTTAAGCGTTGTGACTTCAATTGGAAAAAAAGATTTAGACCTGATAAAAAGTTATCACGATAAAAATGGAATTCCTTGGAGAACCTTTGAACTACAAAGATTTGCTCACACGAAATTACATTTACTCTAAAGAATTAGGTGTTGGGTTTGTTTTACCAAAGGTCCCGTTTCTACGGGACTTTTCTTTGCGGGGAAAGTTGAAAGACATATTTCTAGTTGCGCAGCATCTGGACCGTGGGCAACGGTTTCGACTAGAGCACGATTCTTAATGTCTATGAATACTTAGGGTTACCTGAAGTTTCTGGACGGTACTCAGAATCTGATGTTTTCTGATCCTCTATTAAAAGTTCATTATACCTTTTCTCGTAAGCTTTCCGATAGTGAATCTTTGTCCATCCATCGTTATCTTCATTCTCCATTTCAAACTTGTATTCTGCAAGTATTTTGTCTAGTTTTATTTTCTCGTTTTCCATAACTATTGTATATAACTCTTTCAATAAAATTTCTTATCGCAGCATCTGGACCGTGGGCGGCGGTTTCAACAATAGTAGAATCGAATTCTCTGTGCTAAGATTATAGTATGTGAGTAAGATAGTGCGCACGCGAGCGAAACGTGGGTGTTAAGAAAATGGAAAATAGGAGGAAAGATTTTTTTCCTCTGAAAGGTTGGCTTATATTTGCGCTCTAAACTATCAACGCTATTCTTTATGAAAGGACTAGATGCACACATTATGGGTCTTCATGATCCCAACGCTCCCTTTAATCAAGTTGACTGGGTTGAAATGTACGATCCCATCCTGGACCACTGCGAGTGGATCACCGACGAGATGATAGATGATGACAAAGAGTTTGAAAAGCTCGGAGAGGCCTTCGACCGCGCATACTCTTCCTTTGTGGGAGACCGCTACATTCCCCGTCGGGAAACACGATCGTTCATGCTCGAAAACGCGGGTGAGTTGGCCAGGTTGGCTTTAACGGAATATTCGAGAGGATAATTTTTTTATCTCACTTGGCTTGTTTAATTTTACCTCCTAAACATCAAGCCATGAAACAGATATGGGACAAGCTCACAGACCTCCAGTTTGTCATTAAGACCGCGATTGCTTATCAGATCATCACCGCTCTTATTGGCATGTACTACGTCACCAAGTTCTTTATCCTCCTTTATCACTTCCTATAAATTCTCTTATATGAAAAAAGAGTCAATCATAGACGGCGAGACCGTGCTTTGTTTTGTTGGTGGAATGACCGCAATTCTGGGGATTTCCCTCTTGGTGCTTCTCTAACAAAACTTTTAGGGGAAATATTTTTTTTCTATCAGGAAGGGTTGTATATTTGCCTTGTAAAACAACCACCACACATTATGAAAAGACAAATCACCCGCTCCAACGTTAACCCCGACCGTCTCCCCCTCTACTTCTTCGCCGGTCGCTCAGTGCTCACCTTCCAGAACCCCAACACTGGCAGTCACATGACCGTTAAGATCAGCCAGGCCCGGGACAAGCAGGACCGCAAGAAGAAGCTGCCCATCTTTTTTATTAACGTGTCTATGTTAGGGGATCGCGAAACCGGATACGTGTTCGGCGGCACCCTCTTCCAGGACACCATGACCCTGAAACTGAGCAAGCACGCCCCATCAGGGTCTCAGCTCGGTAAAATCATGCTCTTCCTCTTTCATGCGGTTCAGAACCCGCAGATCCTCAGGGAAAAGAGGGTAGGGGTCCTCCACGAAGGACGTTGCTTCAGATGCTGTTTACCCCTCACGCACCCGGAGTCAATCAACACCGGTTTCGGCCCAGACTGCCTCTCGATGGTGTTGGCTGGTCAGGCAAACATCAAAGCCGAGGACCTCTTCGAAAAGGTTGGCTAAGGGATTCACTAAGAGAATCACAGGAGTTCGGAAACGAACTCCTTTTTTTGTGGGCAGAAAGCCAGAAAAGAATTTTTTTGCTGCATACAACAATACCGTGGCCAACGGTTCCGCGGCTGTATATAACTGGGAATTCTCTGGAATACTTCGGCGATCTCTGGATAGCATCTGGATATAATCTGGGTAATTACTGGTTTACCTGGATTAAACCAATAGAACCGTCGCCCACGGTTTATCTGATCTAAATCCGAAAAGATTATTACGGATTTCGAAGCATCAAATAGATAGTATGGTACTAAGATAGTGCGCACGCGGGGAAAATTAGGGGGTTTTTAATTTTTTTATTTGGATATCACTTATTATATTTGCATCAATCAAATCCTACAAATTATGAAACGTACATCATCTAACTTCAACCTTTTGGTTCTGACCTTAATTGCATCTTTTCTAATTGTCTCTATTCTAGTATCATCTTGCTCAAGAGCCATCACTCCCTTTGAGGCGGCCAACGGAAAAGCCAAGTGTGGTAGGCATTTAAGATAGGAATGAAAGTAAAAGCCAAGTTTATTATGCATCCTAAATACCGTCGGTGAGGATGTTAATAGATGTTAATAACTTGTTCACAGTTCAGAGGAAATAAATTTTTTATTTCAAGGTAGAATGTGTATATTTGCACAAATAAAATTTACCAACATGCTTACATTACATTTGATCCTCTACCCTCTCGCTGTCATCGCCAACTGGATCTGGGTTCGCCGAGCCCACGGTCCCGGAGGACGCTACGAATCACTGAAGCCCTCTGGCTATGACCTGTTCACCACACTATTCCCATTTTGGAATCTCGGATCCGCTATCACCAATTGGATGTGCTTCCCTCCACGTCAGACTCCCGAGCAGGCTATGGAGGAAACCGAGAGAATCCAAAGGATCGTAGACCGCATCTTCAGGATCAAATAAGAGAAAAAAAAGTTTGAAAATAACTCTTAGAAAATTTTTTTTTCTACTCATGGGGTTGTATATTTGCCTTGTAAAACAACCACACCATGAAAAAAAGAGTTATCAAAACCACCTTCGAAGTTGCCCCCGCCCACGCTACGGAGTTCGCGAAAGCCGTTAACAAAGTGCTAACACAGCTTCCCCGCACCGCGCCAGACACAGTGATCGTTAAGGAATCTGAAACGCGAGTTCGTTTCGACGTCCGCTACATCTCGCCCATGCTTTGGAATCGCACGTTAACCCACTTGAGTTTAATTAACGCTAAGGAAACCGAAAGGGTGGTCCTGGTCGATGAGAGTTACACCATGAAGGAAACCCTCTAACACCGGCGGTTCCGGCCTCGGCAAAAACTTTCAAAATTCCCACACCCTGGGAATTTTTTTTGTGGGTCAAAAAAACTAAAAAGATTTTTTGTTGTAACATCCAATACCGTGGCCAACGGTTCCGCGGCTGTTTTGGAGTTTCAGCTGTTAACAGTATGTCCAGTGATTCCAGCGGTTCCGGACCTAGAGCAAATCCAAGAATTCCAAAAGGTGACCCAGCTCTTCCAATTTTTTTTCTCCGTGGATCTGATGTATCTTTAATGTTAAATAACCCAATTAAAAAAATGACAAAATTTGAAAAGGTAGAGGAAGTGCTGGTATACCGTTGGAGCTCGGGCTTTGAGGAGGATAGAGGTGTCTGGTACGACTACTCCCACGGTTCCAATATGGAGGATGCACA
>Ga0315909_10007370_pt1 | contig 12291 bp, 13 predicted proteins | sample LakEriMetagenome_11_FD_203527 | JGI IMG/M metagenome (GOLD analysis project Ga0315909, IMG submission 203527) | Freshwater fungal communities from buoy surface, Lake Erie, Ohio, United States - Buoy 2 MA125 | ecosystem: Environmental > Aquatic > Freshwater > Lake | place: USA: Lake Erie, Ohio...
ATCAAGAATAGGGAAATCACCAGTTTGACGAGAAACAACTTTATCGTCTGCAAATTCACCCTTCTCATTTAATGGAGAGTTACTTTGCGCAATCTTAGCTGAATCTTCTTCTTCTGCACTCAAGAAAGTTAATTCTTTCATGTTTACTTTACCGCTCTCTACTTTACGGTAAGGGGTTTCAATGAAGCCCATATCGTTAATAGCAGCGTGAACGCATAAAGTAGAAATCAATCCAATGTTCGGACCTTCTGGTGTTTCAATAGTACATAAGCGACCGTAGTGAGAATAGTGTACGTCACGAACCTCAAATCCTGCGCGCTCTCTACTCAAACCGCCTGGCCCTAGCGCTGAAATACGACGCTTGTGAGTAATCTCACTCAATGGATTGGTTTGATCTAAGAACTGAGACAATTGAGAAGTACCAAAGAATGAATTAATAACAGAACTCAACGTTCTAGCATTAATCAAATCTACTGGGGTAAATACTTCATTGTCACGAACGTTCATACGCTCACGGATGGTACGAGCCATTCTGGCCAAACCAACTCCGAATTGAGCATACAATTGTTCACCAACTGTACGAACACGACGATTGCTCAAATGATCAATATCGTCAATCTCTGCTTTAGCATTGGTTAAGCGAACCAAGTACTTGATAATTTCAATGATATCTTGCTTGGTTAATACCTTTTTAGTTAAAGGATATTCAAGACCTAGTTTTCTGTTGATTTTGTAACGACCAACTTCTCCTAAATCATAACGCTTATCGCTAAAGAATAATTTATCAATAATACCACGAGCAGTTTCATTATCAGGAGCATCAGCACCGCGCAATTGGCGATAGATATGCTGAACCGCTTCTAACTCACTGTTAGAGGTATCTTTATTTAAAGTATTGTAGATAATAGCATAATCGCCACCTACGTCTTCTTTTTGAATGAATACACTCTTCACTTCCATTTCAATAATGGTAGCAATGGCTTCTTCATCCAAAACAGTATCGCGTTCCATAACGATTTCGTTACGTTCAATGCTCACCACTTCACCAGTATCTTCATCCACAAAATCTTCTACCCATGTTCTAAGAACACGTGCAGCTAATTTTCTGCCGACCTGGTTAGCCAATGATTTTTTATCGGCTTTAACTTCATCTGCCATTCCAAATAATTCTAGAATGTCTTTATCCGTTTCAAAGCCAATAGAACGCAACAACGTAGTAACCGGGAATTTCTTCTTACGGTCAATGTACGCATACATAACATTGTTGATATCGGTAGCGAACTCCATCCATGCACCTTTAAAAGGAATTACACGGGCAGAGTAAATTTTTGTACCGTTAGGGTGAACAGACTGTCCAAAGAACACGCCTGGAGAACGGTGTAGCTGAGAAACAACCACGCGTTCTGCACCGTTAATTACAAAAGTACCACGCGGAGTCATGTAAGGGATATTTCCTAGGAATACATCCTGTACAATGGTTTGGAAATCTACGTGTTCCTCATCGTTACAACTTAAACGCAATTTTGCCTTTAAGGGTACGGCATAAGTTAACCCACGCTCCATACACTCTTCAATAGTGTAACGGGGTGGATCAATAAAATAATCCAGGAATTCCAGCACAAAGATGTTACGCGTGTCTGTAATAGGAAAGTTTTCCTTAAACACACGAAACAGCCCTTCAACGTTACGTTTGTCAGGGGTTGTCTCTAACTGAAAAAACTCTTTAAAAGATTCTAACTGGATGTCGAGCAGGTCAGGGGCATCAGCCAAATGTTTAGTTTTACCGAAGCCGACCCTGTTGTTCAATGTTGTAGTAGACATATGTATGTAAAACCGGTTTTTGATACGAAAAAAATTGGGGAGAACTGCAAAATTCTCTTAACGTACAATCGGCTCATTCATCACCTAAACACAATGATAAAAATGTCCACCCGCTAAATTGCCCAAAATTAAGGATGGCAAAGTTAAGGAATGTAACAGAAACGCAAAAACAAATTTTACGCCAAAATACCATTTGGGGATAAATTAACTAAAAATAAAAACCTTCCCGCTCGTTTTACCGAGGGGAAGGTCAAATAGTATGGTAGAAGTTGATTACTTAATTTCTACTTCAGCACCAGCTTCTTTTAACTTAGTTGCTACATCGTCTGCTTCAGCTTTAGAAACACCTTCTTTAACTGCTTTTGGAGCACCATCAACTAGGTCTTTCGCTTCTTTCAAGCCTAAACCAGTTAATTCTTTAACGATTTTAACTACACCTAATTTGCTAGCACCGCCAGAAACTAAGATAACATCAAATGCTGTTTTCTCTTCAACAGCAGCTGCGCCACCGCCGTCTCCAGCTGAAACCACTACTGCAGCAGCAGCTGGCTCAATACCGTAATCAGCTTTCAATACATCAGCTAATTCTTGAACTTCTTTTACTGTTAAGCCTACTAATTGTTCGGCTAATGCTTTTACGTCTGCCATGTTTTTACTTTTTAAACCGCTTTCAAAGCAATTGCTCCAGCGGATGGTTATAAATATTGCCACATTTTAACCTCAGTGGCATTGGGATTAAATGTTTATTATTGAGCAGCAGCTTCAGCTTGCTTCTCGTGGTGGTGTAACAATCCAGCCAATACACGCTTAGCAGGAGATTGTAATAAGCCAATAACTTCGCCAATCAACTCATTCTTAGTTTTGATTTGAGTAAGTGCTTTAAGGTTATTGTCTCCACTGTAAATATCGCCGTTGATAAAAGCAGCTTTCAAAACTGGCTTTTCCCCATTGCTTTTCTTACGGAAAGAGCTAATAATTAAAGCTGGCTCTTTTGGATTCTCAGAAAACATTAAGGCAGTTACATTGTGCAAAGAATCAAAAATACCCGCATATTTTTCTGCATCTAGTGATTCTAGCGCTTTGCGAATAAGTGTGTTTTTTGCAACTTTGATCTCAACATTCTTGTCAAAACAAGTTCTACGTAAATTAGAAACTTGTTCTACAGTCAATGATTCAGTATCGGTAATATAGAAGTTGTTGTACTGAGAAAATTTTTCCTTCAGTACTTCAATTACTTCGTTTTTTTGAGTTTTGTTCATAACTAATTTTTTTAAAAACCCGGGTCATTTCCCACTAAGCAGGATCGCCAGGATTAGTTCATTAATGATTTGGTGTCTAAAGCAATACCAGGACTCATAGTGCTAGCCATGCTTGCCGCTTTAAGGTAAATACCTTTAGCAGAAGAAGGCTTCAACTTGATGATTGCATTGATTAATTCAGTACTATTTTCAGTCAATTTCTCAGGAGAGAAAGAGATACGTCCAATAGAAGCATGAACTATACCAGTTTTATCTACCTTGAATGCAATCTTACCACCTTTCACTTCATTCACTGCAGCAGCAACATCATTGGTTACTGTTCCAGTTTTAGGGTTAGGCATTAAGTTACGAGGTCCAAGTACTTTACCAAGTTTACCAATTTTAGGCATAACTGCAGGGGTAGCAATGATTACATCAATATCTACCCAGCCGCTTTCAATTTTAGCAATGAACTCATCTAAACCAACATAATCAGCACCTGCTTCGTTAGCAGCAGCTTCTTTGTCTGGAGTACATAAGACCAATACTTTCTTGGTTTTACCAGTACCGTGAGGTAATGAAACAGTACCACGAACTTGTTGGTCTGCTTTCTTAGGATCAACGCCTAAGCGGATATGTAAATCAACAGAACTGTCAAACTTAGTACAGTTAATTTCTTTTACGAGTGAAGCAGCTTCTTTTAGGGAATAAACTTTTGATTTATCCACCTTCGTGTTCGCTACTTTTCTTTTTTTAGTAATTGACATTTGAATTAGTTAAGTAGGTGAATAAATTAGTTTTCCCAAGGAGCTTTACCATCAACAGTGATTCCCATACTGCGTGCAGTACCAGCAACCATGTTCATAGCGCTATTCAATGTGAATGCATTAAGGTCAGTCATTTTGTCTTTAGCAATAACTTCAACTTGTTCCCAAGTTACTTTACCTACTTTTTGACGATTGCTTTCCTTAGAACCTTTCTGAATCTTGGCAGCTTCCATTAACTGTACAGCAGCAGGAGCGGTTTTGATTACAAAATCGAAAGATTTGTCTGAATAAACAGTAATTAAAACAGGAACAACTTTTCCCATTTTGTCTTGAGTTCTAGCATTGAATTGCTTACAGAACTCCATAATGTTCACACCCTTAGAACCGAGTGCGGGGCCCACTGGAGGCGCAGGATTGGCTTGACCACCTTTCACCTGCAGCTTCACAAAGCCAGAGATTTCTTTTGCCATTTTATTTGATTTATTGGTTATAGCGTCCTGATTTTACTCGGGACTCCCAAATTCAATCGCTCTTTTAAAAAAGAACTTTTGGGGCGGCAAAGGTAGTAAATAAAACTATTCTACCAAACTAAAATGCATTTAAGGCTTCAATTACTTGTTGAATAGCCAATTCGGTATGACAGGCAGAACAAGGAAGACTTAAAGTAGTATCGTGAATTTCTTCTGAAATGGGGAAACTTTTTTTGGCCAATAGGGATGACATCGCTTTTTGCTTATTAGGTGCTACAGGATAATGAATTTCGGTTCCAATCCCTAGTTTGAGTAAATATTCTTTCAATTCAGCCCTTTTGGGATGGCGAATATTGAAAATGTGGTATACATCGTGATAATCAGGATGAACAACTGGAAGAATAAAATCTTCTTTTAGCTGTTCTAAATACATGGAAGCTAATTTGCGCTTATGGTCGTTTATTTTATCTAAATAAGGCAGTTTGATTTCAAGGAACATAGCTTGAATTTCATCCAATCTGCTATTATACCCAATTACTTCATTGTAGTATTTACCTTGAGATCCATAATTGCGAATCATTTTAAGTTCTTCGCAGAGTTCTGGACTATTAGTCAGCACCGCTCCCCCATCACCTAAAGCGCCCAAGTTTTTGCTCGGATAAAAACTGAAGGCACTCATAATTCCGAATGTTCCAGCCATTCTACCCTTGTATTTTGCTCCATGCGCTTGTGCACAATCTTCTATGATATGCAATCCGTGTTTATCTGCAATTTCTAAAATTGGGTCCATCTCACAGCACTTGCCATACAAATGTACCACCATGATGGCTTTTGTTTTTGATGTGATAGCAGCTTCAATTTTGGATGGATCAATATTATAGGTGGCAATATCTGGTTCTACTAAAACAGGTTGATGTCCTGCATGTATAATTGATATGATTGAAGCGATATAAGTATTAGAAGGAACAATTATTTCTGACCCTTTTGGTAAATGCAATGCCCAAATGGCTAAGATTAAAGCGTCGAGCCCATTGGCCATCCCAACGCAATAATTCATTTGATTATATTTAGCATAATCATCTTGAAACTTCTTGACTTCATCACCCAAAATATACCACCCCTTTTCAAGAAATTGGCTAAAACGCTTTTCGAACAAAAGCGTATATGGTTCATTAACTTTAGAAAGGCTATCGTAAGGTATCATACTTTTTCAGGATAAGGCTCGTAGATATAATCAGATGAATCAAATGTAGTTGAAGCAAATACCAGCAACACTGCATCAGGAGTAAAGTCATACATTTTATGCCAATCCCTGGTTTCAAGAATCAAACATTTTGAAGGGTTGTCTAAATGGTATTCATGAATGGTTTCCCCATCATTGTTCCAAACCTTACAAGAACCATGAATGCAAATGGCTGCTTGAATAGTTTCATGGTGCCGATGTCCTCCCCTGGCAGTTTCGTCAACATTATAAATATAGAATACACGCTTTATTTTAAATGGGAGTAATCGCTCTGCATTATCTAATACAGTTAATTCTCCACGAGTATCTTTAAAGTTAACCAAGTTTAACAAATAGGCCATAAAGGTTATATTCTAAAATTTACTTTTTTGATTTATTTTCTAAAAACTCGTCAATTTTGTCAAGAAGTAACGGCTCTTTATTCATATCAAATTTACGTGCATACAATCTATCTGAAGCCATAATATCGTCAAAATCTTCCATTAAAAAAGTTTTAGGGCTCGGTGTATGCGGTGGGTGTTTGTAATAATGAACATTTTCATTTATTACCGAATTGGCAAAAGGAGAGTTCAACAAAATAGTTTGAAATAGAAATTCGTCTGGAGCCCATGAAAACTTGAAAAAAAGTTTCATTTTCCTATTTCGATCCACTGTTTCCAATACATATTCTGCGGCTTCAGGAGAAATAACCCAAAACATAGAACTACCATAAAATTTCATCCCCTTGGGCTGATTGGACCTTTTGACCAATATATTAATGATGCGTTCTAAAAAATGTTGCCCTTTAAACTTGTAATCGGTTAAATGATACCGGTTTACCCTTATCATCCCTTCTTCCCATTCGCCTGTAAAAGCACGGTATTTAAGCAAAAGCTTTCCTTTTCTGGCTTCAAAAAAATGGTGCATTTCTTCAACCGTTTTAATGGGATAGTCTTGACCACTCATTAAACTTATAAAATCGTAGGTACGAGCTGAATCTAAAATCTCTTGTAATCCATTAAACTCTGCTTGGATGGTACTAAAAGCTGCCCATTGAACATCCACACGGTTTTGGATGAGATAAACATTGGGGATTTTGGCTACTTCAGCGTGTGATTCAATGGGGAATTTTGCATCTACATGAATATAAAAATCAAAATCAGGATGTTGCATCCTTTTGATCATTCGCTCGGTTTGAGCTGGATTGGTATACGTAATAATCAAATGGGCAACTCTCATATTTAATAGAAGTCAAATATATTAAATATATATTAAAAAGCCACTTCGAATTGAAGTGGCTTTAAATAAATTAGTATAAGGAATTAGGAAAGTTTTTCGACTTGCATATAGCTTAATTCTACAGGTGTAGATCTTCCGAAAATTTTCACAGTAACTTTTAATTTTTTCTTCTCGTCGTTCACTTCTTCAATAACGCCATTAAAGTCGTTAAAAGGTCCTTCAATAATCTTAATTGTTTCGCCAACAATGAAAGGTTCGCTCATGGTAACGCCCATATCGTTCATTTCATCAACCTTACCCAGCATTTTGTTCACCTCAGATTTACGAAGTGAGATGATAATCCCCTTAGAACCTTTACCATCAGTTAAGAAATGCATTACGTTACTGATATTGCTAATATGCTGAACCATATCATCATTCAGTTTCCCATCTAATACCTCCATCATCACATAACCAGGGAAATAGTTTTTCTCGCGCATTACTTTTTTACCATTCTGCACTTTATAAACCTTTTCCATTGGAAGGAATATTTGCTTGATAATATCTTGCCATCCATTTCTGATGATATCTTTATCAAGGTATTCCTTTACTTTTCTTTCCTTACCACTCACTACTCTCAACACATACCATTTGGTTTCCTGTTGAGGTACTTCGTTGGCTTGAACTGTTTCTACTGCTTCCATGTTGCTGTTACTTGAATAATGAGTAAACTAACTTTAATAACTGGTTGCTGGAGAAATCCATCATCCAAACCATTGCAGTGATAATTACGGTTGCTACCAAAACGATTACAGTACTTTGCTGTAATTGCATCCAGGTAGGCCAGGTTACTTTTTCTAGTAACTCTTGGTAGCTTTCTTTAAAGTATAACGCTATTTTATTCATTTCCGTGATTGATCGTTTGTTCAGTGAACGATTTTTGCACGGGCACTAGGATTCGAACCCAGATCAAAGGTTTTGGAGACCCGTATGCTACCGTTGCACCATGCCCGTTTTTAGACTTCTTTTTACAAACAAAGTACCTAGCGGATGCTAAGTACTTTGTTCTGTAAAGATATAGTTTTTTGCCTTACGCCCCTAGAGGCGTATCGCAATTTATTTGATGATTTCAGTAACCTGACCAGCACCTACGGTACGGCCACCTTCACGAATCGCAAACTTCAAACCTTTTTCCATTGCGATTGGTTGAATCAACTTAACAGTTAAACCGATGTTATCACCAGGCATAACCATTTCAGTTCCTTCAGGTAAGGTACACTCACCAGTTACGTCTGTAGTTCTGAAGTAGAACTGAGGACGATACTTGTTAAAGAATGGAGTATGACGACCACCTTCTTCTTTGCTTAGTACGTAAACTTCACCTTTGAAATCTGTGTGAGGAGTAATAGAACCTGGCTTACAGATAACCATACCACGACGGATATCTTTCTTTTCAATACCACGTAATAATAAACCTGCGTTGTCACCAGCTTGACCTTCGTCCAATAACTTCTTGAACATTTCAACACCAGTAACAGTAGAAGATAATGGAGCTTCCATTAAACCTACGATTTCAACAGCTTCACCTACTTTGATAATACCACGCTCAATACGACCAGTAGCAACAGTACCACGACCTGTGATTGAGAAAACGTCTTCCACAGACATCAAGAAAGCCATATCAATTGGACGAGGAGGCAATGGAATATACGTATCAACCGCTTCCATCAACTCATCAATTTTACCAACCCACTTTGGATCTTCAGCTAGCGCGCCAGTTGCAGAACCTTGGATGATTGGGGTATTATCTCCGTCGAATCCATAAGAAGTTAATAACTCACGGATTTCCATTTCTACTAATTCAAGTAATTCAGGATCATCAACAAGGTCAACCTTGTTCATGAATACTACAATACGAGGTACACCTACCTGACGAGCCAACAAGATATGCTCTTTGGTTTGAGGCATAGGACCATCTGTAGCAGCCACAACTAAAATAGCACCGTCCATTTGAGCAGCACCAGTAATCATGTTCTTCACATAGTCAGCGTGACCAGGACAGTCAACGTGTGCATAGTGACGATTTGCAGTTTGGTACTCAACGTGAGCAGTATTGATGGTAATACCACGCTCTCTTTCTTCTGGAGCACCATCAATTTCATCATATTTCTTTGCAACGTTACCCATACCTTTTTTAGCCAAGGTAATAGTAATAGCTGCTGTTAAAGTAGTTTTACCATGGTCAACGTGACCAATGGTACCTACGTTTACGTGAGGTTTTTCCCTCTTAAAGGTCTCTTTTGCCATTTGTATCGGTTTTTAGTTGTGTTTTTAAAAATTTATATTTTTGCCTTTCCCTAAAGACAATATTGTTATCTCCTTTCTCACTTATCCCGTTGTTACCTGACTTATCCAGTTGAACGGGATATCACCAGGGAATTAAATCTGAGCCATTCTTCTGAGCACCGAGCTTGTTGGCTGAGCACTGAGCCGTTAGTGAGAATCGAACTCACGACCTCTTCCCTACCAAGGAAGTGCTCTACCACTGAGCTACAACGGCAGACTCAAAAAAAATGGAGCGGAAGACGAGGGTCGAACTCGCGACCTATAGCTTGGAAGGCTATCGCTCTACCAATTGAGCTACTTCCGCTTAACCATAAAAAAAGAACTACAATCTTTCAATTGTTTGTGGGCAGAGTAGGGTTCGAACCTACGTACACGTGAGTGAACAGATTTACAGTCTGTCGCCTTTAACCACTCGGCCATCTGCCCATGATAAAAATTTGCCGTATTCAGCTTGGCTGAATCCTCATCAAATTAGAGCCGAAGATGGGACTCGAACCCGCGACCTGCTGATTACAAATCAGCTGCTCTACCAACTGAGCTACTTCGGCAAACAAAGAACTTCCCTATTTTTTGGGATGGCAAAGGTAATGGAATTCTTTATTTGGCAAAATTTTGAAATGATTTTTTTCAATGAAATTGAAGAGAATTTATCAACAATAAAAAAAAACGCCCGAAATGCAGCGTTTTAAAGGGTTTCAAATAAAAAAGGCTCCCGTTGGGAGCCTTGAATTAGGCGGCTAATTTTTCTTTTTTACGTTTAATTTGATTAATCAGTGCTTCTAAGGCACTTTCGAATGACTCTTCAAAGGACTTAGAAGATGCTTTTGCAAAGAATTCATGTTTGGGAACATGCACTTTAATTTCTGCTACTTTGTCTTTGATGTTGTGAACCACATTATCCAGTTTCAAGAAAACATCCACTTTAAGAATCTTGTCGTGAAACGTAGGCAACTTGGCCAATTTCTTGTTTACGAACTCAACTAGTTTTTCATCTGCATCAAAGTGGACTGTTTGAATGTTAACGTTCATGGTGTTAAACATTTAATCGGTGAAACAATTAATTAAAAAGAACTACTTGTTAAAGGAATATCAACTACTTCAACAAGACCATTAAGTTAATAATATTTGGGAGAAAAAACAATAAATGTGTGCTTTTTTTACGACTATTTAACAGACTATGCTTTGGGATGGGCTTTTTTATATACTGCTTTTAATTGTTCTATAGAATTATGGGTATAAACCTGCGTAGCGGCTAAACTACTGTGGCCTAACAGCTCTTTCACCGCATTGATATCAGCCCCATTATTCATTAAATGAGTAGCAAAACTATGGCGCAAAACGTGTGGGCTTTTCTTTTCGATGGTAGTGATTTCTTTTAACCGAGCATTCACAAAACCATATACAGTTCTAGGTTGCAAAGGCATCCCCTTTTCAGAAATAAAAAACTGCGGAACAGATAGCCATTCTACTGGCCGATCATTTTTATAAGTCACCAATTGTTCCATCAAGTTCGGAGCAATTGGCAAAATGCGCTCCTTATTCCCTTTACCCAACACTTTTAACTGACCATTTGCCGGATCAATTTGTGCCTGTTTCAAATGAATCAACTCACTCAAACGCATCCCTGTACTGTAAAAAAGCAAGAGCACCAATCGTTCTGTTCTACCCTTCCAATCATCTGAAAAAGGCAAATAAGCAAACAATTGTTCCATGTCTTTTTTTTCTACATAAACAGGCAAACGCTTACTAGTTCTTGGCGAAACAATAGAACCCATAGGACTTTGCTTGATTGCATCGGTTTTTAAACAGTACTTAAAAAAAGATTTAAGAGAAGAGATTTTTCTATTAATGGTTCTGGAACTGATTTTATCTTCTTTTAATTCAGCCAACCAAGATCTAATAAAAGTAGATGTAACAGTACCTAAAGCCGGACCTTCAAATTGGCTAATTAAAAATTGAGCAAACTGTTCTAAATCGTTTTGATAGGCAATAATAGTATGCTCAGAATACCTGCGTTCAAACCTTATATGGTTTAAAAATTCTTGTAATTGCGGATATTGGTGTATGGGCATAAAAAAAGTAGTCAAGACTCTAACGAATCTAGACTACTTAATCGTATGATGAATGGGAAAAAATTATCCCTCAATCTTTCCGCTGGCGATCTGCTGCTTGTAGATAGCTTTCAACACTTGACCACGACGTACAACAGACGGTTTGGTAAATGCTTGACGCTCTCTCAACTGTAACAAAGTCTTACTTTTCTCGAATTTCTTCTTGTACTTCTTAAGTGCCTTGTCGATGTTTTCGCAGTCTTTTGAATCGATAATTAACATAGCTTATATACCTCCTCAGGTTATTTTTAGGCGGCGAAGATAAGCCGCCAAAATTAATTGACAAAATAATTATGCATTTTTTAAGGCAATTGTCCTTTGAACGTATTTACCCAATAAATCAAACTCAATATTGACCCTATCCCCTATTTTAAGCTGGTGTATACCTGTATGCGCATAGGTAAAGGGGATTATAGCCACCGTAAATGCACGATCACTCACATTAAAACAAGTTAAACTGGTGCCATTTACGGCTACAGAACCCTTTTCGATTATTAATGCAGCAAATGCCGGATCAAACTCAAAGCGGTATTCCCAACTACCGGCTAAGGTAGCGGCAGCAATACAAACAGCAGTGCAGTCTATATGCCCTTGAACAATATGACCATCTAAACGGCCATTCATTTGCATACATCTTTCCAGATTAATTTTTTTGCCCACTACCCACTCAAACAAATTGGTTTTTCGAATGGTCTCTTCAATGGCAGTAACTTGGTATTGGTTGCCCTTAATTTGTTCCACTGTTAAACAAACCCCATCGTGCGCCAAGCTCTGGTCAACCTTCAATTCAGAAGTCATTGCTGCACTAACTGTGTAGGTAATATTGGTGCCATTATGCACCATCGACTCTACTACACCCATTTGTTCTATAATTCCAGTAAACATATCTCTACTTAAAGTTGCTTAATACTAAACTTGTTTCCCTTTTAATGCCCCACTAACCGCTTGGTCCATGGCTCTTTCCGCAAAAGGGCGGCTGATTTCGTTCAATTCTTCAATCTTTGTTTGAATTAAATTTTTATCATTCATGGTTAATGCCATCTGCAAATTCTGCATAGCAGCAGCAGTGGCAATTATTTCCTCTTTCGTTAAGAGCAA
>Ga0315909_10007371_pt1 | contig 12290 bp, 14 predicted proteins | sample LakEriMetagenome_11_FD_203527 | JGI IMG/M metagenome (GOLD analysis project Ga0315909, IMG submission 203527) | Freshwater fungal communities from buoy surface, Lake Erie, Ohio, United States - Buoy 2 MA125 | ecosystem: Environmental > Aquatic > Freshwater > Lake | place: USA: Lake Erie, Ohio...
TACTTGCTGGCGGCGGCGGGATCGCGAGTGTAGGTAATTGAGGAACCCCACAGGACCCATTTTTACAGGCATTACCAGAACTAAAAGCCTTCGCTTTTGCAAGCGCTTCTGCTGCCATAGATTTTCGTGAAGAAGCTAGTATTTGCGCTATCCTAGTTCCTTCAGATGATGCTACTGCGCGAGTGGGTGCGGAACCACCCCCCTTGCACGAACCTTTGGGGCCACACGACATATCCTATTACGATACACGTTTTGTTCCCGATTTAGAAACCCTCTTCGTAGTCGAACGAGATGCCCTACTGTGAGATGCCCTCCCCTTTTTTGTTTCCTTCTTGCGCTCCTTCTTTATTCTCGCCACTTTTGCCTTTAAAAGCGATGCATATCCTACTTGGTGCCCCTGACACTCGTGTGCAAAAGGGGGAAACATAGAACGATTCGCCTTATAGTTTTCTTCCGACAAGTCTATGAATTTTTTTACCTGACATATAATACTTTCACCCAAGTAATCTCGACTATGATTCGTAAAAATTTCTATACTCAAATATAAAGTTATGAGAAATTCTAGACTTGCAATATTTATTTTTCTTCCGTCTTTCACCGGAACCGTATTATATGAGTGACATGCACTTTCTTTTATAAACATGCAAATAGGTTTATTTTGCATTCGAAGCTCAAGGCGTTCCGGGACAATCTCACCACGCTGACGATGTAAATATATCTTTATTCCTTCGTTGCCTATAATTTTTTGTATAGAGACTACATCACCTTTAGGATCGGGACTTGTAAATAAAAGAGGACCGCCGGGACGTATTTCAAATCTTACTTTTCCCTTACGAATACCCTTTTGGTATATTAATGCAAGCGGTCCATTACAGAGAATACGCCCCCTGTCAATGCAATAATCAAAAATACTTTTTCTTACATCAGATTCTATAGGGTTTAAATGATGTTGTCTTTTTTCCGAATCTTTTAGACATTTCGCATCAATGGGAAAATGATGATTAATCAGTCGAAGGCGCTCAAATACTTTTGTCCATCGTTCTGGCATACCACGCGGACGACTTAATTCCAAATACATCATCATGCGCAACATATCTGGATCGGTATAGTGAATTCCATTTTTTACAACAGAACGTCTATACATAATAGCGAATAACTCAGGGCTAATAGAAGTTATATCTGCAACTGGCACGAAATTTACAAGGATCTTTTTTGTCCCCTCATGCATTCCAACTTTGTGATAGACTTCTTTAAATCCAGCTTTTTCCATATCTTTTACAAGTTCATCTACATCATTATCCAGATCGGGGGTATAGTAATCGTAGTCGGGTAAATCCGTTTCGGAGTTATAGAAACGCTTTTCTTCTGGAAGAATAGCATTCATTGCTGTTCCACCATAACAGACTCTTTTTTTTCGCCGGATGAAATTTTCCACAATACTTAAGGCATTAATCAAGCTTTCATTGTGCGCACTTTCGTAATTTATACGATACGTCGCCTTTTCAATCGCTTCTTCTAGTCGTTTTTCAACCTTTTCCACACTCGCCGCTATAGGGGATACTTGTCGCAATTGAATATCTTCTTCCATGGCCTACAAAGCCCTCTATCATTAAGTGCTAAATTAAGAGGAAGTGCCAAAGTTAAGATGTAGCGATTCTTAGACCAACAGGCTTAGGCCTATATGTAAGATTGTTGTATTGTCCAACGAGCGTTTTTACTTCTTCAATATCATGACTGAATATATCGAGTGGAATCATATTGAGTCCTAGCTTATCTAATGTGAGAGTCATTTCCTCGGTATTAGGATTGTTCATCTGAGAAGGAAGTGCTATCACAAACTGATGTTTTGTCTCTGCAATAAAAGCATCCAGTTCCTTCGATGAAAGTTTGAGTAAATTGGGTAGAGACACAACAATAGCAGAAGGTGTTGTCCCCTTTGGAGGAGGGACCGTGACACCAAGTGTTCCTACTGCATCCACATCCGTGTTCATATATACACGCATATTAACCCAGTAATCGAGATCCTCCGCTGGATTTATAGTGGGCTTATTATTTCTGAAGCTAGTTGTATCAGCATTACAGAGGACGATTACTTGACCATGGTTAAAACTATTGAATGGCACCGTGAGTAGCGTCGATTCTTGCATTTGCCTGCGGAAAGCACCCATTGGCGTCATATTTAAGTGTTGCGGGGCAAGGGGCGCCAAAGCTTTAGCAACTTTGCTCAAGAAAAGAATATAATCACTTGTATCTATTGCAGGATTATCTTTCGGTGTGCGCAGGAAATGTAAATATATTATAATAGGTTCCATATATTTGGGGACTTCAGGACGAAAGGCCACGTTGCCAATCGTTTCGGCAACTTTGCCTATATCCCCTGTATTTTTACTTATAAGTGTCATACTGTCATCGCGATAAACAAGAACCGGGGCATCAGGTTCTTTGTCCAAATAATCTATCTGGAATATAAAACTACGGAAACCCGCGCGAAGGGCTTGGCTAGTTCCTGTTTCTATATCAAATAGTCCATCAGATATAGGACCAATATATCCAACTTGCTTTATGGCTAAAGGCTGCATATTTAGCATATTATATTGTTCAGAAGTCACTGAACCACCTGATTGAAACCCTTCTGACTTTGTAGTTACTGTAGTTTTGGCCGTAGAAGCATTTAATGTATTTGCAATATCTTCCACTTTAACTTTTTGCTGTGCCGGCGTTACAGTGGTGTATAATTTATATAGGTAATATCCACAAAATACTGTAACAAGTACAACGATCGCGCCTTCAAGGATTACCCATCCATATTGCTTGAAAAAGTCTTGTACTTGTTTTGCCCACTGTGTAACACCTCCCAAAAAGCTAGTAGCCCCACCTGCTCCTGCTAAAAGGGGTTCAACATCTTTTCCCAATTTACTTGATAACTGCGCGGTTAAAACTTTATCAGATGCATTTCTAGCGGCACTGGCGGTTGTCGATCCAAGCTTACTACGGGCTTTATCAATCAACCCCGCGCTGGTAAGCGTCCCTGCCGAATTTAAACCAACAGCTGATTGAACCCGTTTGAGTCCTTCATCCAGTTTTGATTGGGCCCTTTGAGTCCCTGCATCCACGCCTCCAGAAATTTTCGTTTGAACCCATCCAAAAAGAGGGCCAAATATTGTGCTCATCTTATTGTCATGTTAGATATTGCGCAATGAACATGGAACGTGACAGAATCTTCACCCCCTTTTCTTTCGCCGCACGAACCTTCTCGGATTCTTTCACGGACCCATCGGGAATAAGTAGAATCGTCACTCTGCTTGTGAAACTCGGTGTAAAGCTGTGGCCACGCGCTATGGCCTTGGCCTCGAGCTCCTTATCACGGAAACCAGTCATACAGATTATCTCACCTCCTGTCGGGCGCGAGGGTGGGGGGGGTGGAAGGGAGGGAAGAGGATACGGAAACCAATGAATCTCCTTTTTGCGCCAAGTAACATATGTCGGCAACTCTTGAAGAAAGGCGTGGAAAGAATCTTTCGTCCAGCCTACTGGAGGCTCAATCGAGCCCCATTTGCGCGGATCAGCCTCTGCTTGAAAGAGGCTCGTGAGCTTCGTCTCACCAACACCCCGCGGCATTGTAGAAGATGCGTGCATAAGTGTAAGCTCGGTGGCGCTGGCGAGCGCGCTGCGAATATTCATATGAAGGGCTGCGCCAGTCTTAGGTCCAAGAACTTTTGCCAAGGTTTCCACGGATGCGGCCCACAGCGCGGCGGGACCAGTAATACCTTGGGCTACTAGCGCTGTCGCCGTTGCCGGCCCTGCTCCGGGAATCTCTAGCGCCTTCAAGAAATAATTGAGTTTCGCGGAAATCATCGAGTCACTGCGCCCCACAAGCTTGATATGCGCAGCAGTCTCGGGTGACCCATCCCATTCCCACATGCCGTTGGGAGGGAAACTAGCCGTAGAAGCTGCCACCAGAACTTTATCCAGTTTCGGAATCACATCGCCGCTACGCCGAATGATCACTTTTGCTCCGGGCCCCAATTTGCCTGCGAGTATGGCTCGCGCGTTATGGCCCGTGCAGAACTCAATCGTCGCAGAGCCAATCTTCACGGGGTCAAATCGGAGACGAGGAATGAGATATCCCTGCGCCGAGGGGGCCCAGATCACTTCGCGCACCGTGGTCTCCGCTGATTGGTCGGCAAGGGGCATCTTGAACGCCACACAGTCCTTTGGATTCTTGGCTTTTGCAGCCGTGCTCTCGGGCTTCGGAACAATATTCAGCCCTACAACAATACCGTCGGTATCATACAGGCTCTCGGCGCGCTGCTTTACAAGGGCGTGTTCAAGCGTCTCCACCGTAGGGCGCGACATCACCGAATACCAGGGCAACTTGAATTTGTGCGCCTTGAGCCAAATGAACTGCTCACTGCGAGTAGTCGGTTTGTTACCCAAGAGCTCATACGCAATAAAGTGAATGCGCCTGATTTCAACCGCAGAGGGCGTATTCTGATGAATCTGCCCATTCACCCAACTACGCGCAAGAGCCTGGCCTTCAGATCGTGGAAGAATGAGCTCACCGCGAATGGCCGTAGCCTCATGAATACCACTCGGAATCTTCAGCCCCTGGATTCCTAGGGGGACCAGATGCGATACGTCCTGGCCCTGAATACCGTCGCCGCGAAGATACAGCTTTTTTGCTGCGGGAACCCACAGCGCAGAGAGCCCGTCCAGCTTTTCGCTCAATACATATATCTTGTCGGTATTGAGGAAACGCGTGAGCTGCGCCTCACCTGGCTTGATCTTGTCAAGAGAAGGCATGGGGTAGGGGAGCTTCACTGCACCCTGCTGAGGAGGCGCCCCCACTTCCTCAAAGTAGGGGTTTTCAGGGTCCAGCGTCTTCAGATGCTCAATGAGACCATCGTAGGTTTCATCGTCCATCTTTAACTTGCCGCCGTTGTAATAGGCATGGGAAGCCTCGCGCAGAAGATGCACAATCTCTTCTGGAGTCGTCATTTGTAATAGGTGCGCGTATACACATTAAACCCTTCAATTTTAGACCTCTGAAGATTAAAAATAGGCATTGGTCTAAACTATGCTGTTCGCGTGCGTGATGGCGAGCGTGATCGTGAGCGCGTAGGGGTCATAGAGGGGGATCGTGAGCGGCTAGGCGAGACGGATGGAGTGACAGAGGGGGTTCGTGAGCGGCTAGGGGATACAGAAGGAGTGACTGACCTAGAGGGGGACACAGAGGGGGTTCGTGACCTGGAGGGTGTCACGGAGGGAGATACAGATGGCGTTCGTGATCTAGAAGGCGTAAAAGAGGGTGTAACTGTCCTACTGCGAGTCATCGTGCCCGAAGGAGTCACAGACTTTGTAGGAGTGACAGAAGGCGTTCTAGTGACAGAAGGTGTTCTTGTCTGGGTTATAGAATTCGTAGGTGTGCTTGTTTGCGATGGCGATCCTCCCGCAGTGATAGAGGATGTGGGCGTTGCAGTGTTGGAGGGCGTTCCTGAGAGTGTTGCGGTGCGAGAAACCGAGGGAGTCACAGAAGGTGATCTTGTCTTGGAAGGGGAAACAGTTGGTGTAATCGTTTTAGAGGGGGAACGCGTAAAAGAGGGGGTCACTGTCCTACTGCGAGTCATCGTGCCCGAAGGAGTCACAGACTTTGTAGGAGTGACAGAAGGCGTTCTAGTGACAGAAGGTGTTCTTGTCTGGGTTATAGTATTCGTAGGGCTACTTGTTTGCGATGGCGATCCTCCCGCAGTGATAGAGGATGTGGGCGTTGCAGTGTTGGAGGGCGTTCCTGAGAGTGTTGCGGTGCGAGAAACCGAGGGGGTCACAGAGCGAGTGACCGACGGCGTCATAGTCCTTGAAGGGGATACGGTCACCGAGGGGGTCGCAGAAGGTGTCCGCGTTTTTGAAGGAGATACGGTGGAGGAACGCGTAACAGAAGATGTTGCGGTCTTTGAAGGGGACACTGTCGCGGAAGGGGTGACAGAAGGTGACCGCGTTTTTGAAGGGGATACAGTTGCGGAAGGCGTCACAGAAGGCGTCACCGTCTTAGATGGAGATACGGTCGCAGATGGCGTGCCAGAACGTGTAGGCGTTTGAGTTTTCGTAGGAGACACGGTGACGGTTACAGAAGGTGTCTGCGTTTTTGTAGGGGTAAGCGTGACAGAGGGAGTTGCGCTTACAGTTGGTGTGCGTGTCACTGTCGCTGTAGGAGTCGCTGTCTGTGTGGGCATGCTTGTCGCAGTTCCTATAGAGCTTCCCGTGGCTGCGGCCGTTCCAGTTCCCGTAGAACTCCCCGTCGCAGTCGCACGGCTGCTTCCCGTCCCTGTGGGAACAGCTGTAACACTTCCTGTTGAGCTTCCTGTCGCAGTCGCAAGACTGCTTCCCGTCCCTGTGGGAACAGCTGTAACACTTCCTGTTGAGCTTCCTGACACAGTTGCAAGGCTGCTTCCTGTTCCGATGGCTGTGGAGGTTTGAGATGCCGTGGGAACAGCTGACACACTCCCTGTAGCCGTCACTGCGGCAGTCTCAGTGGTCGTGGAGCTCTGAGATGCGGTAGGAGCCGCTGTCACAGTTCCTCTTGAGCTTGATGTCGCAGTAGCAATGCTACTTCCTGTAGAGCTTCCTGTGGCCGTTGCGGAAGGGGAGCCTGTCATCGTTGCTACAGGAGTCCCCGTGGTCATGGAACTTTCAGATGCCGTTGTAGCACTGCTTCCACTTGCCGAAGCCGATCCTGTGGCTGTAGCAGTTACTGTGGCTATAGGAGTTCCTGTCGCAGATACACTCCCTGTTGAACTTCCTGTGGCCGTTGCGGAAGGGGAACCCGTGCCTGTTGCTACAGCAGTCCCCGTGGTCATGGAACTTTCAGATGCCGTTGTAGCACTGCTTCCACTTGCTGAAGCTGATCCTGTGGCTGTAGCAGTTTCTGTGGCCGTAGGAGTTCCTGTCGCAGAGATACTCCCTGTTGAGCTTCCTGTGGCCGTTGCGGAAGGGGAACCTGTCATCGTCGCTACAGCAGTCACTGTGGTCGTGGAACTTTCAGATGCCGTTGTAGCACTGCTTCCACTTGCTGAAGCCGATCCTGTGGCTGTAGCAGTTTCTGTGGCTATAGGAGTTCCTGTCGCAGAGACACTCCCTGTTGAGCTTCCTGTGGCCGTTACACTCCCACTCCCTGTAGAGCTCCCTGTTGCCGTTGCAGAAGGCGACCCTGTCCCCGTTGCCACACCGCTTTCAGAAGATTGCGGAGAATCGGATGAGGCCGGCGACAACGTCGCCACAGGTGAAGAAGAACTTGTCTCGCTATACAACGGGCTACGAGACTCCGCCGTCGTAGGCGACCTAGTGATGCGAGGCGAGGGCGAGCCTGTAACAGACAGAGTATTCGTCTTTGAACTCGTGAAAGACTGCGACGGGCTAGACGAATGTGTAGGCGTTTTAGACTGTGTAGATGATCTGCTGACCGATGCGGAAACGCTCGGCGACTTGCTGGACGCGCTACTGCGTGTCTGAGAAACGGAGACGGTAGAAGTTGTTGAGCTCGTTTTACTTTCCCTCGGGGTAGGCGTTTCCGAGGGTAACGCCGACGATGATACAGAAGCACTTGAGGACCCTGATTCGGATGGAGCGCTTGTGATAGATGGCTGCGACGATCCAGAAACGCTCGGTGTAACCGATGAACTTCCAGAAACAGACGCAGAGCCCGTGTCACTGTAGGATGCCGTATTCCGCGTAGAACTAGTGTGTGTCCCCGAGGGTGATGACCTTTCGGATGATGTGTAGGTTGTTGTCACTGTCTCCGTTACACCCGTTGGAAACGTTGTTATACTCGGTGTGGGTGTTCCCACATTGGATGGCGTGACCGACAGAGAAACACTTGTGGTAGCGCATCGTGATACGGGCGGTGATCGGGTGGATGAAACAGATTTACTTCTCGCGCCGGAAGTGGTTTCGGTATTTGATATACGGGGTGTAAGGGTTTGCCTCGCACTAGATGAAACGGTTGTAGAGGATGACTGCGATCTGCTGGTTCTAGCGGAAGGCGTATAGGTCACCGACGCAGTAGTTGTCTTTGAACTACTCGTTGAGCCTGAGATAGTCGCTGAGGCCACGGAACTTCTTGACGACCTCGGACTGAATGTAGACGACGGTGTAGCAGTATCCGCAGGAGAGCCCGTAGGACTACGTGTTTCTCTAGGACTCGGACCTATTGTTACAGATTCCGATGATAAGGGTGACGCCGTTTTACTTGGAACGACAGATGCACTTACTGTTTTTGTGATCTGTTCGGTGAACGTGCCCCTAGTCGTTTTAGAGGGCGATGCAGAAACCGTTGACGTTTTTGTGCGTGTGACCGAACCCGTCGTCGTAACCGATATTATGGGCGTCCGCGTGAGTCGGATGGATGCTGTTCCGCAGGTAGAAGCCGTGGATGTTTTTGAAGAAGAAACGGATCTGCTAAAAGTTGCAGAAGCAGAACCCGTTTTCGTCGCCTGAACACTCCGTGTAGCTGTTCTCGTGGCCTTCGTAGAACTACTCCCTGTCACACTGCTCGTAGATGTTCGTGAGCTAGAAACGCTGCGCGAACTAGTAGGGGAACCCGTGGATGTCTTTGACGCCGAGACAGATTGTGTGCCTGTAACGGAAACTAGGGCCGTATTGGACGCCCTCGTTGTCTTCGTAAAGGATGGCGAGGCCGAGGAAGTTTTGGACGACGCTAGCGTTCTCGTTTGTGTTACACTGGTCGTGCTTGTCCTGGAGGGCTGAGCAGACCTCGTTGAACACGGGCTGCTAGAGGCCGTTTTTGAGCTTGAAACAGAGCTGCTGCTCGTCTTTGTGGGCTGTGTGGAGCGCGTGGAAGTGGTGGAACCCGTTGTCGTTTTGGTCAAAACGGGGGACCCCGTACGTTGAGGCGAAGAAGACGCCGTTTTAGAAACAGTTGTGCTTCGCGTAGTCGTTTGTGTGGCCGTCACTGTCTTTGTAGAAGTGGCGCTCAAGCTGCCTGGATCTGTAGGGCGCGTCGTCCTTGTCGCCGTTGTCGTTCTCGTAGATGTTTTAGACTGTGTAGAACTACCAGAAGGCAGCGCGTTCTCTACTAGCAGATGCCTAGCATTCAGGCTGAATTGTATGTCCCCTGTCAGATTCGTAGGAGGCGTTGTTGCAATCCCACCGAGTAATGAGAATAAGATGAGCCACTTCATATTCCTATCTGGGTATAGGATGTTTAGTTTATGTGGTATATAAAGCATCCAAACATAGGATATATAAATGGATGTAGATTATAGCAGGTATGCGAACTACGTAGCGTCAATCTGCGATAGCGGGAACTTATCTGAATTCAAGCGCAATCCCAACTATACATACATGCTTGAGCACGTATCAGAAACCTACGGCAATCAGTATTTAGAGGGTATTTTATCTTATACGACGATTACCGAAGAAGAAATCGCGGCATTCTGTGCTAAGAATGATGCTGTCGGCAACCCCGCTAAGAACACATATACTGATTTTTTTGTAAATATTACGGTATCGCCCTCCAGTCTCCGTTATATATTCCATGCGCATCTGATTTTGACTCATATGAAGGCGGTCGCCCACACCACGGCGGATGTAGTAGAGGTGGGTGGGGGTTATGGGGGCCTGTGTCTCGCAATGCACCACTTCGCTCCGAAATATGGGGTTCGTATTAACTCCTATCGCATTTGTGATTTGCCCAGCATTATTCGCCTACAAAAATTATATCTGGGCCGCGTTGAGCCTACGCTACAAGTGGAATACGTAGATGCCACGACGTATGGCGAGGGTATCACAGGCAATCAGATGTTCTTGATCAGCAACTATTGTTTCAGTGAAATCGCAAGGGCCAGCCAGGATTCTTACAGGCAGAAGCTGTTTCCGAAGATTGCGCACGGATTCATGGCGTGGAATCACATCCCGGTATATGAGTTCGGATTTACTACACGGGTTGAAGGGGAATTCCCGAATACGGGGGGGGCGATGAACAAATACGTTTATTTTTAGAGACTTAAAAGACTGGGAATATGATAGGTTGGGGGGCGGGGACCCAACACAACAGCGCCTATAGTTTAGGGGTAGAATGCAACTCTTCCAAGGTTGCAACCCGGGTTCGAGTCCCGGTGGGCGCACGGTGGCTTACGTCTTTTTCCAAAGGTCGTCAGCTCCTGTAGCGTAGTGGATAGCGCATTGGACTTCTACTGTGTGCGATGTGGGCCCTGCACACATCGCAGTAATCCAAAGGTCGCGGGTTCAACTCCCGCCAGGAGTAATAAGGGGGGCTACCAGCATTATGATAATGCTGGTAGCCTCTTTAGCTCAGATGGTAGAGCATCTGCTTTGTAAGGTAGGATTAGCTGAAGGTACTGGGTTCGATCCCCAGAGGAGGCACACTTTTTTGAGTATTTTTGAAATGCTCAAAAGAATCTGTTGATACAGATGACAGACCTATCGGGCTCGGGCAGTAAGGGCTTTGTGTTTGAAGAACTCATGGACATAACTCTTCGGAAGCTTATACAGCCGCTGGCCTCCAAAGGAGTAAGTGCGCGGCTACTTAATGAGCAGCAGATTCGTGATGAATTCGGCGAGCAATCGTTGAATGGGGTGGATCATTTCTTCATGCTGGAATCGGCAGCGGAGCCCGTGCTGTTTTTGTTGCAAGAAAAATGGAAGTTTGTCACGAATCAGCGGGAAGTCAGTCAGTTTCTTGACTGTTGCGCGCGCATCTTGGCGCGAATGCCGGATTTCAAAGGGCGTGTTATCCGGCTCTGGGTGACGCGCACACAGGCGACGGCGAATGGGGAGAAGTCGTTGAACGAAGGGGGTGCGTATGTGGTTCAGACCAGCACAAGCATGTCCTTTTTAGCTCAGATGACGGGGCAATTTATTTGCGAACTGCTGGGTGATAGGACCCTCTGCACCGATATGATTGCGACGATGCCGAATCTTCTTTCCGGCGACACTCCTTTAGAACCGCTGACGCGGGCACATCAAGAAAAGGCGATTCCTGCGAATGCGATACATCCTGCGAAGATTAAAGTCTGCGTCGTGAAGTCCTAGAGCGGCGTTTTGTGCGTCTGCTGCTGCCAAATGTATTCCATTTATTTCTCTTACGAATTATGTTGTTATAAAATGCTGAATTAGCCATATTTTCCTGTGTCATTCGTTGCTTTAGTAACCGTTCTTCCACTCTACGAGCTAGATCCGCATTGGTTTCGACGGCGCCTTCTAATGCAGCGAGTTGCATAGGTGCGGGCTTCGCAGTGTGTCGGGCTGCAAAGCTCCCCCACATAGCCTTTGGGTCACCAGGTGGGGCGGCTGCGGCAAGTGGGGATTGTGCGGAGAGGAAGTCAGCAAGGCGGTGCGGGGCGGCCTCGCGTGCGGCGGTTGCGCGGGGCTTCGGGGGCGCGGCGGCCGGGCCCGGGGCGCGGGGGGTGACTGCAGCAGCAAGGCGAGACGCAGCCGCAGCCGCAGCGAGTGCATTCGTGTTACGTTTATATTTTGCTGCTGCCGCCTCGCGGGCAGCGCGCTCTGCATTCCGCGTAGCCCCCTCAAGCCTTCTCAACTCAGCCGCAGCATTATTCAGCTCTGCCCTTCGTTGAGCCGCAGAAAGCCCGCCAGTTTTTTGGGGTGGAGCGGCAGAAGCCCCCTTCTTATTTGACTTTTTTTGCGTGGCACGGGCCCCTGTTCGTAGAACTGAACCGAAATTGTTATTACTTGAATTTCCCTCTGCAGCTGCGCTTGGCGCTCGTGTTTCCTCGCCGCGTTTTCTTGCACCGTCACGCTGCTCTTTGAGAACCTTCTTTAAATCTGCGATTCTTTTATTTTGTATTTTTGGATTATCAATTCCTAAACTGGCAAATACGGGTTTCATCATTAAACTTAAGTTATCTTTATCTCCATTACCGTTAAGATCTTTATCCGCAGCATCTTGTAGTTCTTTAAAAACTTTATCGCCTAGTGCTCTCAGCCTTGCCTGGATACTAGCAATAGAACCACTATTACGTTCCCCAGTCATGGCAGTAATTAATCGTGAAGATATTCTCAGCCAATCTTTGTCTGCCATCTAACTTCAAGTATGAAATTAACGCCGAATGCGTCGTGTCGCTTTGTAGAACTTCATGCCGCGCAGATTTTTAGCGCGCATTTTCTTGCCGGCCGACTGCGGTGCGGGGGCAAGCGGCATCGATGTATTTTGCATCGCAGGCCCTGCAGGTCCATTTTTCGGAGGAGGTGGGCCATTTGCAGACATAGTTTCTTCTTGCATGTTTTTCACAGCAGTT
>Ga0315909_10007375_pt1 | contig 12285 bp, 18 predicted proteins | sample LakEriMetagenome_11_FD_203527 | JGI IMG/M metagenome (GOLD analysis project Ga0315909, IMG submission 203527) | Freshwater fungal communities from buoy surface, Lake Erie, Ohio, United States - Buoy 2 MA125 | ecosystem: Environmental > Aquatic > Freshwater > Lake | place: USA: Lake Erie, Ohio...
CTTTCCTTTTCTAACCCACAAAACACCTCGATCGCTCACGATCAGACCGGATCGCTTTGAACAACTTTGAAAAAGAATTGATCGACTCAATTCAGGCTGAATCAGAATTAGGAGGTGTGCAAACTCCACGAATTCACTCTAAACTCAATGATCTGCCGTCTAAAGGTCATGAAATGATCGAGTTTGCCGATGAGATCGGGCTCAAGCTGATGGAATGGCAAAAGTTTGTTTGCATTCATGGCCACAAAATCCGACCAGATGGTAGATGGGCTCATTCTGAGCTTGGGCTAATCATGGCCAGACAACAGGGTAAGAGTACGCTTATGATGCTCAGGATCTTGACTGGAATGTATGTTTGGAATGAGGGTCTGCAATTGGCATCAGCTCATAGACTTACTACATCACTTGAAACCTTTAGGCAAATAGTTGGGCATATTGAGCAGAATGACAAATTGGCAAGTGAGGTCAAAAAGATACGATGGCAACATGGTGCAGAAGAAATTGAATTAAAGGGCAATAGGCGATTTGTGGTAAAAGCTGCCAATAATGCAGCTAGAGGTTTGTCAAAACCTGAAACAATACATTTAGACGAATTAAGAGAATACAAAGATGAAGATGCTTGGTCATCAATGCGTTATTCAATGATGGCTGCCAAAAATCCGCAGGTATGGATTTATTCATCTGCCGGAGATCAACATTCTGTAATCCTCAACAAATTACGCGAGAGGGCGTTGGCATCAGCTACGACCAACGATCCGATTGGTTGGTTTGAGTGGAGTGCCGAACCAGATGCGCCAATATTGAATCCGTCAACTGGCGATATTAACTGGCCAGCATTTGCTCAAGCCAACCCATCCTTAGGTATAACAATTCACCCAGATAATTTAAGAGCTGTAATAAATGATCCGCCTGATATTGTGCGAACTGAAGTTTTAGCCCAATGGGTAGATACAATAAATTCTGCTATTGATGCCCAAAAATGGGAATTGTGCAAAAATGATCCAATACCACTAGATCCTGACAAACCAACATGGCTTGGATTAGATCTTAGTCCGGATCGTAAATTTGCAGCTCTTACTGCTACTCAAAAATTACCGGGTGAAAAATTCAATTTAGTTTTACTCCATACATGGTCAAATGATTATTCAATAAATGATTTAGCGGTAGCAAACGATATTGCTCCGTATGTTAGAAAATATAATGTTCAGACTGTCGCTTATTCCAAAAGGACTGCACAAGCCGTTGCGAGTCGGTTAGTTCCCGCTGGAATTCCCATTACAGACATGGATGGGGCGATATATGCTGAATCATGCGATCGATGGTTAGGCGCAATCAATTCCCATCGATTACAACATGGTGGTCAGGAGGAACTGACTCAGCAAACACTATCCGCTGCGAAATTGCCCTATGGGGATGGGTCATGGATCATCGGTAGGAGAGCAAGTAGAGTCGCAGTTTGTGCAGCTGTGGCATCTGCTTTAGCAACTTATTTTGCGACACAACCTGAAACGGAAATTGATATACAAGTGGCATAAATCGCACAAAATGATATAATCTATACCAATGGGATTATTCGATCGATTTACCACAAAACAGACAACAGAGCAAGTAGATGTGTCTGCTGCGCTTTCTCCATATAACGCACAACAATTAGTTGGCGGAATTTTATTTGGAACTACAACTGCAACGCGTGAACAATTCATGGCGATACCTGCTGCTGCGCGTGCAAGAAATATAATTTGTTCAACAATTGGATCTTTACCAATTGAACAATATAATCATTTTACAAATGAACACATAAGACCAAACCGAGTAATTATGCAGCCAGATCCAAGAGTTGCAGGTTCAGCTATTTATAGTTGGCTGGCGGAAGACATTTTGCTATATGGCGTGGGCTATGGAATTATTTTAGACGCGTATGCAGCAACCGACGCTTCAAGAATTCGTGCGTGGACAAGAGTCGCACCTAATAGAGTATTTGCTTCATTAAATAGTAACTCAACAGAAATTGAGTATTACACAGTTGATGGCAAGCGAGTGCCACCATTTGGTTTAGGAAGTTTAATAGTTTTTAACGGACTTGATGAAGGTATATTAAATCGCGCTGGTCGCACAATTAAAGCTGCTGCATCACTTGAGCAAGCTGCTGAAATGTATGCAAAAGAGCCTATGCCACAAATGGTGTTAAAGTCAAATGGCACAAATTTAACTCCAGAGAGAATTACAAAGTTATTAGAGTCTTGGAAAATATCAAGATCAACAAGATCAACTGCATTTTTAAATGCCGATGTCGAATTGCAGGCTTTAGGATTTGATCCGGCTAAATTACAATTAAATGAAGCTCGCCAATACCTTGCTTTAGAAATTGCAAGAGCATCTGGTATTCCAGCATCATTTGTATCTGCTGAAACTACAAGCATGACTTATTCAAACATGACAGCAGAGCGTAAAGCATTAATTGATTTCTCATTACGACCAATTCTTACAGCTATTGAACAAAGATTATCTCAAGCCGATTTCTGCCCTAACGGAATTGAAACTCGATTTGATATTGATGATTTCTTGCGTGGCTCAGCACTAGAGCGAGCGCAAGTTTATGAAATCCTAAACCGCATCGGCGCGATGAGTGTCGAACAAATCCAAGAGGAAGAGGATCTAATTCGATGAAAATTAGTTACCCAATAGAAATAACAGCTGCCGACACAAACAAGCGCACAATCTCAGGCAAGATAGTTACATGGGATGAGCAAGGTTCAACAAGTGCTGGATTAACTGTATTTGAAAAAGATTCAATTGATTTTAGCAAGCCTGTAAAATTATTACTTGAGCATGAGCGAACCAAACCGCTTGGAAAATTAGTCGATATAACAGCGACAGACACAGGCTTGGAAGCAACCTTCCGTTTGGCAAAAACTTTTTCTGCGGATGACGCGCTTGAAGAGGCCGCAACTGGATTACGCGATGGATTTAGCGTTGGTGTAAAAATTAACGAATGGAAAAATGAGGAAGGCGTGCTAAGAATTAAATCAAGCACACTTCAAGAAGTTTCACTTGTAACAGAGCCAGCAATTGACTCAGCACGCGTTCAAGAAGTCGCTGCTAGTGAAACACCAGAGAATTCCGAAGCAACCGCTGAGGAAACAACCAAAGAGGAGAACAAAGTGTCAGAGATTAATTCTGAGGCTCCTATCGCGACCGAAGCGGTAGAAGCGGCACAAGCTCCAGTTGTAACTGCAAACTATGTGGCATACACAAAGCCACGCGTTGACACAAATGTTACTGCTGGACAATATCTAAATGCACAAGTTCGCGCTATTCAAGGCGACACAGATGCACGCGACTTAGTTGCTGCATTACAAATTGCAACTGTTTCTGAAAATACAGGAATGGTTCCACCTAATTATCTACGCGATGTTATCGGAGTAATTGACGATTCACGCCCATTCATTAATAGCATCGAGCGTGCACCGCTTCCTGCTTCAGGAATGAAAATTTTTACTCCAAAGCTTGGAACTCAGGCTACTGTTGCACTAACTAGCGAGGGATCAGAGTTTTCATCTACCGATACAGTAGTAACTTTCCAAGAGGACAACATTGTTAAGTTTGCCGGTGCAAATGTTGTAAATGTTGAACTATTTGATCGTTCAGACCCATCTTTTGCTGATCTATTAGTTCGTGAGTTAGCTGCATCATACGCACAAAAGACAGATGCTTATGCAGCACAGATCGCATCACAAAATGCAGGTGGATCATCAGGCGCATCAATATATGCAGCAATCGCTGATGGAATTGCAGACTCTTATGGAGTAATGCGTTTCACACCAAACCGCTTAATGGTTGCTCCATCAGGTGGACAAAACGGCATTGATTTTGCTGGATTACTTGGTGCAGTAGCAGATGGTCGCCCATTATTTGCAGCAGCAGCTCCACAAAATGCCAATGGTTTAATTACACAAGGCAGCACAAATGGAACAGTTGCAGGTCTTGATCTTGTAGTTTCACCAAATTACACAGGTGATGATGCTAATACTAAATATGCTTTGGTATATCCATCAGCTGCAATGCGATTCCATGAGTCAGGAACAATTGAGCTTCGTGCAAACATTGTTGCTAATGGTCGTATTGAAATTGGTCTATACGGATATGTTGCAGTAGTAAATCGCTACCCAACAGCATTCCGTCAATTGACAGTAGCTTAATTTAATTGAGTGCCTAGGGTTGCTCCCGATCCTAGGCATCCATTAAGGGAGATTAGAGAGGAAGGTACTCCGTGCCTAGCATTATTTCCGCAAGCGAATTAAGAGCCGTGCTTGGGGTATCTTCCGCTCTTTACAATGATGCATATTTAGAAGGAATTATTGACACAGCAGAAAACACCATTTTGCCAATGCTTGTTACATTTAAGAGCGCAGTTCAAAAAACAGTTTTAACAGATAATGTTGCCACATTTACAACAGTAGGCGAGCATGAATTTACCGAAGGACAATCAGTAGTTATTGCTGGATGCTTGAGTCCATATAACGGAACTCGCACAGTATTGGCCGACAATTTAACAGCAACTACTTTTAGCGCATCAATTACAAATGCAGATGTTTTAGAAGCAAATGTTATTCCAAGCGGAACAGCCACATTAACAGGTGCATCAACCTATGTTGGCAATCAATCAGTTCGATCAGCAGTTTTTGCAATTTCAGTTGAAGTATTTCAATCAAGAGTTGCAGCCGGTGGACAAATTGAAGGCGTTGACTTTACAGCTACTCCATACAGAATGGGTCGCAGTTTATATTCAAGAGTAATTGGAATTTTAGGGCCGTATGTAGATGTTGAGGGTATCTGCCAATAATGCCTAACGAAACCATACTTGAGCAAATCCGCACACCTTTAGCAACAGCCTTATCTAGCGTTGCAGGTAATGTTTATTCATTTGTGCCTGAAACAGTAATTCCACCGGCTGTTGTAGTTGTGCCTGATTCACCATATTTAGAATTTGAAACAATTAACAAATCAAACATTCGATCTAAGGTCAATATGACTATTTCAGTTGCAGTTGCATATAACAGCAATCCAGCATCGCTTGACAATATCGAGCAATTGCTTATCAGCGTTCTGGCAGTAATTCCAGCAGGATATATTGTCAGCTCGGTCGAAAGACCAACAGTAACAACAGTTGGAGCATCAACTCTGCTAATCGCAGATGTTCGAGTTTCTACCTACTACACAAGAACCGTCTAAGGAGTAATCATGGCAACCACAGTAATAACCGGTCGTGATATTTCGTTGTCTTTCACAGGTGGAACAGACATCGAAGCACAAGCGACTAATGCAGTATTAACAAAAGTAAATGAGCGTCAGCAATATCAAACACTTGATGGCGTTGCTTACAAAACCACAGATATTTCTGGCACATTTCAATTAGATATGTTGGCAGACTGGGGCAAGGCAAACTCAGTATGTGAAGCAATTTGGACAGCTGCTGAGTCTGCTCCAGATACAGGAATCACAGTAACTTTCACATCTGCAACAGGCGCACAATTTGTATTTGACATTTTGCCTGAGTTTCCAACAGCCGGTGGGTCAGGAGTAGATGCACAAGAAGTTTCATTTACATTTACTGTTAAAGGTGGAGCAGTAACAGAAACATTTAGCTAAGATCTAACAACGGGAGCAAACAATGAAGTTACCAATTACAATTGAATATAACTCAGGCGAGCAAGCCACTTATGTAGCCCAACCGCCTGAGTGGGCAAAATGGGAAAAACAAACTGGCAACACGATCGGACAAGCTAAAGAAAAACTTGGCATGTGGGATTTAATGTTTTTAGCATATAACGCACATAAGCGAGAAAATGCCGGAAACCCAGTTAAACCATTTGAGGCTTGGATGGAAACAGTTGCAGATGTAATAGTCGGTGATGCAAACCCAAAAGCCACCCAGCAGGAAGCCTAAATCGTTTATTGGTTGAGTTGGCACTAGCCACACAAATTCCAATGAGTGAATGGGTTGATTCAGACGACATTTTGACAGCGATAGAAGTATTGGAGCAGAGGTATGGCAAGTGAAACAATTGCTTACAGTCGCAACGATATACGCGATATTCTTAAAGCTTTCAAAGTCATGGATGCGCAAGCCACAGAGGAAGCAAGAATTCAATCTGCTGCTTTGGCGACTTATGCATCTGAAGAAATTAAGACAGCAGCTAGAGGTAGAACAAAGTCAGGCAAGGTTGCGCAAAGAGTTGCGGATGGCGTTCAAGTATCAAAGTCAAGCAAGATCGGTGAATTCAAATACGGATTTGCAAGACAAAAGTTTTCAGGTGGTGCTTCTACACAAACCCTATGGGGTGGCGTTGAGTTTGGTTCAAATAAATTCAAACAGTTTCCTAGTTATTCGGGAAGGTCAGGTCGTGGATCTCGCGGATGGTTCATTTATCCAACCCTTCGCAGAATTCAGCCTGAATTGATTAACAAATGGGAAGCTGCATACAACCGCATATTGGATAAGTGGTCATAATGGCAAGAGATACCAGAACCCTATCGCTCAAGATCCTTGCGGATATTGATGACTTAAAAAAGAAGCTAGATGAAGCCGATGGTAAAGTTCAAACCAATAGTGAAAAAATTGCGGCATTTGGAAAGAAGGCTGCTGCTGCATTTGCTGTTGCCGGAGCTGCTGCCGTTGCCTATGCTGGCAAATTAGCCGTTGATGGAGTCAAGGCTGCAATAGAGGATGAACAGGCACAACTTAGGTTAGCCAATGCCCTAAAGGCTGCCACAGGGGCTACTGATGCCCAAATAAAGGCAACTGAGGACATGATCCTACAAACTAGCCTTGCAACTGGCGTTGCTGATGATCAATTAAGACCAGCATTACAAAGACTTGCAGTATCAACCAAAGACACAGAGCAAGCCCAAAAATTATTAACACTTGCTTTAGATATTAGCAAGGCATCAGGTAAAGATTTAGAAACTGTTACAAATGCTTTAGGTAGAGCGCAAGACGGAAATGTTACTTCACTTGGTCGATTAGGTCTTGGCTTATCAAAGGCTGAATTATCAACCCTTACATTCACAGAGGTTCAACAAAAACTTGCTGATCTTTATGGTGGCGCAGCAGCCGAAAATGCTGACACATTTCAAGGCAAGATTGATCGCTTAAAAGTAGGATTTGACGAAGCCAAAGAATCACTTGGCACAGCCTTATTGCCAGCAGTTGAGCGATTTATTTCATTCTTAAATGACACAGGCATTCCAACACTTAATGCGTTTATTGCTGGCTTGACTGGCGATCAAGGACTTAATAATTCATTAAACGAAACTCAAAGAAGCGCACAATCATTTGGTAAAGCAATTGGTGTTGTGTCTGGCATCATTTCAGGATTTATAACATTCTTGCGTGAAGCAATTGGCTTGGTCGTATCTTTAGCAAATGAATTAATTAGAGCAGTAAATATCATTCCCGGTGTCAATATAGGTTCATTACCTAATCCAGCACCATCAGCAGGTAGATCATCAATTCCAAGCGTGCCAACACCAAGTGGATCAAGTTTTACTTATGGTGCAGGCAATCCACAATATAACATCACAGTAAATGCAATCGATGGAGAAGGTGCTGCAAGAGCCGTTGCAAAAGTAGTTAATGAGTCAGCTGCTCGAAGCGTGCCATTATTTACTGGCAACGGAATTAGACTTCAATGACAGTATTCACGCCTGATTGGAAACTAACTGTCGGTGGTGTTGATTATACTGACATAGCAATATCTGATATTCAGCATCAAGCAGGTCGCACAGATATTTATCAGCAACCACTCCCATCTTATTGCCAAGTTACTTTTGTTGCTTTATCAGGTCAAACATTACCTTTTGCAATTAATGATAGTTTTTCATTACAGCTTAAAGATACAAGCGGAACTTATGTAAGTATATTTGGCGGAGATATTACGGATGTTACTGTTGAGGTCGGTGCTACTGGATCTCTAGCCACAGTCGTGCAATACACAGTTTTGGCTATGGGATCTTTAGTCAAATTAGCCAAAGAAATCTACAATGGCACAATCGCTCAAGATGATGATGGTGATCAGATTTATGCTTTACTTTCTAGCGTATTGCTTGGAACTTGGAATGATGTGCCAGCAGCTTCAACATGGGCAACTTATAGTGCAACTGAAACATGGGCAGATGCATTAAATCTAGGACTCGGCGAAATAGATCAACCCGGACTTTATGAAATGGAAAATAGAGCTGCAAGCCCAGACACTATTTACAACATAGCAAGCCTTATTGCTAACTCAGCATTTGGATATTTATATGAGGATAATGAAGGCAATATCGGATATGCAGATGCCGACCATAGACAAAATTATTTGCTAGTAAATGGTTATGTTGAGTTAAGCGCTAATCACGCTTTAGGTTCAGGATTATCGACAATCATGCGCTCAGGTGATATTCGTAATGATATTTATATAAACTATGGCAATAACTTTGGATCTCAAGAAACTGCTAGTAGCGCATCATCAATTGCAACTTATGGATATAAAGCCGAAACCATCAATTCAGTATTACACGATGCCACCGATGCTCAAGCTGTGGCTGATCGATATATTGCCCAAAGAGCGTTCCCACAACCAGCATTTCAAGCTATAACCTTCCCGATAACAAACCCAGAAATTGATAATGCAGATCGGGATTCTTTGTTAAGCGTATTTATGGGCATGCCGGTCAATTTACAAAATCTTCCAACACAAATCTCAGGTGGTGAATTTGAGGGTTATGTAGAGGGATGGTCTTGGAGCACTCGCTTTAATGAACTATTTTTAACAATTAACTTATCCCCAGTCGCATTTAGCCAAGTGGCGATGCGTTGGAATACCACACCAGCAACCGAAGCATGGAACACTTTATCCACAACATTAACATGGGAATACGCTACAATAGTAGCCTGATAATAGGAGAAAAATGCCAACTACCACCAATTATGGCTGGACAACACCAGCCGACACCGATCTAGTTAAAGATGGTGCTAGTGCAATCCGCACACTTGGTTCATCTATTGACACAACAACCAAGAATTTAAACCCATCAACAACTCTTGGTGATATTGAATATCGTTCATCAACTGCAAACACAAATACAAGATTAGCAATTGGTACATCTGGTCAAGTTTTAACTGTGAGCGGTGGAGTTCCAGCATGGGCTAGTCCAGCTGGTGGTGGTAAAGTTTTACAAGTTGTTCAAGCGACTTATTCAACTGCAACTTCAAGTTCATCAACAACTTTAGCCGATACTGGTTTAACTTTAAATATAACTCCAAGTTCAGCATCAAGCAATGTTTTGTTATGGATGTTTATGCCTACTGCAAAAACTACTGGAAACTCAAATAATTCTGTAATTTTACAATTACAAAGAAATGGAACAAATGTTTTGCAAGCATACGAAATGCACAAAAATTTTGTTGATCAAAACTATTATGGTTCAACAACTTTAACGTATTTAGATAGTCCAGCAACAACCAGTTCAACAACCTACAAAGTTCAATTTAGAAACCGCGTCGCTGCTGCCGATGTAATTATTTGTAAAGATGACCAAACAGCAGTTTTAATTGCAGCAGAAATAGGAGCATAAAATGGCTGAGAGTGTTGATGTTGTAAGAATGTTACGACCTGAGGGCGGTTGGATCGTAAGAGGAAATGATTACGAAGGAATTCAATTTATTGAGTGTGAGCCATTTACAAAAAAAGAATGGACAGATGGTTTTGCAATTTGTGATGCTTGGATCGCTGAACAAGATGCAGCAAAAACAGCGCAACGCCAAGCAATTCTTGATCGCATTGGTTTAACTGCTGACGAAGCAAAACTTTTACTTGGCTAATGAAGCCTTGGTTATCTAAAGCTGCTGACACTTTAAGAGATCAGATCAATCTTGCTTTCGTGGGTAGGAGCAGGAAACTTGATGGGTGGATCGGCGATAATAAGCATGCAGCTAGAAAATCCGATCATAACCCACGACCTGACGGAGAAGTATGCGCGATCGACATTGACGCTGGCTTATCTGACGAACAAGGGGTTAGTTATGATTTGGCAGATCAGCTTCGACTCACAGCAAAAAAAGATAAGCGTATATCTTACATAATCCACGCTGGTAAAATATGTTCAGCAAAGTCGCTTTGGCGTTGGGTCAAGTATCGTGGCATCAACCCACATCAAAAACACATCCACATAAGTTTTAAGCCAAATCAAGATGGCAAAAAGTTCGACATCCCACTACTGAAAGGCAATTAATGAAACTATCTAAGAAACAACAAGCTGTGCTTAAGTCTTACCTTCGCGGTGTGTTAGTGTCATTTTTGACATTTTTAACAACAAACGAATTGGGATTAGATCCAGCATTATCAGTAGTTATTGCTGCGCTCGCAGCTCCGGCAATCAGAGCTTTAGATAAGTCAGATGCAGCCTATGGCAGAGGATCGAATGAGTCATGAGTCCAAACGAATGGGTCGCATTTGGCGTTGGCGTTTGCAGTATCGCGACCGCTTTATTACTGGCTCTACGCTGGGTTATTAAATCTTACCTTTCAGAGCTAAAACCAAATTCCGGCTCATCTATGAAAGATCAATTAAATCGACTTGAACAGCGTGTTGATGATTTGTTTGTCTTAATCAGTAAGCGATAATTTATTTTATGGCGAACACACGAAAGCGAACCACACGAAAAAAAGTCAATCGTCGTCGAGTTCGCCACACTCCTGAACCATTAACCAAGTTAGATCAATGGTACATTTGCAAACATGAAATGTTTAGAGCTGCACGCAAGGCTGGTTTTTCTGAGTCTGTTGCGCTCTATCTAATGGATAATCCTGAATCAATGCCTGACTGGATCGTAGGCGATCAAGGCATTATCCCAACTATTCCAACTCCAGATGAGGATGACGATTAAGCGATACTTGGTTATTTCGGATTTACAAATCCCATACCACCATGAAGTAGCAGTCAAGAATGTAATTAAATTAGCAAAGAGGGAGCGGTTTGATAGTGTTCTTTGCGTTGGCGATGAAATCGATTTTCAAACTATTAGCCGATGGGCTGAAAAAACACCTTTGGCTTATCAGCAGACCCTTGACTCAGATCGTAAAGCTACTCAGGACATTCTTTGGGCATTAACTGAAAATGCTAAAGAAGCACATATTGTTAGATCAAACCATACAGATAGGCTTTACAACACTTTATTAAAAGTGCCGGGCTTGATTAGTCTGCCTGAGCTGCAATATGCCAAGTTTATGGATTTTGACAGTTTAGGCATTACATTCCACAAATCATTTTATGAATTTGAAAAAGGCTGGATCTTGGCTCATGGAGATGAAGGCAACTCAAATCCTAATGCCGGATTGACCGCTTTGAACCTAAGCCGTAAGACAGGCAAATCTTGCGTTATTGGGCATACCCACAGGCTAGGCATGAGTGCCTATTCAGAGGGCATAGGAGGCCATTACAGGCCTTTATATGGCATTGAGGTAGGTAACCTCATGAATAAGGCAAAAGCCTCTTATACGCGAACTGTGGCCAATTGGCAGATGGGTATAGTTATCCTTGACTGGAATGGCAAAAACATGACTCCGACCCTTATCCCAATTAACAAAGATGGGTCATTTACAGCTCTAGGAAAGTCTTATGGGTCGTGAAACCGATTATCACACCCGCACGATTGATGACCATATCGATGATCTTGAGGATCTTGGCGTTATCTAATCGTTATAAAACACGCCGGAAGCGACCTACCAAATAAGCTTGATTTAAGTCAGACTACATGTATGCCGACAAAGTGTCGGACATGCAAAGGACAATCATGCAAAGATGCCACAGCTGCAATGCTTTAAGAAAACGATTGATGACAAAAGACGAATTTCGCTTTTGCGTTGATTGTTTTTTAAGTATGCAGAAAAAACCATCAAGTAATTGATTGTTTATAATCACTAGGGAGCAACAAATGGAAATCGTAGGTTACGGATTCATCATAGGCTGTTTGATTGGTCTAGGTTTATATTTTTTAGATGAATATCGAATGGATAAACATTATCAAAACGGATATTGGGCTGGCAGATCAGCTGGCTGGAAGTCTTGTTTAGATCATCAAGCCAAAGTGCAAAAAATGAAGCTAGAGCAGGTTTTTGATTATGAAAAAAACTGAGGATCTATTAAATGAGGTCATTACTACGATCCAAGATCGCGGTCGTATCTATGGACACCCATACTACAATCACAAAAGAATCGCACAGCTTTGGAGCGCATATCTTGA
>Ga0315909_10007376_pt1 | contig 12284 bp, 9 predicted proteins | sample LakEriMetagenome_11_FD_203527 | JGI IMG/M metagenome (GOLD analysis project Ga0315909, IMG submission 203527) | Freshwater fungal communities from buoy surface, Lake Erie, Ohio, United States - Buoy 2 MA125 | ecosystem: Environmental > Aquatic > Freshwater > Lake | place: USA: Lake Erie, Ohio...
GTTTCAGGGCATCCATGATCTGGCTATCCGTAAATCTCGACTTCTTCATGTAGAACTCCTCCGATTGAGAAAATTCTACTTCAGACCTCCGCTAACCTGAGGGAGGATTACCCGACCAAGCGAGGGAATTTTTGCAGCCGTCAGTAACAGGACTTGATCATTAGATTTATTAGGTGCGGATCCGAGCAGATTTTCTATCCAAAGGTCGGCTAGCGCATGCATTTGCTCGGCCGAAGGATAGTTCAGACTAATAGTCGTCGGCGGAGAGCTCAGGCGCTGCCGTGGGACCTTATGCGCCGGATCGTCCTTGGCCGACGAGACTTGCATTGTTGTGCTCGCTCCGTGAGTAGCTTCGAAAGTACTCACCACCATGGAGGAAGTCACGGTTTGCGTGACCGTATTCGTTGTCGTCAGGGTCGGCGAAGACACAAATGAAGACCTCTGCTGCTGATTGGAACGACTTAATTTAGGCGACTCGATACGATGCCGGCGGCTCGACATAGTTTCGTGTTCACTGCGCGGAGATCTTGGCGACCGCGGCGACGTCGCTGAACTCGGAGAGTGACTGCCATCCGCAGGCGATTTCATCGACCGTGTGCGCGAAGAAATTGTGCCAATAGGCGATTTGAAATTTTCAGGTGTCATTTCATCCGGTTTTGGAAGATCGTGCAGTAGGAGCTCCGGACAAATATTTTTTTTCTTCTCAGGTGTACGTACCACCGGTTGTGATCGATGTTTTTTCGAAGGAGAACCACTTGATACTTTTTTTTCTGTCGAGTCAATATGTGTGTTTCTAGTCAAACTGTTGGTATCTGACTGATAATTTGATGAAAAATTAGTGCTAAAGCTCATGGCGGTAAAGTTCCTCACTTAGTTGGTAGATTTCGATGGATCATTTTTCAGCATTCCATTGGTATCAGATTCTGACAGAGAAGCAAGATTATCTTGTTTTGTTGTTGCTTCAGAATTGAGTATTTCTGTCGTAATGGTCGTCGTAGCCATCGCTGAAATTTTTGTTATTTTTTTCGTTTCCGTCATCGCAGACGTAGAAATCATATCTTTTATAGACGCTTTGTTGACGTCAGACTCAGGGGAAATATCATTTTTTATCGTTTGATCAAGAATGGCATTCAAAAAATCAAGGTCGCCCAGACTGAGAGGCATGGTTGCACGACGCTTTGCACGAGAATCTAGACTTTCAGAAGCAAGTGAACTGAGTTTTTCTTCAAATTCCATTAAATTTTTATCTATTCCCTCATTGGTAATTAGGTCTCGGGTTGTCTTCAGGAGACTATCAATAACTGCATGATTATTCACTTCATCTTCGATGGAAAACCAATTCATTTTTACTGTATCGATTTTTTTTCCAAGAGATACAGGAAATTCTTTTATTTTTAGCTCGCAAAGAATTTGTCCAAGCTGATTATTGATTTGATTGCGCTGACTATCCAGTTGTTTCCGACGATTTCTTTTTTGATATTCGATGCGGGCTTTTTCTTCTAGTGCATCAGACCTTGTTCCCATGCCCACATCGCTACGAGACCGCGTATGTCGTTGTGAATATTCTTTTTTTATCTGCAAAAATCGGTCTCTCCCCCTCTGAATTGAGGCAATTTGCAATTCATCTTTTGATTTTTTGATCATTATCACTTGTAATTTTTCGGGGAAAAGCTCGAAGGATTTTTGCTGAAAATCTACACACAACTTTATTGATTTTTTTATAGCGGCATTTATTTCCAGGCGAAACAACGTCATTGAAATCGGCGTATCAGGACGATCTTCAGCTAGCAACATAGGCATAATGAAGCGTTGAACCAGAATATTCACCAATAAATAGGCACGTAATTGCTCAATATTTTTCATTGAAAGTTGAAAAGTACCTTTCTCACCTGCAGCAGCGCGACTTGTCTGGTCCAATAATTTTCCGACAAATTTTTTATCGACGATCAAGAGAAAATTTTTCAATTCTTCTGGAATGGCAATTGACTGTAGTGTGGGGACATCCTCAGATCCAAACAAATTAGAAGAAAATTCATCAGAAAATATTTGCAGTGTGCTTTTCAATGGGTCTGATAGATTTCTCTGGACATTTTCTGATTGCAATACCCAGTCATCCCCACTGCGACTGTATCTATGATCAATAGCGATTGATTTTTTCCATCCCACACTTGACTCAAACTCATTTCTGAAAATCGCATGCATCAAGTGAGTTGAATTCGGCTTATTTTTTCCATTGAGATATGAATTGAACTCAGACAACTCAATTGGCAATTTATCCATTTTCAATACGGTAGTATTTTGGCTAATTGATCCCATGTCGTTCGGGTTAATTGAATCGCTCATATATTCAGAAACCAACATATCAGCCAGTAACTCTATTTGTATCTGTCGTCTGTATTGAGCAGTGCGTGCCGGCTGCACAAACGGTGGTACGGCGCTATCACTTACTGGGGCAAACACTTTGGGCATGGATATCCTGCGTCTAACCTTGACAAAAATCTGCCCTGGCTGGTAGCCAGACTCGTCAGCTAGCGTCCCAATAATGCCGTTTCGAGGTGGAATACGCATGATCGCTTGATTATCTATTGGCACGATGCTGGCAGAAAAATCTGACTGGGATAGGGGGATAGAACTGCTCAGACTCGTAACGGTGGTCGCTGAGCTTAGCGTCGCAGAAGGCTCGGTCGTAGTCGTCGTTGTTATCGTGGTTGATTCCTGAGAATTCTCAGTCTTCTCCGCTGGACGATGTGTCAGTGGCTTGTCCAAATCACGCCGGCTTTCAAGACGTCTGGGCGTTGGTTGCTCTTTGCGCGGTGATCCGAATACACGAAACGCATCAGCTACCGAATCTGCCATCTTGATGATCTCGTCTTTGCCTGGGCTTTGAAGCCTATTCTCAACGGCATTGTGCATCTGGTCCGCGCGAGGCGATCTGGGTGATTTTGGATTTTGTACCACCTCAGGAAGCTGAAGGCGCGGTATCGGCTTGATACCCCTGGGTGATATCGGCATAGGCGTTGTTTGATTTTTTGTTGCTTCAGAAGAGATTACTTCTAATTTTATCGCTACGGGTTTTGACACCATGGCAGGCTTTTTAGTCGTTTCTTTGCCTGAGTCTGGTGCCTCATTATCTCCACCACGTTTTTCATTCATAGTGGATGAGGTATTCAGGCCAGCATAATTTTCCTGCTTTGAATTCTGCGCCGAGTGATCTTCGTGGTTCTCTTGCTGGCTTTGTTGAAAAGAATTCCTTGCAGTAGTTGACGATGTCGTTTGCATGCTCAGTAGGTTCCTTAATAGCCGTTTTTATTTCCCCCAAAGTTGATGCTCGCAAGCAGCTTTGGGATACGCGCGAGCTTGGTAACCTTTCTCTGCTGATAGTTCTCGAAATTTTTTGGATGCCTAATCAAAATCTGTGGTTTACGGTGAAAAACTCAAGATTTGCATCGGTGTCATTAGAAAAATCCAGCGCTTTCGTCTATTTACAACCATAAAATTTAGGGTCTATAACCGTTTATGAAAAATCTCTGCTGCTTTTTTTAATTTCAACTAGCAACTCAGAAAGATCGACTAGCCGTTTAGCGATCAAATGATGCACATTGTTTTCTTTCTGCCATATTCCGAAGACACCCAACAATCCGGCATTCAATAGCTCTTTTCGCTGTTGACTGACCAAGCTTGGCCAAACGATCACGTTGATGACGCCAGTTTCATCTTCCAGCGTCACAAATACGGTTCCCTTGGCAGTCGCTGGTCGCTGGCGCAAGGTGACGATCCCGCAGGCGCGTGCAAACTGACCTTGTGCAAACGTGTCGAGGGTTGACGCAGGCAAGAATCGCTTCTCTGAAAGATGCTGGCGCAAGAAGCTCAGCGGATGTTGACCTAAACTCAGACTCAGCATTCGGTAGTCATTAACAACTTCCTGCATATCTGTCGGCTCAGGCAAGGTAATGCGATCGATAGCGGGTGGTGCAGCTTTCAGCAAAGCCTTGCCCGGTGTGGCTACGGAGGCATGCCACAGCGCTTCATGGCGATGACCCGCCAGGCTACTCAGCGCATTGGCTGCCGCCAGCGCCTGCATGTCAGTCGAGGATAGATTGGCTCTCAGCGCCAGATCTGGCAGATCATGAAACGGTTTGATGGCGCGCGCCTCTTCGATACGCCATCCGACTTCTTGCGATAGTCCGCGAATCAGATTCAATCCGAGCCGGACAGCTGGCCGTATTGCCTGACTGATTTCAAGTCTCGCTTCCCAATCGCTGTGGACAATATCAACTGCACGTACTTCAACGCCGTGTCGCCTTGCATCCTGCACGAGTTGCGAAGGCGTATAGAAACCCATGGGCTGGCTGTTGAGTAAAGCTGCCAGAAAAGCTGCTGGATGATGACATTTCAGCCAGGCGCTGGCATAGGCGAGCAGTGCAAAGCTTGCTGCGTGACTTTCAGGAAAACCATACTCAGCAAAGCCTTGTATCTGGCTATAAATGGATTCGGCAAATTCGGTGGTGTAGCCGCGCGCCCGCATGCCTGCTATCAAACGGTCATGAAATTTTTCCAGGCCACCTTTGCGCTTCCACGCTGCCATTGCACGACGCAGCTGATCGGCTTCCCCTGCAGAAAAACCGGCGGCAAGCATGGCGATCTGCATCACCTGCTCCTGAAAAATAGGGACTCCCAAGGTACGCGAAAGTGCTACCTCCATGTCAGCGCTTGGATACGTTATCGCTTCAAGGCCTTGCCGGCGGCGCAAATAAGGATGGATCATCCCGCCTTGTATCGGCCCGGGCCGTATGATGGCTACCTCAATCACCAGATCGTAAAATGTGCGTGGCTGAAGACGAGGCAACATGCTCATTTGTGCGCGGCTCTCGATCTGGAACACGCCCACCGTATCGGCCTTGCTAATCATCGCGTAAGTTGCGGCATCTTCAGCGGGAATGTCCTGCAGCTCGAAAGGCTCTCCCAGCTGCGCTGATATCAGCTCGAAACTTCGACGCAACGCAGATAGCATGCCCAGTGCAAGGATATCAATTTTCAGCAGACCTAAAGCATCGAGATCATCCTTATCCCACTGCACGACACTACGTCCTGCCATCGTGGCTTTTTCGATAGGAACCAGTCGGGAGAGCTTGTCACGTGCAATGACAAATCCACCCGGGTGTTGTGATAAATGGCGAGGAAAGCCTATCAGATCAGCAGCAATTTTCTGCCATGATTGCGCTATGGCAGATGCCGAATCCATACCGCATTCAGTAAAAATATCTTCTAATCCGCTTTCACTATCCCATCGGCGATAGGATTGCGCCAGTCGATCGACGATAGACAAATCTACGCCCAAAGCCTTGCCCGCATCGCGTAGTGCACTGCGTCCCCGATAACTGATGACAACGCCAGTCAGTGCAGCACGATGGCGACCGTATTTTTCATAAATATATTGAATGACTTCTTCGCGCCGCTGATGTTCGAAGTCGACATCGATATCGGGCGGCTCATTACGTTCTTTTGAGATGAAGCGTTCAAACAGCAGGCTGCTTCGGGCGGGATCGACTTCGGTAATGCCCAGGCAGTAGCAGACAGCCGAGTTGGCTGCAGAGCCGCGCCCCTGACACAGAATATGGCGATGTCGAGCGAAACTGACGATGTCATACACCGTCAGGAAATAAGGCTCATAGGACAATTCTGAAATCAGTGCAAGTTCGTGTTCGATCTGCTGCTGTACGTTAGCCGGTATGCCTGATGGAAAACGGCGGTGTGCGCCGGCCCAGGTTTGTTCATGCAGATAGCTGGTCGGTGTCTGCCCCTGAGGTACAAGCTCGTCCGGGTATTCATAGCGCAGTGTATCGAGAGAGAACTGACACTGGGCTGCAATCAGCATGGTTGCATGCAAGGTTTCGTGGGAATAAATATTGGCCAGCCGCAGTCGTGAACGCAAATGCTGTTCTGCGTTCGGAAACAACGCATGACCGCATTGCGCTACAGGCTTGCCAAGCCGGATGGCGGCAAGTACGTCTTGCAAGGGCTTGCGTGAACGAATATGCATGCAGACATCACCGGTGGCGACAACACCAAGTGCATGCAGGGCCGATGTTTGCATCACGACGCGCTTGTGTTGTTCATCCTGCCCTCGATAAAGCAAGCTGAGAGCGAGGTAAGCACGCGCACCAAAGGTAGATTTCAGCCACTTGGCTTGACGATGCAGTTTGGCCGCACTGATGCCATAGTCGGGCGCCAGCAGTAAAAGACAATCAGGCAAGGTGCGCAGATGATGATATTGATCCTCAGGGTGAGTAAAGTCATCCAGCGTGAGGCGGTAATTCCCCTTCTCTGCCCTGCTTCGTGCCAGCGTGATCAGTTCGCACAGATTGCCGTAGCCTTCACGATTCATCACCAGTGCAATCAGGGTCAGGCTATCGCCCTCTCCCGTTTGAACGCGAAACTGACTACCGATAATCAGTGACAGCTGATGTCGTTTTGCCTCGAGATGTGCGCGCACCACACCGGCCAGCGAGCACTCGTCGGTGATGGCCAGCGCGCTATAGCCCAGCGCTGCTGCCCGTGCGACCAGCTGTTCAGGGTGTGAAGCACCGCGCAAAAAACTGAAGTTGGATACGCACTGGAGTTCGGCATAGGCCGGTAGGGAAGAAGTCGTGGGCATCATCACTCATGCAAATAGGCCGTGCAAAAACCACCGTGCCTGATCGACATCGCGCTCCCGGTAAATCCAGTAATACGCGCCCTCCTCGCCCTGTGCGACAAAGTAATCGCGCATCGCTAGATCACCGTCCCACCACCCTGCTTCAATGCGCTCAGGTCCACTGAGCAGATGCAGTGCGGATCCATAAAAAGGTCGATGTCCACGCAATGTCAGCGCCAGTGGCTGCTCCAGCAACCAGAAGGGACGTTCAGTAAATCGCCCCCTTGTATCAACCAGTATTTTTTGGTGTGCGTGACTGCTTATTTGCCATTGATTGGCGACTTCAGGGCGATGATCTGATGCCAGTGCAGGCAGGCATATCGCCTCTGGCCCCAGTCGCGCCATGAGCAGCTCGAGCAGCCGGCGGTAATCTGCCGGTGTGCCACCAGGTTCAGGAAACAGCTGCGCAGTCGGTGGCTCTAGTGCAGCAAGCTGTTTGGCTTTCAGCCGCAAGACGGTGACGGGCGCCTCGAGCAATCGATGGTTGAGTCTTTCTTTCATCAGGCGCAGTAAATGCGCTTCCTGCCATGCAGGTTCTGCGAGCGTGATCTCAATGTCAGTCGAAGCAAGTCGACAGCGCCTGCGCTCATATTCCAGTGTCAGCACCAGCGCAGACACAGCGCGTTGTCGCGCCACCAGCCAGCCTGTCATTTGTACCACCAAATGATGGGCAGCCAACAGCAGCTGCTCTGCCTGTTCGGTCGGATAAGCAAATTCGAGGAAGGCAGCAAAGGTCTCCGGCGCCTGTATCCATTCAAATAATTCAGGGGCTTCGCCATAGGCACGGTCAAGTTGATCCTGCAAGGCAGGATCGGTACGGCGCTTCAAGCCTGCGCGCGGCAAACGACGCAAATCAGCGAGCGTACTGCAGCCTATGCCCGTCAGCCAGGGCTCGTATCGCTCTGCGGTGGAAAGTAATCTAACCGGCAAGGTATCCAGACGTCGCCGCATACTCTCGATACGGATGACGCGTATCGCGCGTCCTCCCCGATGCGCGAATAGCCAGGCTGCCTGTGCGACAGGCGCCATACCAAGACGCAGTGAAAAACCCAGCGCCTGCACACTGCCGCGCACGCGATGGCATAAATGCCGCCGCCCCCCAAATGCGGAAAGACTCGCACTGACATCCATCAGCAAAGTGTCTGCATCGGCGATGGTTACTTCAGGCGTGTATTGGAGCAGGGCCAGGGCGACTGCATCGCGTGCAATGTTCTCTCGCATCACATCACGCGCTTGCAATACGAGCTCAGGCGCCAATACCTGCGCACTGGCCGCACGCATGCCTGCACGAATGCCGTGCCGTGCTGCAAGTCGTGAAACTGCCACGACCTGCGCCCGGTCGACGATAGCAACCGGCAGCGGCTCAGACCAGCGCGGTCGCAACGATTGAAGGGGCAGGAGTGGCAGATAAACGGCGATCCAGCAACGCATGATGGGTTTCATCGGTAAAAAATGACCTATCGCCATAGAGCAAAGACCAAGGCAATAGCAAGGGTGTGGCGCAAGGCGGGCCGCGCCGCTTGAGAACATCGATCTGCAAGCCCTGCCCTCTGGGTTGCAAGGCGAGACGCAACGAGACTGGCGAAGGCACATCCGCCAGTGATAAAGGCCGTAGCAGCCAGCACACTATGTCGGATGCCTGCGCAGCAAGTTGCAGACGACGTATGGCCTCATTGCGCAAACTGCCTTGCCAAAGCAGTAGCGCACCGCAGCTACCATTACGCAATATTTGTTCGGCACTCCACAGAAGATCAGCGTGACGCTGAGTGCGTATCCATAACAGACGTTCAGGTGCCAGACCCCAATCGATCCAGGTCGCCACCTGTGGCGCATGAGGTGGTTGAAGCAAGGCAATGCGGCCCGCCACCCGTCGCAGCGCTGGCTGCAGCAATCGCATTTCGCCGATGCCAGTCTGACGGATCAGCAACTCGGTCAATCCACGGTGCGGCCAGCCTTGATTCGGTAATTCTTTGTCAAGTACTGGCCAACCGCTGGGCGTCACCGACACGCCGGCCGCAGCCATCTGCCCGGCACGCCAGACACTGTGCGCAACGCTTGACGGCAGGGAAAGCGAAGGCATCCCACCCGCAGAGGCAGTAAGCGATAATGTGCTCATATTGCTTTTATGAAAACTAGCTGAGGTGAAGTTCGATTAGCATCAATACTGTACAAATATACAGTATAAATTGCAGGCGGGAAGCGTAAAAATCGCTGAATTTTTCAGCGTCTTATGACAAAAACAAAAGCCGGACTTCTGATCCGGCTTTAAAAGAGGAGCGACAGGGGTAAAGCAGAGAATCAAAACTAAATACAGCCAAGTTGTGGAACGGTACTGTTTTGCAAAACGATGGGCACCCTTACAGTCTGGAAAACAAACCTACTCAGGCATGCATCTGAAAACTGTCATCGCCCAAGCCGGGCAGTGGCGCTGGGGTGGGCACTGCCTGGCTGACAAAACCTTGCCAAGATCGAGTGATCTTGAGGAAATTCTTCAGAGTGAACTGCAAGTCGTTGAGCATCAAGCCTTCCAGGCAAAGCTCGCGGCTGATAATGAGCGCTCCCTGGGGACCGGCGAGCCCGATTTTTATGCCGCCAGTATCACGCCACATCAGGTTGTAGCACAGCAGCGCTTCATAGACCGCGTGCTGGTTGTTATCGTTGGCACTGCCAAGTTCTGCGGAAAACACCATGCGCGCAGGATCTTCCGCCGCTTCGATAATGACAATCGTTTCATCAGAAAACTGTATGGCCCAGCTGGGCTCTTCAGTCTGCACGATGGCGTCAATGTCCTGCATATTGGGGCCAAGCTCCTGAATCAACTGCTGGATTTGTTCGATAGTGGTGGCCATGAATATCCTCAAATAAAAATAAAGGTCACGGGATACTGATTCGGCGTTTATTCGCTGATACCGGAATAGTCGGGATTTCGGGATGTCACAATGGCCTGAGCCTGTGTTTGCAATTGCTGTATTTTTATCAGTGATGCGGTGAGACGTTCAGCCTTGACAGCATCGCCATAATTAATTTTCAAACTGCCTGTACTGGCAGCAGATTGCGTTTCTTTGGATTCTGCAAAGCTAGTTGCAGCAGTAGATACTGCGCTGCTCATACCACCAATCGTATTAGGTCCCATCATTTCTATCCCTGTTGAATGAATTTGATTTGATTGCTCAGGCACCCAGATGCAGCATATCCATCGGGCCTGGAAGATTGGCTGCCGGCTGATCATTCTCACCTGTCACATACACACTCCATACTTGTGCGATGCTGACAAAATTGGATAAAACCGTTTGCAGCTCGTTGAGCGACAGATCAGATACAAAAAGTTCATATAGCAAAACAAGCTCACCGCCAGGACCTGAAAGTGCCATCTTGACGCCGCCCGTATCTTTCCAAAGCAAGTTATAACAAAGCAACGTCTCATACACAGACAGCTGCATGAATTCCGAGGGAACGCCCAGCATGGAGGTAAGTACGACACGCTCTGGCTTTTCAGACCATTCCAGCGTGATAATGGACTGATCATCGAACTGAATAGCCCAGTTTTTTTCTTCACTCTGAATGACAGCTTCTATCTCGGGCATACTGGGCCCGATTTCTTCCATCATGATCTGCATGCGCTCCAAATGACTGGCCATGCCTGCTCCTCTCTAAAAATGTGATGCACGGACGAGATTTTGGAGATATGTGAATTACAGCAACAAATAGTTCCCGGAATCTTGGGATTCACCAAAAAATGATGCACGCAGAAGCTAAATTTCTTGCAATATTCAATTAAGCGCTGAATAAAACTGCGTTTTATCGCGAGCCAGCACAGCTGTGTGACGCGGCGGCCTGAAAAATCAAGGGCTTATGCCATTTGGCTCGCCACAAAAATTTCTGGGGGAGCCACCCAAATTTCCAGTGTCATTGAATTCGCTATTACAAAAAAACGCCAGTCGGTAAATACCAGACTGGCGCTTTTTCATGCAGAAAAATTTAGCTATAGGGAAACTCAGTGAAGTTTTACGCGGGGTATTGTTTTTTGTCTCAGCCATTGCGCAACAGTATCGAGCACCATGCGGAGCAATCCATGCAGAGCCATCTGGTGCTGGCGGTACAGTGATAAATACAGCAGACGAGCAAGGAAACCCTGAATTTTGACCGAGCGCCCAACCAACCGCCCCATCAGATTACCGACAGTGTCGAAATTCCCCAATGAAATCAGGGAACCGTGGTCACGGTACGTGAAGATGGGCAGATTTTTTCCTGCCAGACGCCGGTGCATACTTTTAACCAGCAAGGATGCTTGCTGGTGGGCTGCCTGCGCACGCGGCGGGACGGATCTGCCCGTGGCCGGCCAAGGGCAGCTGGCACAGTCGCCCAGCGCAAAGATGTCCGGATCCGTGATGGATTGCAAGGTGGGTGAGACAATCACTTGTCCCAGAGAATTGGTAGGTAAACCTACGCGCCCCAGAACGGCCGGTACTTTGATGCCACCGGCCCAGACCGTCAGATCACTGGGCAGCTCCCTACCGCTGGCGGTGAGTACGGCGTTACTACGCAGCTCGATCACTTTGTCGCCCGTAAGCACCTGAATATCGAGTGCCTGTAACAAACGCGTCGTTTCAGTGGCAATCCGCTCGGGTAAAGGTGGCAGGATGCGGGGGCCTGCTTCCACCAGAGTGATCTGAATATCACGACGTGGGTCAAGCTGATGGAGCCCATAGGCAGCCAGTACGTGTGCCGTGTTGCGTAGCTCAGCGGCGAGCTCGACGCCGGTTGCGCCACCACCAATAATGACCAGATTCACCTTGCTGACTGAAGCGTCTTTTGATTCGTTAAGTCGCATTTGTGCGCGCATGCAGGCCGCGAGAATACGCTTCCGCACATGCTCTGCCTGGCTCACGGTATCAATGGCCATCGCATGCTCAGCCGCGCCCGGCACGCCAAAAAAGTTAGTCACGCTGCCAATCGACAGAATCAAGGTGTCGTAGGGTATGTGCCTCTCCGGCAGAATGGGATGGCGCTCATCGTCCAGAACCGCACCGACAACGAGCTGCCGGTCGGCACGGTCGAGGTCGAGCATCTCCCCTTGCTGAAATTCGAAATGATGCCAGCGCGCTTGAGCGATGTATTCGAGCTGGTGCGTATGAGGATCCATACTGCCCGCTGCCACTTCATGCAGCAAAGGCTTCCAAAGGTGCGTAGCAGCGCTATCGACCAGAACAATCTGAGCGTGGCCCTGCTTGCCGAGCTGGTCGCCCAGACGAGTGACCAGCTCAAGACCACCTGCACCCCCCCACCACGACGATGCGATGTGGCCGGGCACGAGAGGATGATTGGAGTACTGGCAAGGGATGGGTCGTAGTTTCCATGAGTATTCTGGTAAGACCTCGCATGACTGCGTCCATGAGTAAGCTCATTTTTATCGAGCTGATATTTTACCTACAAGAAAAAGTGTCTAGCTTCTGTCATGTTCTTTCGTAGACTTCCCCAAACTTGAGACAAGGTATAAATAGAGACTTCCGGCTATTAGGGAGGTCAAGCAGTGAAGAAATCACGATTTACGGAGAGCCAGATCTTGGCGATTCTGACGGAGGGTGGCTCC
>Ga0315909_10007377_pt1 | contig 12284 bp, 17 predicted proteins | sample LakEriMetagenome_11_FD_203527 | JGI IMG/M metagenome (GOLD analysis project Ga0315909, IMG submission 203527) | Freshwater fungal communities from buoy surface, Lake Erie, Ohio, United States - Buoy 2 MA125 | ecosystem: Environmental > Aquatic > Freshwater > Lake | place: USA: Lake Erie, Ohio...
GTGCTCTCCCCGAAGATGGGCTGGAATCACCTTGATGTCGTTGATCGTATTGGGATGGTAAGCCTCAAGCACGAGGAACAATCCGTTGCCCAGGCCTGCAGGCCAACCGAGACGGACGATGTCACCAACCTTCACATGACCACTCTTCATACCCTTCATGGCGCCCTCCTTATGATCTTAGTGTATCATGGTTCGTGGACGATTTTCACCCGTTCTTGACGAACCGCTCGACCAGCTCCGCCGCCGAACCCAGGCCGTGGGGTGCCCTCAGACCCGTCACGATCACGTCAACAAGGTTCCACTTCACGGCCGCAGCGAACTCCTCGCTGAGGGCACGTGGATCCTGGGTCTCTGGGTCGACGTAGAGGAACGGGTACTTGCGTCCCATGGTCGGGGTGTCGCACACAGCGATGATGATGTCCTTCCCATTGCTGACTTCCATGTCACCCTCCTCATGGTCCCAGTGTATCATGGTTCGTCGCCGATTTTCACGCGTTCTTCACCAGCTCGACGAACTTCCTGTGGTTCGAATCTCCGAGGAGAAGCCGGACGAGGGTGAACAACCCGTCCTTCCGGGCCACGTACTTGGCGTGTCGAACGTGCAGGTCCTGGTTCAAAGTCCCGGTCATTGGATAGCCAGAAGGATTCCTGTCCTTGGCTTCTTCACTTATGTCTCGAATGAAGGTATTGGTGTACATGATCAACCGGTTTGCGTCCTTGATCATGTCCTCGATCAGGTTGTCGACCACCCGGGCGTGATCGAGGAGCTGGTGGTATACCAACGTGCTCTCGTCGTGGTCCGTGACGTCCTTGAAAAGGGTCACCATGGCGTCCTGGTAGTGCGTCGTCTTCATCTTCGTTCCTCCTTATGAATCCAGTGTATCACGGTTCGCCGCCGATTTTCACCAGGTTTCTATCTGGATCTCAAAGTTACCACCAAGCGACACCCACCTGGTCCCATCGAAGTCCCCGTTCTCGTCCTGGAAAGTATCCTTGAAGATGAAGACCTTCTTGACTCCTGTCCGATGGCTCTTGACCACGAAAGCAGGGGTCTCCCCACCATCGATTGTGCCAGGATTGAAGTCAGGACCCAGCCTACGAGCATTTATCCAACCCACTGGACCTCGCCACTCGAACTTCGACCCATCGTACACCGGCAGTTTTGCGATCTCATCGAACATGTTCCCCTCCTTATGGTCTTAGTGTACCACAGTTCGTCGCCGATTTTCACAACTTCGCGAAGTTATATCCGCCCTGACAGGACACTTTCTGAAAGAATTCTTTCAGCGTCCTCAAAATCTTCCCGAGCATACCCATATGCTGGGCTCACGCGGCCCGCCGCTCGACGCTCATCAGCGAGCTGGATGGCAATATGCTGAGCGCGGTCAAAATTCTCGTTCGAATACGTCTGCCGAGGCATGGGTCTCATTGGTCCCTCCTTATGATCTTAGTGTACCACAGTTCGTCGCCGATTTTCATCAGCCAAGGTACTCCAGGATGCGATCCTCGATTTCCTTCATGGCGATCAGATAGTGGTCCGCCATACGACGATCGGCCGTGCGCCTAGCGAGCAGCCAGCCAGGAAGCTGTTCGCCATTGACGGTTGGTGGAACCTCCGTCTTGCGAATCTTAGCGAGCTCCTTGTACGCATTCAAGGCTTCGAGGATAAAGTTAAGTTCCACCTCGTCGAACTTCATTCCGTCTTCCATGGTGCCCTCCTTATGAATTCAGTGTATCACAGATCGTTGACGATTTTCACATCCTTTCGCGATAATGCTGGAAATCATAGATACCGTACTGGCCCAACATCACACGACCCTTGTCTCCTGTGTACTTGAGCCACTTTTCCTGCTCCACCCGGGTGCGACCGTGGTTAGACTTCCACACCACGTCCTCGAACACGAAATCGCCGCTCTCGAAGAACTCCAGGTCTTCCCCCGACTTCACAAAGAACCCAAGCCTCTCCTTCCCGTTATGCTGCACGTATTCCGGGGACCAACCATTGGTGGTCAGTGCCAAGGTGTCAATACGCACCTCAGGACCTGCTGGGAACATCGAACTGTCGAACACCGGTACCTTACTCTTCTTGCCCATGTCGTTTTCCTCCTCCGTCCTGTGTTCTGAAGGTAACACAACGAGGAGGCAATTTTCACCTTTTGTCGCCTCAATTAGGTAACCTTCACAAACCTGTGAAAAGCGGTGTGTGACCTGGTTAAGGTTGTCTCACAAGGCGGGGAAACACCGAAGACTTCCCCGGAAAAAAGACGACAAACTTGTGAAAACGTGGTGAGACCCCGGGTAAACTGGTCTCACGGTAACCAACCAAACAGGAGAACTCAGAAATGGCTAGCAATCCGATGACGATTAACACCTTCACCACGGTGGTGCCGCATCTTCCGGTCACCACATCCATCCTCCTCCGAGGCCCACATGGCATCGGCAAGAGCCAGGTGGTCCGCCTCGCGGCACGACTCATCGCGGCTGAGGAAGGCCTCAAGGACTTCCCGGTCATCGACCGCCGGCTCTCTCAGATGTCGGAAGGCGACATGATCGGTCTCCCCTCGACGGATGGTGAGGTGACCCGGTTTAATCCTCCTGACTGGTACAAGCGGGCCTGCGACAAGCCCCAGGTCCTCTTCCTGGACGAGCTCAACCGTGCCACCCACGAGGTGATGCAGGCAGCCTTCCAGATCGTCCTGGACCGCGAGCTCAACGGTTGGAAGCTGCACCCACAGACTCGAGTCTTTGCGGCGGTCAACGCCTCCCAGGAATACACGGTCAACGAAATGGATCCTGCCCTTCTGGACCGGTTCTGGACCATCGACCTGAAGCCTGACACGAAGGACTGGCTGGATTGGGCGCGCGGCGACGGTGCCATCCACCCGGTAGTGACGGACTTCATCACCGCCAACGACAAGTGGCTTGACCCCCCGAAGCAGGTGGAGACGGGTGCCGTGTCTCCCTCCCGCCGGTCTTGGGAGCGCCTCAGCATCGCTCTCACCAACGCCAAGGTCGCCGACGAGCCAACCCACACTCTCTTCTACCCGATCACCATGGGCTACGTGGGGGTCGAGGCGACCATCGCCTTCGTGGACTACGCCAAGTCGGTGGACAACCGGGTGACAGGTAAGGAAGTAGTTGACAACTACTCCAAGGTAGTCGCCAAGGTGAAGCGCATGACCCAGGACCAGCTCAACGGTGCCATCGAGAAGGTCGCTGAGTACGTTACTAGTAACCTGACGAAGCTCACCCCGAAGCAGGGAGAGAACCTGAAGAACTTCATGAACGACCTGCCCGGTGAGCTCCGCATCTCCTGCTGGTCCAAGCTCACGGCTCACGGTCTCGACAAGATCGAGCTCGCCAAGTCGGTCCACAAGTACTGCGTCGAGGCCATCCTCGAGGTCTTCGGGGTTCCTGTGGGCGAGGCAGGTGTGGGTGTCACGCCCAACATCCCCGCATCGCTCAAGAGCGGTGGTAACAAGTGACGCGGGAATAACTGCAGTAGTTCCAACGGGGCTCGTCGGTGACGGCCCCTGCGGCCGTGGAGGGACCTGAGATGGACGGCGTGAACGAGATCGAAAGGTTCCTGCTGCAGCAGGTGATGTGGGAGCAGGGCATCATCCCGATGGACCTCGACGACCACGACGCGGGGAGACGCCTCGACCTCCTGCCGCCTGAGGAGGCGCGGAGACTGAAGCGCAGGTTCCGGAAGCTGTGGCGCACCCTGGCACGGACGAAGGCGTACCACTCGTTGTACGGGTTGGGAGATAAGGAACCCTCACGGCGGACGAAGAACCACCGGAAGGTACTGGTGTTCTACCACTGCTGGCAGGTGATGATGGAAAAAAAGAGACAGTTTGAGTGTAAAACCGGCGGAGACTAGTATACAGTAGAGGAGCAACGGAAGGAAGACAACTGAATAACGAAAGACGGCGCTATCGTCCAGCGGTAAGGATACCAGATTTTCACTCTGTGAGACAGGGGTTCGAGTCCCCTTAGCGCTACCACACTTCGGGGAAGAAGTCATACTGGAATTGGCACCGGACTGTAAATCCGACGTACGTAGTACAAGTGGGTTCGATTCCCACCTTCCCCACCACGAAAATTACTGTGAACAAAACGGGGATACTAAGTTAAGATGAGAATGTAAGGAACGGAATGGATACGCCCTGATAGCTCAGCTGGATAGAGCAGGACACTTCTAATGTCAAGGTCGTAGGTTCGAATCCTACTCGGGGCGCCACTCACATGCCACCATAGCTCAGTTGGTTAGAGCATCGCCTTTACACGGCGAGGGTCCTCGGTTCGAGTCCGAGCGGTGGTACTGAAAAAAGTCGTGAACAACTAGTGCAGACTAGTATACGATGAGAATGTAAGGAATGGATATGTCTTGATAGTTCAATGGTTAGAACAGCCGGCTTTGAATAGCTAATTAGAACGTTCCAGTGGAAACGCTGGAATGCATCACCCTCAAATTCGGGGAAACCTTCACTGGCAATCCCGAGCCAAGCCTAGGAATAGGAAGGTGTAGAGACTAGATGGGGGTGGCCTAAAGGAGACAGCGTCTCCCATGGTTGAGGGATAGTCCAGACCACGAACAGCTTCGGCTGGCGGTGAAAACCGAAGTGGTACGTAACCGGTCAATCCGGGTTCGAGTCCCGGTCGAGACACCAAATATATTTTGGTAAGAGTTAGTGAGTTAGTGTAGTGAGTGTCGGGATGTGGCTCAATCTGGTAGAGCGCTAGCTTTGGGAGCTAGATGTTGCAGGTTCAAATCCTGTCATCCCGACCAAGTGTTAGTTAATGATAGAATGCCTCGATGGCGGAACGGTATACGCAGAGGACTTAAAATCCTTCGCCCTAGGGCTTGCGGGTTCGAATCCCGCTCGAGGCACCACTTGGGTCTACATTTCGCGCTAGTCGAGCGCAGACTACCCTCGACTACTCCTCCACCGCAATTGCCCTCATGTGACACGAGATGGATTGCAGTCCGAATGGGACTACATTTACTGCTAGTCGAACGCGTCAGGTCTCCCTGCACCGCCGGTCGAGGGCGAGTCTCGGGAGTAGTCGAGGGTAGTCACAGTAACGTGACGTAGTCAAAGGGACACCGATGCACACGAGGGGGACTGAGGACTACGTGGGACTACATTTACTGCTAGTCGAACGCGAGTTCAAGTGAACAACCCGGAGTACGTATGATATGATGGTAAAAACGCATGAAACCGTGGTCTCGTAAGGACTAGATGCGTCGGGCTCTCGTGTGACGCAAGTTCACCCTTCCGTATCCGCCCCCTCGCGTCACCCCGCAGCCCTTTTTCCCAGTCGTCTACCCCTCACCGCGCACACCCTCGAATGGTCAACTGTCCACTGCACGCGTCACACCACGGGGATTTTTTGCCTACTGTGCCCTCGCGCTCCCGGGTGTCCGTTCGGGGTCAGAGAAACATGTTCCCCCAGAAGAACTTGCTTCCCTGCGAGTCCAACCAGTACTCCACCTGTTCCTCAGCGGGGCCCAGGGCGCTCATCATCCTGCCGTGTTCCGCCGTCAGGAGCCTGAGGAGTCGTTCGTCGTCGGGTCCTCCCTCGTATGCGTAGTTGAGGGCGTCTTCGTCCTGCGGTGAGCAGTCGTCGTGGGGATCGTTGGGGGTGCGCCGGGAGTGGACGGGCAACGTGATGTCATCGAGGGGTTTCTTGCCCCGCTTTGCCGCCTGTTTCTTCCATCCTTCCCGTGCCGTGGGTGAGACGGTCTCCCTGTCCGGGATGAGGAGACCCGAGGGCGACAGCGCGTAGCCCAGCCCGTACACGTACTTGCCCATGCCTGGACCTGCTGACTTGTACACCATCCACGAACCGTAGCACTCACCTGTGTCTATCTGGTTCATCGTCCCCACTGTGGTGGGAGGTGGGCCCACCTGTAGGTAGCCCTTGATCACGTCCCTTTCCGCGAGTTCCTCTAGTCTGGACGTCATCTCGTGTTGGGGGATGTCGCTGAGTCGTCCTGATCCGCGAGTCAGTCCGGTCCTGAAGAGGAACGAGTCGTAGATGATGACCTTCTTTCCTCCCAAGTAGTCCTTCACCGAGGCTGCGAGGTCCTGTTCGTCTACCGATTCAGTGATCACCTGCCTGATGTATTCTCTCAACATTTTCATTTTGTCTCCGCGGTGTCAGGGTCAGGGTTCATAGTGTCGGCTGAAGAAGAGACCTCCACATGACATCAACAGGTGTTCCACTTCTCTTTCCCGTCCTGTGAACGAGTCGGCGAGGCACGTGTCGCTGTTGTGCCGGAGCAGGGACAGCAATGTCTCCTCGTCTCCCGTCCCCTGGTATGCATTTTGCAGGTGAGGGAAATCCTCAGGCGAACCGTCGGGTTCTGGGTTGTACATCGTGCAGTCGTCTATCGGGTCTTCCGTGTGATTTGGGTGATCGTAGGTCGACGTCCCGCCTTCCCCGTGGGCGTCCTCGTCGTCGAGAGGTAGTTTCTTGTACTCGGGTTTCCGTGCGACGGATGCCCACGCGGCGCTCGCCTCGGGGGTGACAGATATCCTGTCTGACATGAGACGTCCCGTGGGAGACAACGCATAGCCCACTGAGTACACCACTTTTCCCATATCGGGACCCGCGGAACGGTACACCATCCACGCACCGTTGCACCTTCCCCCTCTCCCGCGCCACGGACCCACGTCGATCATCCCCTTGATAACGTTATCGCACAGTGACATCCTGAGTCCATCCCAGCCCTTCTCCATCCTGTACAGTAGTTCTGGGACGCGGGGTAACATCCGGGTGTCATATATGACCGCGTTGCGTCTCGGACCTTCTATCCAGGTGACCGCGCCGAGGTGGTCTTCTGCGTTTTCGTAGGACTCCCTGATGACTCGTCTGATGTACTGTTTGAGGTATTTCATTTTGCCTCATCTCCCCTTCACAATTGTATATATATTTGCATACTCCGTCGCGGTAGTCATCCCTTAGGCTTTCTTCGGAAAGTGTCGGGAGAAGAACTTCAGGCCCGCGACGTTGAGTGCAGCCTCCAACTCTCTTCTTTCGTCTTCCGTCCACCTGACTGACATCGTCTCCTCGTGACGCTTCATCAAGGCGTCGAGGATGCCCCTCTCGTCGCCCATCGAATCATATGAGTAGTTCAGGTTTGTGGGGTCCCAGCGAGGATCACGCAGGTACACGCCGCAGTCATCCGATGGATCGTCAGTGTGATATTCATTGCCAGGCTCGTTGTGCCTGTGTTTCTTGTCATCGAGAGGTTGACGAATCCTTCCTTTTGTCGCCTGGGCGTCCCACCCTGACCTCGCAGCGTCGGTGACTGAACCTCTGTCGGGAATGAGTCGACCTGTGGGAGACAACGCGTAGCCCACGGAATACACGATCTTGCCGAGGCCGGGACCTGCCGAGTTGAGCACTTGCCACGCGCCGTTGCACTTTCCATCGACGGGAGACCCCACGACGATCATTCCCCTGACGATCTCCTTCGACAGAAAACTCGTGAGACCCTGTACGGCTGGATTTGTCGGGGAACGAAACCGTGCGGCGTCGAGGAGACTCCTGATCGTATTCACCGTGGACGACAACACTCCTGAGTCATAGATGACAGCCGACCTCTCTTGGTGACCTGACATAAATGCGTAGGCTGCAAGTTTTCCGTGGGAATCAGCGGACTCCATGATGACATGCCTGACGAAATCCCTTAAGATTCTCACATTCAACCTCCTGCGTCAAGTTCACGCCTGTAATTTACTCTGAAAAAATGCCTTCCGAACCAGGGCAACATGTTTGTGAATTCTGTGCAAACAGGCTTGGGAAGTTCTTTCATGAAGGTTTCGTGATTCATCGTCATCGTCTTCGCGAGCGTTGAATCCTGAGCGACCCTTTCGTACGACCTGTTCAACACTTCCGGCGGGACAAAGATCTCATCGTCTCCGTGTTGATAGACCTGGCAGTCGTCGGCGGTGTCATCTGTGTGATACTCGTTTCCCGGCATGTCGTGACTGTGCGACATGTCATCAAACTGCGTCGAAGGACGTTTGCCCACCTGCGCAGCCCAGCCGAACTGCGCAGACCTTGAGACGGATTCCCTGTCTGGGCTCAGCTTTCCTGTCGGACTCAGTGAATAACCGAGGCCATAGACTTCACGACCGTAACCCGGACCGGCAGATTTGTACACCATCCAGGAATCATCGCAGCGAGAGAGTATCTGCGGACCTACAACGACGTATCCCTTGATGACCTGATCGATCATGAAGCTGTTCAATTCCTCGGTCGAATTTGCATTCATGATCTTTTCCACGTTGTCACGTGCGACGGTTACGTCGTAGATGACGCCGCAGATTTCATCCTTGTGTTTGTACACGAAAGCGCCGAGCGTTGGGACGTTCTCCTGCGATTCTAGGATTATCTGTCTTATGTACTGTCTCAGCGTTTTCATTCTCTTTTAACGCCCTCTCTCTCTTATTGTTGTTTGCCTGATGTACTCTCGAAGGAGGTTTTTCGCGTCCAACATCGATTCTGAGGTCGGGGGAGCGTTCTTCTTGTGCTTCAAGATAGCGTTCTGTTGCCTGACAACGTCCTCGTCAGACCCCAGCGCCGTGGTCCCCCAGTCGGGCATCTCTTCGTCTGCGGCACACCCATTGACGTCTACCTCAAAGGAATCTCCACCAACCTCACCCTTTGTGTACAGGATGGACTTGTGACTCTTTCCCGGGTACACGTACAACGGAGTGCTTGCCTTTTGTGCGATCTTGCAAGCCTGCTTCACCGGAACTGAGGCGTCCTTGTCGCCGATTATCGTGACAGAACCCCCCGGAGCCTTTGGGACGGGAGAGTCCGTCCACTTACGAAGTGCCGCGGGGGCGACGTATGTGACGGGAGGCAGAGCGGGCATGTCATCGTCGAGGGCGGCCTTGCTGAGAGCAGCAGCACCGCGAGAGTACGCGAAGATCCTCTCTGGTCTGTCTTTCGCAACCTTTTTTGCGATGGAATCCGCCTCCTCGTCGGTGACAGATCCGTCTTTGTTGAGTTGGATTCCTCCGTGGCCCAATGTTCGCTTTAGGTCTTCCTCCTCCATCCCAGCTCCGTGGAGCCCGAGGATCTCTTCGCGAATGAGCCTTCTCACGGTCGCTTCTGTGATAATTTTTTTAGACATCGCACTTCTTCCTACCATGTATATATGGCGATGTCAGTGATTGAGGATCACGTGATCGGCAAGATACCAGAATTGCATGTGTCTGGGATGGTGTATATTTATGCCACATCTACCAGCCTAAAACCCACGCAAATATCAGCGGTACGCATATGGTCGCGTCCGACTCAACGATGAACTTAGGGGTATCAATGCCCAATTTCCCCCACGTAATCTTTTCATTGGGAACTGCTCCAGAGTAAGATCCATATGACGTAGTTGAGTCTGAGATTTGACAAAAGTATGACCAGAATGGAACGTCCTTCCACTCAAGATCCTGATACATCATAGGGACCACGCAAATCGGAAAATCTCCGGCTATCCCTCCTCCGACCTGAAAGAAACCCACACCTTTCCCGGAGGAATTTTTGCGATACCATTCGCTCAACCACACCATGTACTCAATCCCCGATTTCACGGTGGACGCGCTCAATTCTCCCTTTACAACGTATGACGCAAAGATGTTTCCCATGGTTGAATCTTCCCAACCAGGAACGACTATGGGAAGGTTCTTCTCCGCCGCCGCGATCATCCATGAATCTTTAGGATCTATCTCGTAGTATTGCCTGAGGACGCCGCTGTTGATCAATTCAAACATGAATTCGTGTGGAAAACGACGGTCGCCTTTTACCTCAGCTTCTTTCCACAGGTCGTAGATGTGAACCTGCAGACGACGAAATGCCTCTTCTTCTGGAATGCAGGTGTCAGTCACCCGATTCAATCCTTGTTCTAAGAGGTCCCACTCTTGGGTGGGTGTGAGATCTCGGTATTCAGGAATGCGTCGGTAATGAGAATGTGCAACAAGGTTCATGAGGTCTTCCTCAAGGTTTGCACCTGTGCACGAGATGATCGCCACCTTGTCCTGACGTATCATCTCCGCGAGAGAAACGCCGATCTCTGCGGTGCTCATTGCGCCTGCTAGTGAGATCAGCATCTTACCTCCCCCCAAGAGATGAGATTCATAGCCCACTGCTGCATCTTTCAGGGAGGCTGCATTAAAGTGACGAAAATTTCTCTCTATGAATTGAGAGATGTGACCCTTGTTCATGAGACCTCGTTATCAGGTGATGGGTAAAAGACCGACGTTCTGAAGACGTGTAACCAACCTATCGTGTCCTCCTCCCGTCCACTCCTTTGTGAGGAATCCATCCACCCATAGGGTATTGTGAGGAAGATCCCTCACTTGGGAGAGCCACATCCCATGTTCTCTCTTGAACTCCGTGAGCTTACCTTTTCCCAAGGTGACCTTTCCCCACCTGATCGGAAGGCCCGACAGTCTCACGTCGGACGCAAGGCCGTTTGTCTCAGGGGAATCCAATAAATTGTTGATTAGTTCCTCGGTCCAATTTTTGCATGGTACGCATTCCTCCTTTCCGATCATCAGGAAAACGTTTGGGTACGCCATAAACTCATGGAAATTGCTGTCATCAATGTGCTCAAGCATTTTTTTCTCCTTCTTTGGTCATGTCGTCTTCGACGAGAAACATCAACGATGTCGCAGCGTGCGACAGGTGATGAATCCCGGTCTCCGGATCGTTGATTTCACCCCTTGCATGCGCAGAGATGTGTCGTAAGGCGGCGGCAAGGTAACGTTGCCTAAATTCCGGCACACGCTTCCAGTTGTCCCTTGAATATTTTTTTGCCCCATACGTCAAAACTTTCACGATTTGATCTAGGGCGTTAAAAGGCAAAAGAGAGTAATCGGGTTTGTCAGAATCATATTTTACTCCTTCTTTTGTCACGATTTTTTCTCTCCATTTCCATGGCTGTTTTGGAAATTCATCTCCGTTCATACGGAAAATTTACGGTACGTGGACCATAATTTATCACCATGTTCGTAAAATTCTACATAATTAATGAAAAGGACAAACTACTATGAGAATTGAGATCGGAACTTTGAGAAAAATCATCAGGGAAGAGCTACATCGCCTCAACGAGGAAACCCTCACTGAGGGACGTCACAACCTGCAGCGAGTCGACTGGGAGGAATATATTCCTTCCGAGAACGATCCCAGGATACAGGACGAGATACGTGCACTCAGGAAGAGAAATCCCACAGGACGCATCTCTTCCGAGGAAGTGATGAGGATCAGGCTTCGCATGGCGCCACAACACATACAGAACCTTGCCTCTCACAAGGCCTCGTACTCGCAGAGGGCGATGAGGAACTGGGAGCAATCAGGACAGATCGCAGACGTATATCCTCTCGTGTTGAACAATCCTGGGTTTAGGTACGAACAGGAAAAGTACTTTTACCCGAAGCGGGACGAGTTCGGAAACGAAACGCGGGGCGTTGGTTTCAGGAGCAAGGCACATAAGGTAAACCCTGACTTCGTCATGGCGCTAACCCCCAACGGGGATTGGGATTGGCACCTTTCCGGTGATGTGGGTCCGGAGAAAGAGGTGACCGCTACACAACACGTCGAACTTGACGACTCAGGTAACGTCCCAAGAACCGTGGGAATGCACGTCCCTAACTCTGCGCAGGATCGTAGAATGCTTAACAAGGCAATTTCAGCCGACCAGCAGGGAAGAAATCCTGTAAGACGAAGAGGCGGTGTAACCACACAGGTCCAGAACGTGACTCCACACTATGACAGATTGGGTAAAGTGTCAGGGTACACTGTCAAACTGCCAAGTGGTGAGCTAAAACACTACTCCAAGGACGAGTTTGACGCAGTCGAGAGAAGAAGGCAGTCCTGATCGATGGTGTGAAAAGGACGGCTGGGAATCGGATCACGGTTGCGTGTTTATTTACCATGAGACGGGTGATCCAACTTAGATCACCCGTCTTAAGCGATCACGAGAAATCCGTCTCGGATTTTTGTTCCAACGGGAGGGATTATTTCTTCTGCCTTGATAGAAGAAATAGGGACGATTCTTACGTTTTGAAGAAAGCAATTACGTGTAAACTTGCAACCCGCCATGTCATTTGCGTTGCGTACGAGGAAGATCACTCTATCGAGGCTCGCACCATTGAATTCGACATTTTTCATCTGGGTGGTCAGCGTGCAATTTTCGAGGAAACCACCTGAAAATTTCACGTCGTCGAACGTAACGATCCCGACCGTCGTGGTGACCGAATGAAGCT
>Ga0315909_10007380_pt1 | contig 12279 bp, 12 predicted proteins | sample LakEriMetagenome_11_FD_203527 | JGI IMG/M metagenome (GOLD analysis project Ga0315909, IMG submission 203527) | Freshwater fungal communities from buoy surface, Lake Erie, Ohio, United States - Buoy 2 MA125 | ecosystem: Environmental > Aquatic > Freshwater > Lake | place: USA: Lake Erie, Ohio...
GCATATGCAATAAGGCCGACGGTTTGGCGCGGGCTGACCTGTTTCATCGCTGAAGGAGCGGCGAGTTCTGGTAAAATTCTGCCAACGCCTCGGTGGTGAAATTGGTAGACGCGCCGGACTCAAAATGCAGTTCCGTTTACTCGAAAAACCTTAGTAAATCGTCATTTTTACTAGGGTTTTTTCAATTTTAAATGCATTTTTAGTAACTACACAGTTACTACACATTATTTTCTTCGTTTTTGTTACAATCGACCTGTCTGTTTATTGTCGAATGTGAGTCATGTCAGATGCTGCCGGTTTACCCAAAATCGATTTGATGGGTGGAAGATTCCATATCTTCCGAAGACTCAATAGTTCTTTCTGGTGGATGGGATTTCACCACAAGGGCAAATACATCCGAGAGTCCACGAAAGAAAAATCAGAATCTCACGCAAAACAAATTGCAGAGGCGTGGTATCTCAAAAAATTAACCGAGATACAAAGTGGGATCATCGTCACCTCGACTAAGACATTTACCAGTTCCGCAAAAACAGCATTAAAGACATATCAAGAGGTAGTTCTTCGAGGTGAGCGCAGTCCAGAGACTCTCAAAAGTATTGAGACGGTATTAAAGTCACGCATACTTCCCTACTTTGGGCGTGTACCGATAGAATCTATTACGAATCAAAGTTGGTTCGAATTCAAAGATGAGATGTATATGAAGTATCCTGCCATCAAACGAGGAACACTTCATCAGTACAAGAATGCACTCCGAGTTGTTTTAAATGATGCCTACCAACGAGGCACGATTAAATCACTTCCGGTATTCAAAGATTCATATTCAACGACAAAGATTGATGCACCACGTCCGTGGTTCAATTTTAAAGAATATCGATTACTTCAAGATGGCATCAAACGACACATCAAATATCTCGAAGAATCAAAACCCCGCTGGGTAAATGCTGCCCGAGAACTTTACGATTACGTCATCTTTGCCACGAATACTGGTATGCGAGTATCTGAGATGAGTAATGTTCGGTTTTGCGATGTTGAAGTCCAAGAGGAATTGTCACCAACCGATCAAAAAATTAAACAGTACCTGATCATTAGAAACATCAAGGGAAAACGCGGAACAGGTACATGCAAGAGTTATTACGGTGCTTATGCTGCCTTTGAGCGGGTCATAGAAAGAAAAAAGATAAAGTACCCGCAACACTCAAAAGAAAAACTGTTTGGCGAACATCATCGCGATATGTTTAACACAATCTTAGAAGAACTTGACCTCAAATATTCAAAGACTCAACCACCCGCACGACGTGATTTTGTTTCACTTCGTGCAACTTACATTTGTTTCAGACTGCTCAATCAGGCAGATATTTTTGAGGTTGCAACCAACTGCCGAACATCTCCACAAATGATTAGAGACTCGTATGCAAAATACCTTGGTGGAGAGTTGATGCCCAACATCAATCGAACGAAAGGAAAAATTGATGGTTGGGATTGGTGAGAATTTCTTAAAGATGAGGTAAAATTATCACAATGCCTCGGTGGTGGAACTGGTAGACGCGCTGGACTCAAAATCCAGTACCGAAAGGTGTGTCGGTTCGATTCCGACCCGAGGCACCATTTTCCCCGATATGCGACTAGTACCCGAACATCTGTCGAAATGCTGGAACGTTTTCACGCCAAACACCTTACTCCCGAAATGAATGTCGACAAAATTCAATCGATGAAAAAGCGTCGAATTGAGGATCTGTAACCCTACCGACGACTAGCATCAAACGCTCGCCGAAACTCTTGTCGTCGTGCTTCTGACCATCCCCATGCACCATAGAAACGAACAGGCTGTGTTCCAACATGCCGGTGGTAATAGTGCAGATAGCGTCTGCAATACGCTTCCAGCACTTCAAGCGTTACATCGGTAGCATACTTGCTGCGTATCTCAGCCATGAGTGTCGGTAGACTGTCCATGAGTCAGAGTTCGTCCTTACCGATAGCATCAAGCATTACAGCAGTGCCAGCAGTGCCAGCAGTGTGTAGTAATGAGATTCCAGAGATTATCAATTAGAAAACATTGTGGTTTCCATTCCAGTCACAGTGCCAGAGGGACGTAAACGACTGCCCGACAGCATCGTAATCCAGTGCTAAAACGCACCAGAAACCGTTCTATACTCGTTCAACACACGACAGAATGGCATCACATGTACCAGCAGTAAAACACTGTCAGATGACTGGATTTTGACGATAGTATTTTTGCAATAATCGTCTAACTGGTTTTACTCATGCTAAACAAAGCAGCCGAAAGTGTCTTTGCCGACCACAAAGACGTGAACAGGACAAAGCAATGACAGGTGAACGAATTGAACTGCTGCTTGAGTTTGGTGTGATCCTGCTTGCACCGATTATTCATACCTACTATCTCAAGAAATACAAGAATGCTGACCCAAGCATCATCCAACAGAACATAAAGATATTTGTTCCTTTATATGCACTCGTCGGCATTGGTATGGTTCTGCTGATATTGAAATGAGGGCTCTATGCGATATGTTCTTGCACTCTTTATTCTTTCAGCGTCGGTTGCACACGCCAATGAGTCGTACTGCTATTCAATCCAGAATGCCGACAAAAAGAATCACTGCTTAGGTATCGTCAAGAATCAAGAGTCTTAATGCTATTCGATCAAAGAGTCTGACACAAAGAACATGTGCCTAGCACAAGTGAAGCATCAGTCAAGTTATTGCTACAGCATCAGTTCAGCAAATACGAAAAACTTCTGTCTAGCAACGACAAGGTAATCCATATTTTGAAAGAAAAATATTTTCTGAAAACTATTCAAAATCAAGAAACCAAATAACCTGTTTTATTTCTTGTCAATCCCATCATTCGATCAATCACATCTGCAAGACAAGACACTTCATGATGATTGAGTGAAAGCGCATCTTCAATGCCTTCTTCTTTATGCTCTTGTCTAAGCAGTTTGTTGTTTCGCCAGTTCTCTTGTACCCATGTTACTTCATCCGATGCATCACGACCATCGAAACTCAGTTTGTAGCGCAGATAACTCCGATTACCGACCCAATCATTGCCACCCTTTGTGATGTACCGAGCAATATCTTTGAGATTTGCTTCCATCGATTTCTTGTTGCCCATGAAGTGACCAGATAACCGCTTGAGTTCGATGCCTCTGGGTACCTTTGCCCAACGCTTGACTGACCGCAGCCGATTCTCAAATTGATGAAACCGATGCTCTGATACCGCACTGACAATACCGTGAAAGTGGATCAACAAGTATGAGCGTAAGTACCTATCCCTTTTGGGTAATCTTGCCAGCAATTGCTCACAGACATCCAGTTTCCTCATCTCACCAGCATCTGTAGTAATGAGTTTCCTATTTTCCCGCATCATCTCCAGCGACACCATCTCAACTTCAACAGCACCTAGCATCCATATGCCCACACTGGAATCTGACACCTCTGCCAATGCTTCCTTGAATGCCACAATCGTCTTGATAGCAATAGCTGGATCTGGCACTTCAATACAGTCAAGCAGCGTCAGAAACCTAAATCTTGCCCTTGCCTGATCAGTGTTGTGACAGACAGCACGAACTGAGCGCCATTTACGAAGATATCGTTCAGCCAGTCGATCAGCGTGTACCTTGTGCACAGCAGGGGTGAGCAGAGTCGTCTCAGTTAGATCCAGTCGTCCAGACACAGCCAGTGCTTTTCTTAGCCGAACTTTATTGTGTGATCCGACCAGAAATCGTGAAGTCTTGACTTCTTCTTTAAGTGCTGAAGCAGTTTGAGCAGTCTTTTTCTCCATCTGCTTTCGAAAACGACTTATCTTTTGTGTTGACTCAGCCATGAGAATCACCGATTGAAATAAGTATTTTATTGATTGCAGAAGATTCCTAACCCATTGAATTATCCAAATGATTATTACCTCTGTTTATTGTCTGTGATGTTTTGTGACACAGATTATTTAGACAAAGTTAGACTTTGATTGACTGCAATCGCACTTCTTATAAATACATAAAATCTAATAGCTAACGATACTTCGAGGAAAAATATGAACACTTCAACTGATCTTCTTGAAACAAACATTCATGTTCGATTACCAGCAAAATTTAATCATCAGTTACGCGAAATTGCACGACAAAATAATTTGAAACCATCTACTTTTACCCGATTACTTTTGATGCGACATCTTCAAGAATATAACTTAAGAAATAGGTTTCTCTAATTTTCGACCCGAATTGAATTTCTTAAAGAAGAGTCCACAGAATCAAAACCTGATTGTCGTGCAGAGAATATTGAAATTTTTATTCAGAGTAATTAGTGAAGTGGCGAAACTGATACATCCTCAGAATCAGTCTGTCGATCATTTTTTTGTCGCAGAAAGTCATCCGTTGCTTTGCTCAAAACCCATTCTTCATTCATGAGAACTTCAATATCTTCCAGATTAATCATGATCCGCCTCCAATAAAATTAATATCTATAAAAACAGAAAAACGAGGAAAGATTTTAAATGATAAGAGAACTACAAATTCTAGATCGAGAATGCTCAAAGGCAAATAACTGCACAGTGCTACGTCGAGACTTAAAGATGTTTGGCCGTGACTTTTACAAGGACGGAACTACATTCCTGAGAGATGCAGAGAAAACTGCCACAAAAACTAAACGTAATGATGTAATTTTGATCGCACTGATAAAAGACTAGTTAAAGATGATGCGTATATCGATGAATAAATAAAAATCTTCGGTGACAATGTAAACAGATAAAGTCTCTCAGCGATAAATAAGTATCTTTCCCGAAGTACCAATCAATTGCGGGCTTTGTTTTCGATTCAACGAGAGCGCCTGCTTACCAACCATCTCAGCAAGATAGGCATGAAGTTCATCAATTGTTATTTGTCCATCTTTATTTTCGTCGGCATCACCCTCCATACCCTTCATGACATAGTAACTAAAAATTCCATGTTTTAACGCAGGACTAGAACTTGCAATTTGATCGGGTGATGATGCACTAAAAACAGTAAACTCAGGCGGGAATAGATTATTTGAAGTCTTTAAAGATACTGGTCTTGCACTGGCAATTAATGTATCGCCCGTACGTATTTGACCACTGTAGCAAGCATCCATGAACATGGTTACCGACTTTGCCTGTACTGATTGCAAAAATCGAATTATCTCTTGTTGATTAATTGCAGTTCTATCGATGAATTGTTTATCAGCACCAAAGGGCAATATATATAAACTTTTACCATCCTCACTTGGTAATCCATGCCCGCTGTAGAAAACATAGACATCCGTCTTTGTTTTTTTAACTTTGAGAGGTAACCAGTTTTGAAATGCATCCAATATTTCAATTTCATCGGCCTGGTCATCAATTAATAGTTTTATGTTTTCTGGTCTAATACCAAGAGCGCGAATAGCATAATCATAAAATACTCGTGCATCATCATTCGCATATTCTGCTTTTGGTACTCGTCTGTAGTTCTGGATTCCAATAATGATGGCAACAGCATCAGATTTTGATCGAGTTTTTACTTTGCTTGGATCGAGCTCAGCAAACTGCGGTGTGGAGTCTGCGATCGATCTTGAGACAGTAATGGTTTTGGTTTCAGTATTCCCGTAAATATCCTTTGCTTTAATGTCAAATTTGGTATCTTGACCAGCGCGGGCAATTCTTTTAATTGAGTAACTACCATCTAAACGACCACCCTCTTCAGAACCATTTACGAGAAGCGATGCTGTATCTGTATTAGTCTGAACATTGATTGTGAAACTTCCATCAGCAGCAGGTTGGGTGTGAGTAACTTGGAGATTTACACGCTGATTTTTCCGTTGCTGCTCACGTGTACGCTTTTCATCTTCAAATTTCCGTCGTTCTTCTTCTAATTTTTTTCGCTGTGCTCCAATATCGGACCGATCTGTAGTTGTGGCAATATTGTTCGTCGGATTGGGTAGATTGACTTTGGACTCACGAATAAAGTTGCCCCCTTCCCAAACGCCTTCAAATCGCTGACCATCTGCGGTGGTTAGAATGCCTTGCCCATGGTACAAGAACCCCTTGAATTCGCCGACATACTTATTTCCATTTGCAAAGGTGAAAGTTCCCTGTCCCGTCCTTTTGTCGCTCTTCCATTCACCCACATACTGATTTCCATTAGCAAAGGTATGCGTTCCCTGTCCGTTCCTTTGGTCGTCCTTGTATTCACCGACATATTTGTCGCCCTTTGGATAACCATTGGAGCTTCTCGATCTTTCTTCTAAATGGAAGTAAGCTCCCACCCCGTGCTTCTTGCCGTCTTTAAATTCCCCAACATATTTATCTCCATTCGCAAAAGTAACTGAACCCCAACAATAAAACCCAGAAACATGTCGTTCAATGACGTCACTCATTTTACCTACCGGGCAAGGTGGAAGGTCGTTCGGATTATTCGGATCCTCTCGATCTCTTTCGCTTTTGTTTTTTTCGATTTTTACTACTGGCTCAGAATTACTCGAATTTGAAGTTATTTCATTTTTATTGCCATTGTCTTTTCGTATTTCTTCTTTAATCTGACGCGGTTCTTCGACTACCTGTTGAAGGATACGTTCAAGGTCACTGTTCCTGCGCGCGGTATTGGTTGCGATATTGGGATTGGGTAGGCTGATCTTTTCTGCCCGAACAAACTTACCATTCTCAAAGACACCTTCATCGGGCTGTCTTCCATCAGCATAAGTTTGTCTACCCTTTCCGTGCGGTTTGCCATCAATCCACTGACCCTGGTACCCATGCCCTTGAGCAAAAGTATATGTTCCCTGTCCGTGCATCTTGCCGTCCTTGTGTTCACCGACATACTTGTCACCAACAGCAAATGTGATCGTCCCCTGACCGTGGTACTTGCCGTCCTTGAACTCTCCGACATACTTTTCACCATTGATATTGGTGTACGTTCCCTGTCCATGGTTCACATTGTCCTTAAAATCACCCATATACTTTTCACCATTGGTACGAGTGTACGTTCCTCGTCCATGCATCTTGTCGTCCATAAATTCGCCAACATATTTGTTGCCACTTCTGTAAGTGTACGTTCCCCAGCAGTTATGGTGCCGAGCATTTTGGTCTTTAGGACAAAGTGGCAACTTATTCGGATTGACCTGTTCCCCATAACCCGTGCTACACACTAAAACAAATAATCCAGTGATAAGACTCAATCGCAAAATTGTTTTCATATCACCCACTCCGATCATTGCTTATGCATCAATTTCGAAAAAGTAACTGATAAAAAGTTGGGAACCATGCCTTGCATTTTTATTTTCTAAATTAGTCTTTTGCAGACCCTTCAGTCATAGCACTGAAAGCATCCTCTAAAATTTCATATATAAATATTGAAATAAATGCAAATATAATATGAGACTCTGGCATTGATAAAGGTGCGGTGCTTCCACCCCAAAAAGCATTCACCATACCCATCTTTGAGAAAAAAAGATAAATTAAACTTGATAAAATAAATTTTGTGATGTGCATTTGATTAACTCTCTAAGATTAATTTGAAATAAAAAATAACTGCTTTCCGAACCTTTGTTTTCACTAATTTCTGAACATTTTCCGATCAATTAAATCGTCGGACAATGTTTTGAGACTTTCTGAACATCATCATTTTGTCTTATTCCGACTACTACTCTTTACGATAATTACCTTCGGTGTCTTCGCTGGCATCAGCGAATTCTTAGGGTCGTATCGTATTTCAATCGTTTCTATCTGATACTGAAACTCTAATAAAAGGTTTTTTGTAAACTCATTGATGAATTTCGCTTTTGACTTTCTCGGCGAATCCTCAATCTCTATCTGACTTTTCTTTTTGACTTTTTTCTGATTAAGTTTTGAGATATCAGAACTTGTAAGTACTTTCAGATCATCTTTTCTCTGAATGACTGACTTGAATTCTTTTTCAGTGAGTTGCGAAAGTTCGTATAGTGAATTCATCGAATTAGGCAGGAAGTTTATATGCTCCACTAAATCATCTGCCTTTCTTCCAATCTGAGACAATTTTCTCAGATACGATTTTGACAATCCGATCTTGTCGCAGAAATAATCATATGCCCATTTATCATTCTGGAACTTTACAGAGGCATCGTATGCAAGTTTGGATAGTTCTAGATATGCTGCTGCTGTTCTTCCCATTGCTTGATTGAATGACACTGCAAGTCGATCAATTTCTTGTACTTTTTGATTCTGATTGTTTTTTATGGACATCATCTTCTTATCAAATGATGTTCCTGCAACCAATACATTGGATGTTTTTTTCTTGAATGGTACGATCTTTGACATATAAATCATTCAATAGATAATCATTGGATTAATTATTTCAATAATTTGTGATGACCAATTCTGTCATTTTATTCGCCTCACCACGATGTACCATTCCATACGTGAGTGGATATTTTCGTTGCTTGTATTTTTTGTATCGACGTTCTACAAATTCATTTATGTTGTAGGTGAGTATGAATCTGTGCTGGCATAAATCTACTTTCTCAGCAAACTTCACATGGTCAAATGATCGATGTAATTCTTTATTCGTTCCATACAAATAGTCATCAATGTCATACGGAGGATCCAGAAATAGATACACATCTCTTCCAGATGCCGACATAACCTTTGAATAGTCTAAATTTGTGATTCTCCAACCTTGAATAATCTCTGAATATTGTTTTAACTTCCGAATATTTAGTCGTGTGAAGTTATTTTTAGATGCCGTAACACTAAACGCACTGTTCTCTGTCAGTCCAGAATATGAACACTTATTCAGTACATAGAAACTGACTGCTGCATCAAAGGAATCTTCCTCTCTCATTCCATATTGACAAGTGTCAAATAGTTCACGATGTGCTTCTGGATTTGAACCGATCGAGTCTTTAATGTCTAGCAAGGTATCAGCGAGTCTCTCCCCGTCTGTCTGCAGATTCACCCAAAAGTTATAAAGAGGGAAATAAAGGTCATTGACCCAAATCTTTATGTCAGGGTACTTCCTTGCGACATAGAGACTCATCGAACCACCACCCAGAAAGGGTTCTCTCCACTCTGTGCAGTGAGGGATCAGTCGACTAATCGTCTTGACTGCTCTGGTTTTGCCCCCTGGGATGCGTAGTGGGGTTTTGAGTGCATCCGTGGTCATAGGTTATCTCTTGTTCTTGTAAGAACAGGTTCTTCATAAAATTACTAAAAATATAATGAATAAAAATTAAATCCGTCTTTTCTGCAGATTACTACTATCCTTATCGTATAGACATATTCTTGGTACTGCTAAAAATCTAATTTGCAAGTACTTGTTTGATAAATTGATAAGGCGCAAAGAGACTTTTATTAATATTCAGTCTCGCAAATAAAATCTTTTTCTGATTCACCTCTAATCACTATCTGCTCTTACCTCTGAACTCATCAAATTCAAGTTATGAACTATTGCTATCTACGATTATTAGTCGTCTTTATGTTTTCATTTGCCGCTGGTTCTTGTAATAGAAGTCAAGCGACCGATCAAAATGCCTCAATTCAGCAGATTGACTTTTCACCCGAGATTATTGTTGGCAAATTCGATATTGACTCTTCCAAAGAATTAGAAAAATACTTCAAGAAAAAAAGAAATGGGAATTGCTTACTCACAAAGGAAACTGACGTTGATTTTGATGTCAAAGATTACTGCTTTAAGGTAGATAAACAGAGGGAAGTTGAAATTCGAGGCGAGAGATTTCTATTTTTGAATATGAGTGGGAGTAAAGAAGATGCTGCTCATGTAGAGTTTGGATTCACTCAGTTTTTTGTTTGGAAAATTAATTCATCTGCAAGTGATGCATTGACACTGCATGCTAAGTCAAATTTGGTTGGGGCTGGCGGCGGATATGGGTATGCACCGACAGTTGATTTAATTAAGATCAGTGACGCTGGGGATCTTGCATGGGTTGTTCATAGCGGATTCATGAGTGGCGGTGTAGGTACAGGATCCATTGATTTGTTTGTTTTTAACAAGGGCGTTCTCAATCCAATTTTAGTTGGACTTCAATACGTTTCGTATGATTGGAATGAGGGTACGGATACCTCGGCGATCCTGAAAACAAAACGATCAACATTATCAAAGAAATTTCACGATATTGAGGCGCTTATGCCTTCAGGTGACACGTTTGTATTCGAATTTGATGAATCAAAAGGGCAATATCTGATCCCGAAAAGTTATCGTGATGAGTTTTAATTTTTACCTTTTGCAACTCATAAATCTTATTTTATTTCGACTTCAGTTCCTCACAGTCTTTTTTTATATCTTTGGATTTTTCTGTTGATGTGCTCCGACTTGCTTCGCTGAGGTCATCGCTAATGCTCTCCATTAAGCAAGTGCCGTAAGCAAGAGTTTTGCAACCGGATACGGATAGAGATACAAAAATAATCAGCGAAAGTAATTTCATTTTTGTGGCTATTTATTTGACCTGTTATTTTAAAAATAATCTTAATGATAAAGCACAAGGATTGATATTTACAAATGGAGGGGTTCAAATGAAAAGTGTAATTTTTTCTTTACTTAGTTTTTTCATTATTGAAAATTCTTTTTCCCAGGGATCACTCCGCTCTGAGTACGAGCGAGGTTTTGATTTAAACGGGGCAATATCCGTTTCTAGTTATGAGTTAACCCAAAGATACAGGGTTGATGAAATTTTTGTTTGTTCTCAAGATGGCATTCTGAATCTTTATACAGTACTACTTGGATTCAAAAAGGAAAAAATATACTTTAAAACAATTGGTGAGATTATTAATGAAGATACTTTTTCTGAATCCGTAGTAACAAAAAAAAATGATATTTTTACATGGCGTGAATGCTCAATCTTAGACTGCAATCAATTTGGTACTTCGCATGAATTTCACCGCAATGGTCCAAATAATGGCAAGTTATATTCAAAAAATAAAATGGGAGACATAAAAAATATTGAAAAATTCAACTGTATCGGAGACAAAAAAAATAATAAAAAAATGTTGGGGAAAAAAGATTTTTCTTTTTCTAATGAAGGATTAGAGTTCACCATTTTTGGTAGTCAAGCATTTGTGAACCCCGAAAATGGTCATATTACGGTTGATTTTCTCTTCAAGAAAATCCCGCTCGAGATTGAGAAAGACATTAGATCTCGGCGATTAACTCTTGAAGCGGTCTGCCATAAAGAATTTGAGACTTCGCAAGTAAGGACTATTGCGAGCATGGCTTATTTCGAGGAAAACGAAAAAGGACCAGGAATTTACGCGGAATTTTGGCAATTAGATGATAAGTTTAAGAAAATGAGTGGATCAATGTACAAAGTAGTTCACAGAGTTATTTGCCAATAGTTGAGGAGACCATCGAATTCATAGTCTCGATATCCCTGTTAGGAGTCTTCTCGCCGGCAAAAATACATTTAATCGTTTGTATGATGGATCCGCACTAGTCGGATTTATTTTTTGTTTTGCAAATTTGAATGCCGAAGCGATTACGATTATCTAGTTGCATATTTTTATACAATCTCAAATTGAATACATTTTATTTCCCTTAGCAGTAACGATTAGATAAAAATAATAACTTCTATTAGGGAAATTAATTTTTATCGACTACCAACCAATCTCTACGATCAAATCACTGTATACACAGTACCCACTCCAATCTGTAACTCCCGTGCAATCTGCTTGATACCCATACCTTTTTCACGTAGCAGATTCACAGCAGATTTCATTCCATCGTTCATCTTTGACGGTCGACCCATCTTCACGCCATTAGCCTTTGCCCGCTGCTGACCTGCCAGTACACGCTCACGAATCAGATTCCGTTCAAATTCACCGATAGCACCGAAGACAGAAAAGATCATGCGCCCTGACGGTGTGCTTGTGTCTATACCTTGCTGCTGAAAGTACAGATCGATACCGAGTGCTTGTAATTCGTTGAGTATCTCTACCAGATGCTGCAAAGATCTACCTAGTCTGTCAATGCTCCAGCACATGACCATGTCAAAGCGACGCCGAGTAGCCTCTTTCATGAGAGCGTCTAGTGCAGGTCTGTCATTGCGACTTTTAGCACCTGAGATACCGCTGTCGGTGTATTCCTGAACGATGGTGTAACCGAGTCTGTCACAGAGACTGCGGAGTTCAATGAGTTGATTGTCTACTGTCTGTTTGTCAGTAGAGACGCGAGCGTAGATGGCGATTCTTTTGGTCATTTCTCACCTCAAAAATGTGTTTACTAATTAGTAATTTACTACACACAAACTACACATTTTTGATATTACACTTCCATTTATAAAAAATATAATA
>Ga0315909_10007381_pt1 | contig 12279 bp, 12 predicted proteins | sample LakEriMetagenome_11_FD_203527 | JGI IMG/M metagenome (GOLD analysis project Ga0315909, IMG submission 203527) | Freshwater fungal communities from buoy surface, Lake Erie, Ohio, United States - Buoy 2 MA125 | ecosystem: Environmental > Aquatic > Freshwater > Lake | place: USA: Lake Erie, Ohio...
TTGCAAGCGCCTGGCGGAGGCGGCTGATGGCGATGGACGGCGCGCACTGAATCTTCTCGAACTGGCCGGCGAACTCGCCGAGGGCCAGCGCATCGATGAGGCCGTGGTGGCCCGCGTGGTCTCCGGTGCCGGTGTACGGCGTTTCGATCGTGGCGGCGACGAGTTTCATGAACAGATCTCGGCCTTGCACAAATCGGTGCGAGGTTCGGATCCGGACGCAGCCCTGTACTGGTTTGCCCGCATGGTGGACGGCGGGTGTGATCCTGAATATCTGGCGCGACGCATCCTGCGCATCGCGAGCGAAGACATCGGCAATGCCGATCCGCGCGCCCTGCATCTGGCCCTCGATGCCTGGCAGGTTTATGAGCGTCTCGGCACGCCGGAAGGCGAACTCGCGCTCGCTCAGGCACTCGTCTACTGCGCCTGTGCGGCGAAGAGCAATGCGGTTTACACCGCGCTCTCCAAGGCACGCGAGGATGCCACGCGCAGTGGTTCGCTGCGCGTGCCTGCACACCTGCGCAATGCCTCCACGCGTCTGGCGAGTGAACTTGGACACGGTCGAGGCTATCGCTACGACCATGACGAGCCGGGAGCGCATGCCGCCGGCCAGGAGTATTTTCCACCCGAACTCGGCGCCCGCCGTTACTACGAACCAGTGGAACGCGGGCTCGAGATCCAGATTGCCGAAAAACTCCGTCGCCTGCGCCAGGAGGGCTCCCGCAAGCCATGAAAATTCTCGCGCAACTGGTGTGGGTGGCGACCGGTGGGGCGGTGGGTGCAATGGCGCGCTATGGCGTTTCCGCCTTGATGGTCAATCTGGGACGTACCCAGTTTCCGTGGGCCACCTTGCTGGTCAACACAGGCGGCTCACTGCTTGCGGGGTTCCTGCTGGTGGCGCTCACACAAGCCCATCCCGAGCAGGTGGGCGCGAGACTTTTTGCAGTGGTCGGTTTCCTCGGTGCGTTCACCACTTTTTCCGCCTTCTCGGTGGACACCCTGTTGCTGGTGCAAGCCGGGGACTGGCGGGCGGCCGGTTTCAATGTGGTTTTGAACGTCTTTTCATCGCTGCTCGCCTGCGTGGCCGGCGTCGCGCTTGCGCGGACTTTCGTCGGCTGATCCGGAATCAAGATGCCCGCGACATCGATGTCCGGGGCAAGCCAGACGCGGTCGCCCCGTTATAATGTGGCCCTCTTTGCCCACCGAACGATGGTACGCCCATGCTAGATCCCCATCTCCTGCGCAGCAGTCCGGAAACCGTGGCAACCGGCCTTGCGGGCCGTGGCCTCACGCTCGATGTGGCTGCCTGCCAGCAGTTTGAAGCGCGACGCAAGCAGCTTCAGGTCGAAACCCAGGAGCTCCAGACGCTGCGCAACCAGCGCAGCAAGGAAATCGGTGCGGCCAAGGGGCGCGGGGAAGATATCGAACCGGCCAAGGCTGAGGTGGCCTTGCTGGGCGACCGCCTGAAAGAGGCGGAAACCGCGCTACAGGCTCTGCAGCAGGAGATCGAAGCCTTCGCGTTGATGCTGCCCAATATTCCCCATGCCTCCGTGCCGGTGGGGCGCAGCGAAGATGACAATGTCGAGGTGGTGCGCTGGGGCGCGCCGCGCACTTTTGATTTCTCCCCGCGCGATCACGTCGACCTCGGCACGCTGCACCAGGCGATGGATTTCGAGTTGGCGGCCATGGTGGCCAGCAGCCGCTTTGTAGTGTTGAGCGGGCCTCTCGCCCGGCTGCAGCGCGCACTGACCCAGTTCATGCTCGATCTGCATACCACCGAGCATGGCTACCGCGAGATGTATGTGCCTTATCTGGTGAATGCGGACAGCATGCGCGGCACGGGACAGCTGCCGAAGTTTCGCGAGGATCTGTTCGAAATCCCGCAGCAGGGTCTGTTCCTCATTCCCACCGCCGAGGTGCCGGTCACCAATCTGGCACGCGATCGCATCTTCAATGCTGCTGAGCTGCCGCTGCGCATGGTGAGCCATACGCCCTGCTTTCGCAGCGAAGCCGGATCCTACGGTCGCGATACACGGGGCATGATTCGCCAGCACCAGTTCGAGAAGGTGGAGCTGGTGCAGCTGGCCTCGCCCGAGGATTCCTATCGCCAGCTGGAGGAGCTGACCGCGCATGCGGAAACCGTCCTGCAGCGGCTGGAATTGCCCTACCGCAAAATCTGCCTGTGCACCGGGGATATGGGTTTCTCTTCCGCCAAGACCTATGACCTGGAAGTCTGGTTGCCGTCCCAGGCGACCTATCGCGAGATTTCGTCCTGCAGCAACTTCGAGGATTTCCAGGCGCGTCGCCTGATGGCGCGCTGGCGCAATCCGACCACCGGCAAGCCCGAGCTGCTACACACCCTGAATGGCTCCGGCGTGGCGGTGGGGCGTGCCATGGTGGCGGTGATGGAAAACAACCAGCAGGCCGATGGCAGTATCACCATCCCCAAGGCGCTGCGGCCCTATCTGGGCGGCCTCGAGGTGCTGATCCCCCCGGCCGGCTAGACGAACTGCATCAGCAAGAGCACGAAGACCACCACCAGGCCAATGGGTAGAAGCGCCGCGTGCCAATCGCCGGGCTGCGCGGCGGGACTCTCTTTCAGCATCTGACGTGCGCGCGGGATCAGGAACACCAGCATCGCGCCCAAGGTCAGCGCACTGACCACCTTCATCCAGGTTTCCATCAACAACTCCTTGGCCCGGACATGGGCATGAGAACTGAGAGCTCGGGCAGTAAAGAAAACGGCTCCCGAAGGAGCCGTCTCTGGCGGGCGTCGACCTTGCGTGCGCTCAGTCGTCGCTGCTGGCGACACCCAGCAACTGCAGCAGTGCCGTGAACAGGTTGAGGATGTTCAGGTACAGGCTCACCGTGGCCAGCACGTAATTGGTCTCACCCCCGTTAACCATGCGGCTGGTGTCGTAGAGGATGAAGCCGCTCATCAACAGCACCACCACCGCGGAGATGGCGAGGCTGATGGCGGGGACCGCCAGGAAGATGTTGAGCAGTGCCGCACCCAGCACCACCAGGAAACCGGTGATGAGAAAGCCGCCCATAAAGCTGAAATCCCGCCGGGTGGACAGCGCATAGGTCGATAGGCCGAGAAAGATGGCGCCGGTACCGCCCATCGCAGTCATCACGATCTGTGAACCGTTGGCGAGCTGCAGATAGCTGCTGATGGTGGGGCCGAGGCCGAAGCCGAGCAGGCCGGTGACGGCGAAGACAACCCCGATACCTGCACCGGAGTTGGCCGTGCGGGGCAGTACAAACCACAACAGGGCGAGGGCGCCTAAGCTGGTGAGCAAGCCCGCGCCGCGGCCCACGCCCAGCATCATCGATACCGCACACATGGCGGAGCTGAAAAGCAGCGTCATGGAGAGCAGGGTGTAGGTGTTCCGAATGAGCTTGTTGGAAGCCAGTACCGAAGCTTCGCTGCGGGAGATGGCGATATTGCTGCGCATGAATCAGTTCCTCTGTGGAAGAAGGTAAGGTCTGCGAGCTCAGACCACGATTCAGGGCCTGAGGTTCCGTAAGTCATCATACTGGCCCCACCCCGGATTACAACGCGGGCCCCATTGGGGTAAAGTCCGGGCCCTCGGAGAGGTGGCAGAGCGGTTGATTGCACCGGTCTTGAAAACCGGCGTCCCTTCGCGGGGACCGTGGGTTCGAATCCCACCCTCTCCGCCAAATTGAAAAGGCCCCGCTTGGGGCCTTTTCAATTTGCGGTGCGGGGTGGCGTGGACGAACCCACCGGTTCGACCGATTCGCGATGCGAATCGGGACGCACGGAGTGCGCCCCGCAGGGGTGAGCGAGAGCCCAAGCTCACGCGAATCCATCCCACCCCATGAGGCAGCCTCCGAAAGGCCCCGCTTGGGGCCTTTTCAATTTGCGGTGCGGGGTGGCGTGGACGAACCCACCGGTTCGACCGATTCGCGAAGCGAATCGGGACGCGGCGCCGGGTGACGATTCAGTCAGCGAGCGCCTTGCGCACAAAGTCCAACCGGTCCTGACCGAAGAACATCTGCTGCCCCGCAAAGAAGGTGGGTGCGCCGAACACCCCCCGTGCCACCGAGGCTTCGGTGCGCGCCACGAGATCGGCTTTGACTGCGGGGTCCGCCACCAGAGCCATGAAGACCGCGGCATCAAAGCCGGCCTGCGTGAGCACCGCCATCACCTCGGCAGGGTCATTCAGATTGCGGGGCGCCACCCACATCGCGTGAAACACGGTGTCCACATAACGCTGAAAGTCAGAAGGTTCGCGCAAGAGCATCCCGCAGGCGCCGCGCATCAGCGTCAAGGTGTTCACTGGGAAGTGAGGGTTCATCACAAAGGGTACGCCCCAGTATTCGGCCCAGCTTGCCATGTCCTCGAACATCCAACGGGCTTTGGCCGGCACGCTCACCGGGCTCACATTCCCCGCCGCCTTGAATACACCACCCAACAGCATCGGCTGCCAGACCAGTGTGGCACCGGTCTCCAGCGCGATGCGCCGAACCTGAGTGTAGGCCAGATAGGTGGTGGGGCTGCCGAAGTCGAAATGGAATTCCAGGGTCTTGTCACTCATTGGTTTGTTCCTCGCTGGTGGCGGAAAGTGCGAATGGCTTGCGCGCTTCCGGTCCGTCAGCGTCCTTCGAAGCGAGGCGCGCGCTTCTCAACAAAGGCTGCTGCCGCCGCCTTGTGGTCGGCAGTCTCGAAAGTGCGGATCATGTGGACCGCCTCGGCGTCCAGCACGTCGGACAATGAGCCGCGCAGGCCAACATTGAGATTGCGCTTCATGTAGCCGATGGCGATGGTCGGCAAGGCCGCCAGCTCGGCAGCCCAGACTTTTGCTGCCTCGGCCAGCTGGGCTGCGGGAACCGCGCGGTTCACCAGGCCGATGCGCTGCGCCTCGGCGCCGGTGACCATTTGCGCGCTGAAATACATCTCGCGTGCCCTCGCTGCTCCGACCAGATGGTTCAGGAAGTAGCTGCCGCCGAAATCGCCAGACAAGCCAATATTCGAAAAGGCGGTGGTGAGCTTGGCATCGTCGGCGGCGATGCGCAGATCGCAGGCCAAGGCCAGGGAGAGGCCGGCACCCGCCGCCGGGCCGGGAATCACCGCCAGCGTGGGCTTCGGCATCTCGTGCAGCCAGCGGCTGACTTCCATGCGCATGCGCAGATCCGTCACGCGGTGATCGAAGGAGGGGACGGATGCCTCGCCTCCGGCGCGCCGCGCAAAACCTTTGACATCCCCGCCCGAGCAGAAGGCTGCGCCTGCTCCGGTGAGTACCACCAGGCGGATGGCCGGGTCGTTGGCCAGGCGGGGCAAGGCCTCCGACAGACCCTCGAACATTCCGGCAGAGAGCGCGTTGCGCGCCTCGGGGCGATTCATGGTCAGCGTGGCGATGTTCCCGTCGATGTTTTCGAGCAGGTCCTGTGTCATGTACTTCTCCGGGTAAAAACTGCCAATCTCCTCAGCCTCGTGCGCATCGAAGCCTTCCTCGTAGCGTTCCATCAAGGCTAACACCCCAAGGTGGTCGGACACACAGGGCCTGTTCACTGCAGATCAGGATTGCCGGCGTGGTTCCACCAGGCAAGGTCGGAATGGGCACGCAGGTCGAGTTCGAAAGTCCAGGCCGAACGGTGCTGGTGCGCCAGATGAAAGTAGGTGTTGGCGACCTCGGCGGGCACCAGCAGGCCATCGTGCTCCAGGCCCTTTTGCTCGCGCAGTGCCTGAAAGCGCTCGGGCCCCAGCATCTTGCCCAGGGTATCGGGCGCATCCACTGCACCATCGATCAGGATGTGCGCCACATGGATACCTTTGGCCGCGAACTGCGCATTCAACGATTGGCACAGCATGCGCCGTCCGCCCATGGCCGCAGCGTGCGAGTGCTGGCCTGCATTGCCGCGCATCGCGGCGGTAGACGAGGTGACCAGCAAAACCCCCGCGCCACGCTGCTCCATGTACGGGAACAGCGCACTCGCCAGACGAAACAGGCCGAAGGTGGCCAGCCGCCAGCCCATCTCGAATTGCTTGAGGGAGGTGCTGGCCAGCCCCCGCTCACCGATTTGTGCGCCCAGGTTGAACACCGCCACCGCGATCGGCCCCACATTGGCCTCGATGTGGGTGACCATCTGTTCGATGCTGCCTTCCTCCACGGCATTGAGCATGCAGCCGGTGGCCGCGCCGCCCTCGGCTTTGATCTCTGCCACCAGCTGGTCCAGCCCGGCCTTGTCGCTGCGGCGCGCGAGACAGGCATGGTAGCCCTCCCGAGCGAACCGCTTCGCCACGTGGCCGCCAATACCGGCACCGGCGCCAACAACCAGACAGACGGGGGAGGTCATCAAGTTCTCCTTCAGACTTGCTCCTTGATGTTATAGACCTAACGGTACAGAATTCAAGCATGGCGCGTCCCATCGAATTTGATCGCCCTCGAGCAGTGAACCGCGCGCTGGCGCTGTTCTGGCGCAAGGGCTACCAGGCCACGACTCTTTCAGAGTTGCTCGAAGCCATGGGCATCGGACGCAGCAGCTTCTATGCTTCCTTCAAGGACAAGCGCACGATCTTCATGCAATGCCTAGACTTGTGGGCAGCGCGCGCGCTCGGCCTGCTTGATCGGGCGCGCACCGGCAAACCACCCGTCGATGCCTTGCAGGAGTTTTTCGAGCGCAGTTTTGTTGGACTGAAGGGCGATTCGAAAGCCAACTGGGGCTGTATGCTGGTGAACACCGTGCTCGAAATGGCCAACGTTGACGACGAGCTGGCTGCCCGGGCCAGTCACCACTTGGGTGAGATGCAGCGAGTCTTCCAAACCTGTCTGCGGGATGCTGGCGCCACTCCCAGCCAGGCCAGGGAGCTGGCCGCCATGCTGATGTTGTTCAACGAGGGCATCCGGGTATCCAGTCGTCGTCGATTGCCTGATGCACAACACCTGCAAACGATCGACACCACTTTCCGTCTGATCAGGAGCGTTCTCACATGATCACAACCCTGCCTCCCAAGCAGTTCACGACGGTCAAGGGGCATCGCCTCGCTCATGTGGAAGCGGGAACCGGGGACCCTATTGTGCTGCTGCATGGAAATCCCACCTCAAGCTACTTGTGGCGAGACGTGATGCCGGCACTGGCGGGCTGCGGCCGGGTGATCGCACCCGACCTCATCGGGCATGGGGATTCCGACAAGCTACCAGCCAGTGAGGGTCCTGCACGCTACACGCTGGAGGGCACCTACGATCTACTGGAGGCGCAACTTGCCACCCTTGGCGCGGACCGACGCGTCACGCTGGTGTTGCACGACTGGGGTACTGCGCTGGGTTTCCACTGGGCGAGACTGCACTCACAGCAGGTGCGCGGCATCGCGTACATGGAAGGCATCGTGATGCCCATTGCTTCCTGGGATGACTGGCCGGAGAACGCACGCGGCATTTTTCAAGGCTTCCGCTCACCCAAGGGCGAAGACCTCATCCTCAAGCGCAACCTGTTCATTGAAGGCGTGCTGCCAGGGGCGGTCCTGCGCAAGCTGACAGACGAAGAGATGGCGGCTTACCGCGCGCCGTTTGTGCAAGACGAGGACAGGCAACCGATGCTCAACTGGCCACGCCAGATCCCCATCGCTGGCGAGCCAGCGCAGGTCGTGGCTCTGGTGCAGCAGTACGCGGACTGGTTGAGTACCAGCAGCGTCCCCAAGCTCTTCGTGAATGCCGATCCGGGCTCCATTCTGGTGGGTGCGCAGCGCGAGTTCTGCCGCACCTGGCCGAACCAGCAGGAGGTCACGGTGCCCGGCCTGCATTTCATCCAGGAAGACTCCGGCGTGGCCATTGGCCAAGCGGTGGCCGCCTGGCTGTCCCGAATCAAATAGTGAAAGCCGCACACGATGCGCAAATACCGGTGCTTGCTGCTCGTTTACCTGATCGGATTGGTGTTGGCGCCACTCGCCTCAGCGCTGGAACCCACCCAGCCCCAAAAGCCTTCGCCGGAACCCGGAGTGCCGGACTCGGTGGGCCTTGTAATTGTCGCGCCGGTCGGCATGCCCGAGGACGCGCAGGCGAGTTTCCGCGCCGCGCTGGAAAAGGGCCTGTCTGCGCAGGGCGTGTTGTCGCCCACGGCCTTGGCCGCGAACGGCACCTTGCGGGTGGAGATTCCTCACTGGGTGCAGGAAACGCCCGCCATGGGCGGACGCAGCGATGCACTCACCAGGCTTGAGGCTGTCGTTGAGTTGAAAGTCCTGCCGATGGGGGAAGTGAGGGGCACCCAACGCTTCAGTGTGCGCGATCCCAGAATCCTGGCGCGCCCGGAGGAGGCGCTGATCCGGCTTGCTGAAGACATCACCCGTACGCCGCTCGCGGCACTTCCGCCCAAGATGCCCGATACGCCTGAGCATGCCATTACCAAGGCAGCCAAATTCGTGGCCGGCACCGCCGCCGTGGTGGGGATAGTGATACTGCAAATCCTTGTGAACAATCCCGGTCTCGGGCGTTAAGCGATAAGTGCCGCCGCTCTCGCGCACCCCATGGGTGCCGGGAATTGGCATACTGGAAAACCAAGTCCGTACACAGGAGACCCAAGGTCATGGAAATAGAGATCGAATACTGCGTGATGTGAAGCTACGAGCCACATGCCCTCCGTGCGAGGGATACGCTCGTTGCCAAGGGCGCCACCGTGAAGCTCACCAAGGGCGGCCGCGGCATCTTCGAAATCCGTCAGAACGGGCAGGTACTTTATTCCAAGGCCAGCACCGGCCACTTTCCGACGCCGGCGGAGTTGGCAGCACTGGATTTCGCGTGACATCCAACAGTGAGCGGGGGCGTGCGATGCGGTATGGCTTACGAGACGATCAGGAAATCCGCAGCCGTGACGACCGCACCGCCCACAGTCCCGATGTAGGCTACCCGCACACCGAACCCTGCGCCTGAGCCATCCGCGTCGTAGAGTAACGAGCCCTCGGCGTTGTTGAAGATAATGTAGTCGTCGGCGTCAACCGCGCCGCCTCCTATCCGGAAATTCGCGGCCGAGAGTGCCACCCCCAGCGAGGTCCCGCCCAAGCGGGTGAAGATGTCGTCGTCCAGAACGATCTTGTCTGTGCCAGTTTCGAAGTCCGCGATAACGTCTACATTGCCGAAGCCCAAGGCCGAGCTGAACACGAAGCGGTCGACGCCATCCCCCACACCCTGCGCGCCGCCAATAAGCGTATCGGCACCCAGGCCCCCGTCGAGGAAGTCTTCGCCGCGCCCCGCCGTCAGCACGTTGGCATTCGAGTCACCGAGCAGGGTGTCCGAGGAGGACCCGCCCGTGACGTTCTCGATGTTGAGCACGGTATCTTCGGTCGTGCCTCCCACCTGCACCAGGGCCGCGGCAGAGCCGGAGAGGGTGACCCGAATCTTGTCTGCGCCGGCGGAATAGTCGAGTTCGTCCACACCCGCCCCACCATCGATGAGATCCTTGCCGAGTCCGCCGACAAATGAGTCGTTGCCACCTTCGCCTGAAAAGGTGTCCGCGCCACTGCCGCCAAGAAATCTGTTGCGATTACCGTCCCCCACGAAGGTGTCATTGCCGGTGCCACCGATCAGGTTCTCGATACTGCGCAAGGTATCCTGGAGCACGCCGCCGATTCTCGCCTGCGCCGCAGTGCCAGTCAGGGTGATCACCACGGCGGCGGTCTGATCTTCGAATGACGCGGTGTCGAAACCTGTACCGCCATCGAGCACATCCACGCCAACGCCTCCCACGAGGAAGTCGTTACCCCCGATGCCGAGGAGCGTGTTTGCGAGCTGGTCGCCCACCATGCGGTCATCACCCCGGCTGCCACGGATATTTTCAATACCAGCGAGACTGTCCCGCTCAGCGCCCGACCCCACGAACACGGTAGCTGCGACTGAACCGTTGAGAGTGATCTCGATACCGGTGCGACCAACCACACCGTTCGGCCTGAGGGCTTGCGAGTAGTCTGCCAGGTCGTTGCCGCCACCACCCGTCAGCAGATCGTTGCCGGTACCACCGGCCAAGGTGTCGTCACCCTCCCGTCCATCGAGAGTGTCCTCGCCTCCGCGACCCTCCAGCTGATTCACCAGGCTGTCGCCGATAAACGTGTCGTTGCCTTCCCCGCCTACCAGGTTTTCCACTCGGACAAGCGTGCCGATGGTAGTGGTGCCTTGAATCATCGGCGCAGCTGTGCCCCCGTTGAGGGTCACCTGGATGCCCCGGTCAAAGGGATCGCGAGGAAAGAGGAAACCGAGGGTGCTATCGGGGATCGCCCAAGTCACAGTATCGATGCCCGCTCCGCCGTCGAGCAGGTCGCTCCCGGGCCCGACGAAGCGGTCCTGCTCCGCGATGAGGATGTCGTTGCCCCCCGCGCCTTGGAGGGTGTCGTCGCCATTGCCCCCACCGGCAAGTTGGTTCGCAGCGGCATCTCCGCGCAGGGTATCGTTGCCACCGGCACCGATAAGATTCTCAACGTTGACCAGCGTATCGGCAGCTATGCCATCCACAAATACTGTCGCCAGTGTGGCACCCGCGAGGGTGACTGCAATATTGCCAACGGTTGGTCCGATACCAATGAATGTGGCGCCGAGCGAAATACTGCTGAAATCCACCAGATCAATACCAGCGCCTCCATCCAGTTGGTCGTTGCCAGAGCCACCGAGAAGCAGATCATTGCCCGCTCCACCAAACAGTCGGTCATCCCCGGAGACACCGAGGAAAACATTGTCCTTGCTGTCACCTACCAGGCGGTCGTTGAAGTCGCCGCCCTGGATGCGCTCGACATTGCGAACGGTGTCTTCGGCTATCCCGTTGATGAATGCGGTGGCTCCCGTGCTCCCGGTGAGCGTGATTCGAACTGGCCCTGCCGCGCCATTGTCGAAGAGCCCGAATCCGCCGCGGAAATCCAGCAGATCTTCCAAGCCGGCCCCGCCATCCACCACGTCATTGCCGGAGCCGCCGTAAATGAAATCCGCCCCGGCGCCGCCAGACAGGGTGTCGTTACCACCCTGGCCCAGCAGTACATCGTTCCCGTTTCCGGCATCAATCTGGTCGTTGCCGGCACTGCCATGCAGGTCATCATCGCCACCCAGCAGGAAAGTCCAGAGATCCACTTCGCCGTAAGTCGCTTCCTGTCCCGTTTCATTCCGTAATACGCCGGTCACCCGATTCAGGACGAACAAGTCTTCTCCGGCGTCATTCGCGACGAGATCCGCAAAAGGTGAAAGGTCTGCGTCAAGCATCGAGACAGCGAAGAAATGCCGCTCGTCGCCCATGTCATAAAAGTAGTAGCGCGCGTGAAGCTCCCCTGCGCCATAGGCGACGGTGAAGTAGCGAGGGTCTGCGCCAAGGGGCAGCGAACTCGCATAGATGGGCGTGGGAGTACCATCAACTCGAAATGTCCGGGACAGGTAAGACTCACCCGTCTCCGGATCATCGATGAAGCCGTCCTGTGGCAGCAGGGGCACGAAGGGCAATGCGAGGAGGAAGAAATCGTCCTCAGTGGAAGCCCGGGTTGCCTGGATGACCAGATTGCGCGCGGAATTGCTGTAGAGCTCGAACCTGGACATGGGATTCCCCCCCGGGAATTTGCGGCCGGAACAGCTGCTACCGCCATGGTGCCTCGGGTTGCTTGCGAGCAACAACATGCGCAGCGCTCCATTACGGTGCGAATAGCCTGCGATGTGAAGTGCATCACGTGGATGCCAGTTAGCAGCCGTGGCCCCAAGGGTTTGAGGCGGGCACCGCTCGGCCTGGGAGCGGCATGACATGGGCATGCGGTCGTGGCAGGATTTGCATCTCCGTGGCTCAGGGATGTTTGGTCATGAATACAAGTCCTTTGATACGTTTCTTAGCGCTCGGCATCTTGGGTCTTGCGACAGCTGCAGCCTCTGCAGCGCTCGACGCAGGGAGCCGGTTGCGGAAGGGCACGCTGGATGGCAGCGGGGCCCACACCTGCACAGTGCGCGCGGATGGCCGAGTCCTATGCTGGGGCTGGAACATGTACGGCCAGCTTGGGGCCGGGAACACCACGAGCTCCTCGGTGCCAGTGCTTGTGAAGAACCTGACCAACGCGATCGCGGTCACCACCGGGAGCATGCACACCTGCGCGCTGATAGCTGATGGCACGGTGCGATGCTGGGGGAGAAATGATCAGGGGCAGACTGGTCTCGCGGGAAGCTCGGACGCCTGGGAACCCTATCTCGTGCAGGGGCTTTCACCGGTCGTCGCCATCGACGCCGGTGTCAAACACACCTGCGCGGTTCTCGTCTCGGGGGGTGTGAAATGCTGGGGAGACAATCTCTTCGGGCAGCTGGGTAACGGGACGAA
>Ga0315909_10007382_pt1 | contig 12278 bp, 7 predicted proteins | sample LakEriMetagenome_11_FD_203527 | JGI IMG/M metagenome (GOLD analysis project Ga0315909, IMG submission 203527) | Freshwater fungal communities from buoy surface, Lake Erie, Ohio, United States - Buoy 2 MA125 | ecosystem: Environmental > Aquatic > Freshwater > Lake | place: USA: Lake Erie, Ohio...
GGTACAACAAGTATAGATTTAAAAGAGTTCCCAACTCCTAGACTATCTGATGCACCAGGAACGCAATATCGAGTAGCTTGTAGAGTAGTAGATAATGCAGGTAACTATAGCTCTACTAGTAGTTTGTTAACAGTATTATTAACAAAAATTGCACCATAACAAACTGCCGTAGGAATACGGCAGTTTATATTTTAGGAATTAATAAATGAGCGCTACTTTAACTGCAGGGCCAACTTCCGTTATACTTAAAGTTGATACTCCTTTGGATACAGACGGTATTACGCCCAGAGACGACTTAATTGGAATAAAAGTATGGTATTCAACTACCACCGGATTTTCTACTACTGGCGTAACTCCGTACTATGATGGTACAGGACTAACATTAACTATTCCTGGATTAACTGCCGGAACTCCTTATTATGTTAAATACGCACTTATTTCTGAAATTGAGCCAGATAACTATACTGTCTCGAATCAATTAACAGCCACACCGACAGTAGTTAGTGAGGCAGTTTCCCCACCAACATTTTACATTAGTAACTACGGTTCTACTTTTAGAAAAGACATAGACGGAACAATATACCCGTCTAGTGGTATTATAGTTGACACAGGATATTCTAACTTTAAAACTTCGCCTCAACCAACTTTTCAATGGAAAAAAGACAATGTAAATATTAGCGGCGCCACTAACTTTAGTTATACTGTGCCTGCGAGCGACTACGCAGATGGTTCAACAACACATACGTATAGTTGCGTAGTGTCTGGATTAGATCTATCAGGCACTGCAAAATCTATTACTTCTTCTACCACTATTCCACTAATCTCTGATGGAGTACGCGGCCCAAGAACTGCTAATGGTTATTTATACTATCAAACAGCAGTTGCTACAGACCCTGGCACGCCTACAGCAACAAATTACAATTTTACTACAGGGCAGTTTGCTACATTAACTGCTGGCTGGGGTTACACACCAATCAGCGCAAGTACTACCAATACTAGTTTAAAAGGCTGGGTTTGTAGATTTGTAGTTATAGAGCCTAGTTATGGAGCAGCCACAGGTAATGCAACTGTAAGTGCAAATAGTACTAGTATTACTTTTGACGGCATAGTTACGTTTAGTAATTATGCAAGTGGATCAACGCCGCTTGCAACTGCTGCTAGTGTTTCTAGTAAATTAGACACTACAACCGCTAACTCATCTACTTTTGCTAATACTTTAGTAGCTAATACTACAGTTATTGATGGTGGAAAAATTACTACAGGCACTATTGCCGCCAATCGACTAGATTTAACCGGAGTATTAACAGCTACTTCTGTAGGCACAGGCGGGACCACGCAAATTGATGGTGCTAGAATTACTACCGGAACTATTAATGCTGCTCGTTTAAATCTAACTGGTTACTTACAGGTAGGTACTGCCGCATCAGATATTAATAGTAGCGGTGTTGATGTTAACGGAAATAGGATTTCTACCGGTATTAATGGTGGTAACATTACAACAGGTTCAATTAACGCAAATCGTTTAACCGTTGGACAAACAACCGGAGTAGATAGAATTAGACTATACGACAATAAAATAGAAATATGGGCTAACAATGGTAGTGGTACTAGTGTACGACGAGTTGTGCTTGGAGATTTAAGTTAATGGCATACGGATTACAAACGTTTAAAAGTGACGGTACTACTGTAGTCTTACAAAACTCCACCAAAAGCGGAGTTTTTGGACAGGCGTATACTATAGCTAAAAGCGGTACACCAGGGCTACAAACAGTTGTAGAATTCCCGCAGTATACAGGCAGAACCATAAGGCCCATGCAGCTTAGACCTGGTGGACATGTTTGGTACGTAGGTGTAGTCAATAACGTACCAAGAATAACTTTTACAGAAAATTCAGCTATTGGTGTTACAAGCGCTAGTTTTTATTATGAAGAAACAGTTCTGTATATTTTTGTTAAATAAGGATACCCATGGCCTACGGTCTACGAATAATAAATGACGACAGCGAACTACTAATTGATAGCGACTATCTTAATCCTACATTTGTACAAAAATTAGAGTTTGATACAACGCCCACCTTAGTTGAAGCTGCAAGCGGCTTTATACATCCTGGCTATATAAAAAGAGAATATAAAACTACAAATACTGTATCTATGGGTGTTACTGGAATGGCGTATGTTGTAATGTGGACTTTGCCTGACAATGGTGCTAATGACATTTACTATAATTTTGATACTTCTATAGCTTACTTAAACGAAAAGCTTACTTGTTTTGTTTATGCAAACTCTACTGGTAACGCTTTAACATATACACTACCTACCGCTTACGTTTTTGCAGTAACCCCAGCAGGAATTAATACTTTAAACTCAACAGGTCCTGCATTACGTATGTATAATAGTGCTGGGCAAAAAACTTTTGATAGTAACTTAGTTCAATTAGCTCCTTATAGTATTACTGATACATTTGCATTTTCTATAGCAGGAACAAATCCAAATAATTACGGAACTACTCCAGTTTCTATTAATTTATCTATACCTACTAATCCGATATTTATGTTACCGGATTTTCATGCACTAAGAATAAATAAAGGTCCTGAGAATAGTATTGCCCACCAAGAGTATTTGTATCAAACAGCGTTTAGAAGGATAGGTAGTACCTTATATACTAGACTATACGTTGTAGATTACTACAATGAAGATTATGCCTGGCCATTAACACAAACCACTTTTACTAGCGGAAATAACAATCAATTATCTATTATTGTAGCAGATGCTAATTTATATGAAGCTGTATCTGCTGGAGGCGGTGGAGGGGGCTCTAATCCTACATACACACTTTCTTCAAATTTTACTTCAAGAGATGAAGGTACAACAGTTGTAGTTACTTTAAATACTACCTTAGTAGCTGATTATACAGAATTTTTCTATACTGTTACCGGAGTTGCCGCAGCTGATTTAAGTACCGGTGGAGTAACTGGTAAATTTATAATACTTAACAATACAGCAAGTGCTAGTTTTACTTTTGCAAACGACTTGTTAACCGAAGGTACTGAAACATTTATACTAGGCCTAGATGGTTTAACACAATCGGTAAGTGTAACAGTTAATGATACTAGTAAAGCGGGTACATTTAGCTGGAGTACACCTGGAAATGTAAATGAGGGTTCAACAGGTTTCACTACATTTAATGCTACTAATGCCAACGGCAAAGTTGTAACATTTAGCGTAATAGCCCCTAGTACAGGTACAAGTGTATCTGGTTCCAGCGATGGAGCGCTGTTAACAAGTAGTTGGACAGTTAGTGGTGATGCACCCACTTCTATAAATGTACAGTATTCGGCAGTAGCAGACTCAACCACTGAAGGCCCGGAAGCTTTTCGAATTGTAGCAACAGTAGATGGTGTTCCATACACAAGTAATGATATTATTGTAAATGATACTAGTAAGACAATTGGATATTCTGTTTCGGCAGCAGACAATTGGGATGAATCTGGTACTTACGCAGTAACTATCGGTGCTAACAATGTTAACGGCACAACACTATATCTAACGACAGACAATGCACTTGTAACACCAAGTTCAAGCACAGTAACAGTAAATTCGGATACTTTTACTGTTAATGTAAATTATACAGCAGGTATTGTAACTACTAATACAACAGTAAGACTACATGTAAGAACAGGCAGTGCGACTGGAACAATACAAGCTTTCAAAGACATTATTTTAACTAACGTAGCGTCTTCTTATAGTTTTGGAACAGTAGCTGCTTTTAATGAAGGCAGTTCAGGCTCAGTACAGTTTAATTACAGCTATGCTGCTAATAAATCCGTAACATTTTCAGTTGCTGCCCCTACCAGTGGCACAAGTGGTGTATCTGATGTTACACTAAATACTACAACTCACAGTATTGGGGCAACAAATGCTTCTGGAAATGTAAGTGTTACGTATTCAGCAGCAGCCGACACTACTACCGAAGGCCCAGAGTATTTTCGAATTGCAGCAACAGTTGATGGTAGTACATATTATAGCAACAATATTACTATAAATGATACCTCGCTAACGCCTACACCAACGTATGTTTTAACACGATCTGTTGCAAGTGTTAACGAAGGTGGCAGTTTTTCAATAACTTTTGCTACTAATCAAGCAGGTAGTTTTGCTTATACTATTACTGGAGTTAGTTCCGCAGATATTAGTGGAGCAAGTTTAACAGGTACAGTGAGTAATGGAAGTACTTTAAATTATACAGTCGCATCAGATGCTACTACAGAAGGTTCAGAAACTTTCAGTATTTCACTAAACAACGGATTATCTAATACTCCAACTGTTACGTTTAATGATACATCATTAACACCTGCGCCAACTTATAGTTTAACACGATCTACTGCAAGTGTTAACGAAGGTGGAAGTTTTACTATAACTTTTGCTACTAATCAAGCGGGTAGTTTTGCTTATACTATTACTGGAGTTAGCTCAGCAGATATTGGAGGAGCAAGTTTAACAGGCTCAGTTAGTAATGGAAGTGTGTTAAGTTACAATGTAACTGCTGATACTACTACTGAAGGATCCGAAACATTTAGTATTACGCTAAACAATGGACTATCTAATACTCCAACTGTTACGATTAATGATACCTCGCTAACCGCTCCAAGCTATAGTTTAGGAAATACTTGGAATGGCCAAACTATAGCAAATGGCACAATTCTTTTCTTCTATTTACGCTCAACAAATGCCAGTGGAGTAACGGTAAACGTTAGCAAAAGCGGAACAGGGTCTAGTCGTGTTACTATAGATCCTACTAGTTTTACAATTGCTGGTAATGGTCAAACAGATACTTATATACAAGTAACTACAAGTAATCCTTCTAGTCCTATTGCTCAGCAAAGTGTAACTATTAGTTTAAGTACTGGTCAATCTTTTAGTTTTAATATTCAAGCAGTTACGGAGCAAATACCTTGGGTAACTTCTGTTGTAGATACTATGTTTTCACCAATTTATTACAATGGTGAAACTATTACGTATGCAATTAATATGGCTAGCCCAATAACTGCAAGTACTCAGGTACGTGTTTCTGTATGGACAGGTGTTACAGTTAATGGCACGGGTGGAACAGAAAGCCGCGATTACTACATATTTACTGGCGGACAGCCTATTAGTGGTGTTAATGGATTTTTTCCATTAGGTGCTATGGATGGGTATTATACTACTATACCTAATCCAGGCTTAAATACTAGAGTAGTAGTTAAAGCTAGAACAGTTAGTGCTGGTAATGTTCAACCAACGGATATTGTTGGCACTGTACGTGAATTACGAAGCGATGCACCTCCATAACCCTAAACTTCAGCAAAATATATACCCTGTCCAATCTTTGGGCAGGGTATTTTTTTGCATTGACAAACTCCCGCCCTTGTGGTATAATATACCAAAATGTCAGAACATTTCAATATTTTTTCTTGACAAGCTTTCATCCCAATCTAAAGGGCGGACTTCCCGTTTAGATTATAATTAAATATACAACCACTGCTAATAAGGAGATCTGATTATGGTGGAGATTGATAACCACAGCCTCATTCAGACAGTTTCACTAGTTGCGTTAGCAGTTGTTGCTTTCTCAGTTGGAATTCAGAAACTGCTAAAAGACTGGAAAAGTACTGGTGCGGAAACTAGTATTATTACATTAATGCACACAGAGCTAGAGCGTATGAGTGAACAAAACGGCTTACTAGCAACCGAATTAAATCGCTTGCAACAAGAAATGATTTTACTTAATACTCAACTAGCACAACTATGCGTTGAAAATCAGCAACTACAAACCGAAGTTGTAGCTTTAACAGAAGAAGTAAATAAATTTAGAGTGTCGGCTACACTTGCAGCAGCAAAGAAAGTAAGGTAATACAATGGAACCAGCAAAGATTAGTTATAAAATTTACCAAGGTAGTACTTTCCAGGAGACTCTTCGCTGGGAGTCAGAAACAAAACAATACGCTCCAATTTCTGCTATTACTCAAGCAGCGCCTTGTGTAATCACTACTAGTAGTGCACATGGTGTACCCCTAAACTGGAGAATACGAGTAACTGGTGTTAATGGAATGAAAGACATTAACACCATTAGTGAAGATGCCTACTATTTGGTTACTGGCAAAACATCTACTACAGTAACCCTAAACCAAGTTAATTCGGCAAGTTACGGTGCTTATACTTCGGGTGGAACTGTAGAGTACAATACACCAATTCCTATTACTGGCTATACAGCACAAATGCAGATTCGTGAGACACTAGAGTCTACTACAGTTTTACATGAGATGACAACTGCTAATGGTGGCATTATTATTGATCCCGTTAATTACACAATCTCACTGAAAATTACTTCTGCAGTTACAGGCACATTTAACTTTGATGCAGCAGTATATTCATGTGAATTAACAGATAACCAAGGTAACGTAATTCCCTTTCTTAGCGGAAATATTAGTCTAGTAAAAGAGGTTACAAGATGACAACTAATGTAATTGTAACCGAAGTTAACAATGCAGTTATTATTGAGCGCAAGGAACCTGTTGTTGTTTCTTCGCAATCACAAACCAAAGTAGTAGTAGGCGGCATGATTGGCCCCACAGCTACGACGTTAAGGGGGCTGTCTGATTTAGACTTAACCCAACTAGCGGCAGGAAGCTTATTAGTTTATAATGCCGGAAATCAGAAATGGACTGCTACAAATTTGTTGGATCAACAAGTTTTTGAGTCCGGTCAATTTTAAAGGATAAAAAATGGCTTCTATTTTAAGAATTAAACGCAGTGAACTAAGTGGTAATCCTGCGGTACTGGGTGCCGGTGAGTTAGCTTATTCAGCATTAGCAAACAATGGCTCAAACGGTGGTGACCGACTTTATATTGGTACAGGCACTGAAAGTGGTGGAAATGCTGTAAATCACGTTGTAATTGGTGGTAAATACTTTACTGATACAATCGATGCAGCTACTGCCGTAAAAGTTAATGGCACACTAGTAAAACGCAATGCACAAGGTGCAGCTTACTTAGATGTTGTAGGTAACTTACTTGGTAACGTAACTGGTGATGTTAGCGGTAACTTTACTGGTCCTCTAAGTGGAAATGTTACAGGCAACGTTACTGGTAATGTCACTGGCGATTTAACTGGTAACGTAACTGGTAATACTACTGGTACACATACAGGTGCTGTAACTGGTAACGTAACTGGTAACGTAACGGGTGATTTAACTGGTAACGTAACTGGTAACGTAGTTGGTAATTCAGCTACCGCCACACGACTTTTAAATCCCCGCAGCTTAAGTTTAACAGGTGATGCTACTGCTACGCTAGCAAGTTTTGATGGTTCGGCTAATGTTAGTGCAGCTATTACTCTTGCAAATTCAGGCGTTACAGCTGGTGACTACGGATCTGCAACTGCAATTCCAGTTATCTCAGTTAATGCCAAAGGTTTAGTAACTGGTGTTACAACTGCTAACATTGCAACTACACTGGGTATTGCAGGTGACACTGGCACAGATCAAGTTAACCTGTTAACAGATACACTAACATTCGAAGGCGGTAACGGATTAGTAGCCACAGTTACTAATAATAAAGTTACAGTTGGTTTAACAAGTTCTATTAACATATCTGCACTAACAACTGCTTCGGTTAATGCAGGAGCGCTAACAGTTACAGGTACAATTACTGCAGGCGATACAAGCACAGCAAACATCAGCGTTAACGGCAATGCAGTTATTACTGGTGACTTAACAGTTCAAGGTACAACAACCACTGTAAGTTCTACAACAGTTACAATTGCAGACCGAAATTTAAATTTAGCACCTAGTGCTAACACAGCTATTTTAAGTGATGGTGGTGGTTTAACAATTGGTACTACACTAGATGGATTTACTGCTGCAACACTAACATATTCTGCACTTGATAATCGTTGGAATTTAAACAAAGACTTAAATGTTGCTAATGTTTATGCTGAGTTAGTTGGTAATGCTGCAACCGCTACAAAATGGGCAACTGCTCGTAACTTGAATTTAACTGGTGATGCATCTGCAACACTTTCTAGTGTTGATGGTAGCGCAAATGTTAGCGGTGCACTTACTTTAGCAACAGTTAATACTAATGTAGGTAGTTTTGGTGATAGTGTAACAGTTCCTAACTTTACAGTTAATGCCAAAGGTTTGGTTACTGCAGCAGGATCTACAGCAATTCCTTATGCTAGTACGGCAACCAAAGGTTTAGCAAGTTTCGACTCTACACAGTTTTCAATTACGTCAGGTGCAGTAACTATTGTACAAGTTGACGGCGGAGCGTATTAATAAAAGGGAAACTTCTATAAGTTTCCCTATTCCTTTTTAGGGCTAACTATGGCAACAAATAAGATTATTCTTAAGAAATCATCGGTAGTAGGTAAAGTTCCTGTTACAGGTGATCTCGAGTATGGCGAGTTAGCCATTAATTATGCTGATGGCAGAATTTATTTTAAAGCATCTGATAATTCAGTAAAGTATTTCAAAGACTTAGCTAGTATTAGCTTAGATAATTTATCAGACGTAACAGTCGCAAGCCCTGTCAACGGACAGGCACTAATATACAACGGCAGTAACTGGGTTAATGCAGCTCCAGGCGGTACTGCTTTTAATGCCAATACCAGATACTATACTGGTAATGGAAATACGACTACATATATAGTCACACCAGGAATAACTGCTGAAAGTTTCCTAGTATTCGTCGGCGGTATTTCGCAAGATGCCAATACTGATTTCTCGATAGCTGATGGATATATTACTTTTGTTAGCGCGCCTCCTGCTGGTTTAAAAATCGTTATCAAAGAACTAACAGGCCATTTAGTTGGCACAGGCTTACAAGGTCCCAAAGGTGATCCAGGCGATCCTGGTATTAATATTGCAGCTATAACTGGTAGCTTAATTCCTGCAACAGATCAGGTATATGATCTTGGCTCATCAACAAAACGTTGGAGAACTGGATACTTCGCTGCTAATACAATTGACCTTGGCGGCGTTCCACTCTCAACTGCAGACGGTTTCTTAGTTGTTGACGGCAACAGCATTGGCTACGGAGCAACTGGACCAACAGGTCCAACAGGCCCAGCAGGTGTTTCAGGTATTCAAGGTGAAGCATCAACTGTACCAGGTCCGCAGGGTGTAGAAGGCCCAACAGGTCCAGCAGGCCTAGACGGCCCACAAGGACCACAAGGTGTTCAAGGTGAGGTCGGTCCCACAGGACCACAAGGTATCCAAGGCGATATAGGTCCAACAGGTCCACAAGGTATTCAGGGTATTCAGGGCGTTGATGGTATTCAAGGCGTTCAAGGCCCAACAGGCGCTCAAGGTATCCAAGGTGAAGTAGGTCCCACAGGTCCAACAGGTGCTCAAGGCATCCAAGGTATTCAAGGTGAAGTAGGTCCTACAGGTGCACAAGGAATTCAAGGTGAAGTAGGACCAACAGGTTCTCAAGGCGTTCAAGGCGTACAAGGTATACAAGGTGAAGTAGGTCCTACAGGTATTCAGGGCATACAAGGTATCCAAGGCGTTACCGGTCCCACAGGTGCTCAAGGCGTACAAGGTATACAAGGTGAAGTAGGTCCTACAGGTGCTCAAGGTATCCAAGGTATTCAGGGCGTTACCGGCCCCACAGGTGCTCAGGGCATACAAGGCGTCGCAGGTCCTACAGGTGCTCAAGGCATACAAGGTGAAGTAGGCCCAACAGGACCACAAGGTATTCAAGGTACGCAAGGTGATACAGGCCCTACAGGTGCACAAGGTATTCAAGGCGTTACAGGTCCAACAGGTGCTCAAGGTATCCAAGGCATCCAAGGCGAAGTAGGTCCTACAGGTGCACAAGGTATACAAGGTATTCAAGGTATTCAGGGCGTTACAGGTCCCACAGGTGCTCAAGGTATTCAAGGTATTGTAGGTCCAACAGGTGCTCAAGGCATCCAAGGTATCCAAGGCGAAGTAGGCCCTACAGGTGCTCAAGGCATCCAAGGTATTCAAGGTGTAACAGGCCCTACAGGTGCACAAGGCATCCAAGGTATTCAAGGTATACAAGGAGTAACAGGCCCTACAGGTGCTACAGGTCTTGGATTTGCAATTGCTAAAACTTACGCAAGCGTAGCTGCACTAACAGCCGACACAGCTCCAACAGGAATTGTTGCAGGTCAGTTTGCTGTAATTAATACAGGCAACGTAGAAAATCCAGAAGATTCTAGACTGTATTTATGGAACGGCACAAGCTATACATATACAATTGATCTTAGCGGAGCAAGCGGTTTACAAGGACCACAAGGTACTCAGGGTATTCAAGGTATCCAAGGTGTTACAGGCCCTACAGGTGCTGTAGGGCCTACAGGTGCTCAGGGTATCAACGGTGTTATAGGCGTTGATGGTGCTACAGGACCCACAGGTGCACAAGGTATACAAGGTATACAAGGTATTCAAGGTATACAAGGTGTCGCAGGTCCCACAGGTGCTCAAGGTGCAGACGGTGTTATCGGTGTCGATGGCGCTACAGGTCCTACAGGTGCTCAAGGTATTCAAGGTATACAAGGTCCTACTGGTGCTCAGGGTCCAACAGGTGCACAAGGAGCCGACGGTGTTATAGGCGTTGACGGTGCCACAGGTCCTACAGGCCCACAAGGTATTCAAGGTATACAAGGTATACAGGGCGTTCAAGGCGTTGCAGGTCCAACAGGCGCACAAGGTGCTGATGGAGTTATAGGTGTTGACGGTGCCACAGGTCCAACAGGTGCTACAGGTCCTACAGGTGCACAAGGTGCACAAGGTATCCAAGGCGTCGCAGGCCCTACAGGTGCTCAAGGTGCTGATGGTGTTATAGGGGTTGACGGTGCTACAGGTCCTACAGGTGCACAAGGTATCCAAGGTGTTGCGGGACCCACAGGCTCACAGGGTACGCAAGGTATACAAGGCGTACAGGGTATACAAGGACCTACAGGTGCTCAAGGCGTTCAAGGTCCCACAGGTGCTCAAGGTGCAGATTCTACTGTAGCAGGTCCAACAGGTGCTCAAGGTGTTACTGGTCCCACAGGTGCTCAAGGTATTCAAGGTGAAGTAGGTCCTACAGGCCCACAAGGTATTCAGGGTATTCAGGGCGTACAAGGCGTTGCAGGTGCAGATTCTACAGTACCAGGACCCACAGGTTCATTAGGGCCTACAGGAGCTACAGGTGCTACAGGTCCACAAGGTCCTGCAGGTACTGGTAGTCCTTTTGTTATTACCACAGAAACTTTTACTGGCAACGGCACTACTACAGCATACACAATCAATGCTGGATATGCATCGGATAACATCTTAGTAGTCCTAAACGGTACATTATTAAACCCAGCTACTGACTACTCAGTAAGCGGAACTACACTAACATTTACACTAGCACCAGGTGCTGGCGAAGAAATTGTACTTCGTGAAATGATTGGTGACGGCCCTACAGGTCCACAAGGCTTAATAGGTCCTACAGGTGTTCAAGGCGTTGCAGGACCTACAGGTGCTCAAGGCGTTGCAGGTCCCACAGGTGCTCAAGGCGTACAAGGTATCCAAGGTACACAAGGTACACAAGGTATTCAAGGCCCCACAGGTGCTCAAGGCGATACTGGAACAACAGGTGCTCAAGGTATTCAAGGACCAACAGGTGCTCAAGGTATTCAGGGCGATACAGGACCAACAGGTGCTCAAGGTGTTCAAGGAACACAAGGTGTTGCAGGACCTACTGGTTCTACGGGACCTACAGGCTCTGTAGGTCTACAAGGCCCAACAGGTGCTGGTGGTATTGGATTACCATTTACTGTTGTAACAGAAACATTTACTGCTGATGGTACAACCACTGCTTACACTATTAATAGTGGTTATACAACAGATAGTTTATTAGTAGTTGTTAATGGTATCTTACTAAAACCAACTACAGACTATACACTAAGTGGCACAACACTAACACTTACAGTTGCACCAGAAAACGGCAGCGAGATAGTAGTTCGTGAAATGCTTGGTGACGGTGCTACAGGGCCTACTGGTTCCGCAGGTAGCATAGGGCCAACAGGTGCTCAAGGTAATCAAGGCCCTACAGGTGCTCCAGGTACTTCAGTTAATATCAAAGGCGAAGTTGCTACTGTAGCTGCACTACCTACTAACCCAACTCCTAGTACTGGAGATGCTTATATTGTTACTGCAGATGGTAACTTATATACTTGGACAGGCAGTAGCTATTTAGATGTTGGCCAAATAGTTGGTCCAGCAGGTGCACAAGGTATAC
>Ga0315909_10007383_pt1 | contig 12276 bp, 2 predicted proteins | sample LakEriMetagenome_11_FD_203527 | JGI IMG/M metagenome (GOLD analysis project Ga0315909, IMG submission 203527) | Freshwater fungal communities from buoy surface, Lake Erie, Ohio, United States - Buoy 2 MA125 | ecosystem: Environmental > Aquatic > Freshwater > Lake | place: USA: Lake Erie, Ohio...
TGGTTTGTATGCTTTAAGAAATAATACCACAAACAATAATAATGCTTTTGGTCATTTAGCTCTAGCAAGCAATACCACAGGTACACAAAATAGTGCTTTTGGTCATCAAGCACTAAGAAACAATACAATTGGATCTGTAAATAGTGCTTTTGGTACATATGCATTGTTAAATAATACAACTGGTACAAATAATAGCGCATTTGGCTTTCAAGCATTGATAAATAACTTAATTGGTTATAATAATAATGCATTTGGTAGAAATGCATTGGTAAATAATACTACTAATAACAACAACGCATTTGGTGCATATGTTTTGGCGGCTAATACAACTGGTACTGGTAATAGTGCGTTTGGACATTTAGCATTACAAAGTAATACAATCGGTACAAATAACAGCGCATTTGGTTATCAAGCTTTAAGATTTAATAGTACGGGTATTAGTAACGTAGCTATTGGCTATGCTTCAATGCAAAATAATACATTTGGTAATTACAATGTTGCTGTAGGTTATGGTAGTTTATTTGCCAATACAACGGGTGTTAGCAACATCGCTATTGGTTGGAATGCATTAGCAAGTAATACAACTGGTAGAAGAAATACATCTGTAGGTAAATCAAGTTTAAAGAATAACACTACATCATCGGGTAATACTGCTTTCGGTTATTACACACTGAATGTTAATACTACCGGTGTATATAATACAGCTGTTGGTGGTCAAGCATTGAGATTAAATGTGGTGGGTATAAATAACAATGCGTTTGGTTATAAATCATTATATAATAACGTAACAAATAATAATAACGCATTTGGTTATTTTGCATTATGGGCTAATACAACAGGTGCATATAATAGTGCTTTTGGTCATTTAGCATTAGCAAGTAACACATTCGGTAGATATAACAATGCGTTTGGTTTTCACGCGTTAGCAAGTAATACAACCGGTGCGAGAAATAGTGCATTTGGCACATATGCTCTAAATAAAAATGTATCTGGCTTACAAAATTCAGCATTTGGTTCAACCGCCTTATTTGAAAATTTAGTTGGCAGCAATAACAACGCGTTCGGTAGAAATGCTTTAAGAAATAATACTACTGATAATAATAATGCTTTCGGTTATTCTGCTTTGGCAAGTAACACAACTGGTTTTAGAAATAGTGCCGTGGGTCATGCCGCTCTAAATCAAAATACGGTGGGTAGTTATAATACGGCATTTGGGTATAGAACTTTATTTAGTAATATTACTGGAGGTCATAATGTAGCTATTGGACCTGATGCTCTATATTCTAATACTACAAATTATAACGTTGCAATTGGTTCCGCTGCTTTGTCTTATAATACTACCGGTACATATAACGTAGCTGTAGGTTATTATGCTTCTCTAAGCAATACAATTGGTAGTAGTAACAATTCGTTTGGTTTTTATGCGTTAAGAAATAACACAACAGGTGGTCAAAATAATGCATTTGGTTATGCAGCGATGAGATTCAATACAACCGGTTTTAATAATAGTGCTTTTGGTCATCAAGCGCTTCAAAATAATAATTCTGGTAATTATAACAATGCGTTTGGCACACTAGCATTAGCAAGCAATACCACGGGTGGTTATAACAATGCTTTCGGTTATAAAGCATTGAATAAAAATACGTCTGGATATTATAATACGGCAGTTGGTGGATTATCACAACTAGAAAACATAACTGGATTAAATAACAATTCAGTTGGTCTTTCTTCACTTAGATTAAATACCGCTGGTAGTAATAATAACGCATTTGGTAATTATGCTTTAAGAAATAATACTACAAGTAACAACAATGCATTTGGTCATTATGCTCTATCATCTAATACAACAGGTATACAAAATAGTGCATTTGGTCATCAAGCATTAAGAAACAATACAATAGGTACAAGTAACAGCGCATTTGGTTATGCCTCGTTAGTAAGTAATACAACGGGTAGTGCTAATAGCGCATTTGGTAGAGCTAGTTTGCAAGATAACATAATTGGTTATAATAATACCGCATTTGGTTTTTATAGCTTAAGAAACAATCAAAGCGGTAACAACAATACATCAGTTGGTGTTCAATCATTACAAGTTAATGTAAGTGGTAACAATAATAGCTCTTTTGGTTATAAATCTCTACAATTTAATACCACAAACAATAATAGCGCATTTGGTTTTTCAGCATTAAGATACAATACAGGTGGTGTTGGAAATAGTGCATTTGGTCATCAATCACTACAAAATAATACAACTGGCGCTAGTAATAGTACGTTTGGTTATAGATCATTGGCAAGCAATACCATAGGTGTGGCTAATGCAGCATTTGGTTGGTATAGTTTGAATAATAATACAACCGGTCAATACAATACCGGCTTTGGTGCTGGAACATTAATACAAAATAGAACGGGTGCTAGAAATACGGCAGTAGGTACAAATGCTTCTAGATTAAATGTTGCCGGTAATAACAATAATGCATTTGGTTTTGGTGCTTTATATAGTAATACCACAAATAACAATAACGCGTTTGGCACATATGCTCTAACAAAAAATACAATAGGTATTGCAAATACCGCATTTGGTTTCGTAGCATTAGGAAGCAACACAACGGGTAACAATAATAGCGCATTCGGCAATTATGCGATGCAGAACAATACTATTGGTTTTAACAACGTTGCAGTTGGTAGATCATCGTTATATAGTAACACAACTGGTTCAGAAAACTGCGCGTTTGGTGTATATAGCTTAACGGCTAATACCACGGGTCGTTTCAATGTTGCTATTGGTCGTAGTTCTTTAACAAATAACACATTCGGTCAATATAATAACGTGCTTGGTTTTGCAGCTTTAACTAATAATACTACGGGTAATAACAATAATGCATTTGGTGTATATGCTTTAAAAAATAATATCGTTGGATCTAATAATAATGCCTTTGGTCGTAATGCATTATCAAGTAATACAGTAGATAATAATAATGCATTTGGTCATTCATCATTACAAAATAACACAACCGGTGTAAATCTCAGTGCTTTCGGTTTTCAATCGTTAAAGGATAATACAACAGGTACTAATAATAGCGCATTTGGATTTAGATCGTTGGTAAGCAACACATTTGGTAATAATAATAGTGCATTTGGTTATCAATCATTAGCAAGTAATACCACGGGTAGTAATAACGTCGCTGTTGGACGTACATCATTACAAAGTAATACATTTGGTAGTTATAACGTCGCAATAGGACCAGCCGCATTAAACAATAATACAACAGGTACAAGAAACGCAGCTGTTGGTTATGCTCCACTATTAAATAATACTACTGGTATTAATAATAATGCATTTGGTATATACGCATTGAAAGTTAACACCGTTAATAACAATAATGCTTTTGGTAGCTATACTCTACAAAACAATACAACTGGTACCGCTAATAGCGCATTTGGTCATTTAGCACTAGGAAGTAATAGTATCGGTATTAGTAATAGTGCTTTTGGTTATAGAGCTTTAAATAACAATACGACAGGTAATCAAAATGCTGCATTTGGTGTATATGCATTAAGAGCAAATACCACAGGTGGTGGTAATACCGCATTTGGTAGAAGTGCTTTGAGATTTAATACAGGTGGTGGTGTTAACACAGGCGTTGGTTATGTAGCACTTAATTCCAATACTACAGGTAATAATAACGCAGCATTTGGTTATAAAGCACTATATAGTAATACTTCTGGTGGCAATAACAATGCATTTGGTACTAGAGCGTTGTTGAATACTACAATTGGTAATAACAATAGTGCATTTGGTTATTTGGCTGGTAGTAATATTACCACGGGTAACAAGAACATTATTATTGGACATAACGTATATGCTCCTGTAGCTACAGGTAATAACCAATTAAATATTGCTAACTTAATATTTGGAACTGGTAGTTTTGGTGAAGGTACTACTGTGACAACAGGTTCAGTTGGTATTGGTCAAAAGAATCCAACATCTACACTACAATTATATGGTAGTGGTAGTAATAAGAGTGTATTTAAAGTGGATGGTGGCAATGGTACATTGTTTGAAGTAACTGATTTATTGACGGGTAGTTTATTTAGTGTAAATGATATTACAGGTTTACCAATTATAGAAGCATTTAGTAACTATAATGTTATCATTGATAAAATCACGGTGGGTAGAGGTAGAAAAGATGTAACTAATAGTCAACCACTAACAAACGTGGCTGTAGGTTACCAAGCATTAAATAGTAATACAATAGGTATTCAAAATACAGCTGTAGGATATGCGGCATTAGCTGTTAACACAACTGGCAATTATAACAGTGCATTTGGTTATAATAGTTTAGCAAACAATTCGATTGGTCAAAGAAATACTGCGATTGGATATAAAACTCTACAATATAATACCTCGGGTAATTTCAACACTGCTACAGGCTTTTTAAGTTTAGCACTAAATACAACAGGTCAAAATAATAGTTCTTTCGGTTATAACGCATTGGGCAATAACATTATTGGTAATAATAATACAGCATTGGGTGTAAACGCTTTAACAAATAATAACACAAGTAATAATACGGCAGTTGGTACAAACGCATTAAGAGCCAACACGACTGGTACAATAAATAATGCATTTGGTGTAAATGCATTGACATCAAATACTACAGGTAGTAGCAATAATGCTTTCGGTTACTTGGCATTGGCAAGTAATTTAGTGGGCTCAAGAAATAACGCAATTGGTAATTTAGCATTACAAAAAAATACTACAAACAATAATAATGCTTTCGGTTATCAATCGTTATCAAGCAATACAACTGGCAACGGTAATAGCGCATTTGGTCATCAAACACTAGCAAACAACACAGTTGGTACAGCAAATAGTGCATTTGGTTATAAAGCATTATTGGCGAACACAACAGGTACAAATAATAATGCTTTCGGTCAATTATCATTAGCAAGCAATACAGTTGGGCAAAGTAATAATGCATTTGGTTTTCAAACATTGACGAATAATATCTCAGGTTATAATAACAACGCTTTTGGTTATAAAGCACTAACAAATAATACAACTGGTATACAAAATAGTGCTTTTGGTACGGTAGCATTAGCAAGTAATACAATTGGTACAGGTAATAGTGCATTCGGCAATTATTCATTGCAGAACAATACCACAGGCGTAAGTAACTCTTCATTTGGTGTCAACGCTTTAAGAGGAAATACAATTGGTACTAGTAACAGTGCATTTGGCGTTAGTGCATTAAATCAAAATACCACAGGTAATAATAACAGCGCATTTGGCCAATTAGCATTGGCAAGCAATACTACTGGTCAAAATAACAATGCATTCGGATTATATGCTCTACAAGCTAATGTTACTACCAATAGTAACAATGCATTTGGTAGAGGTGCTTTGAGAAGTAATACTGTAGCTGGAAACAATGCTTTCGGTTATTATGCTTTAAATCAAAATGTTGTTGGTGTTGGAAATAGTGCTTTTGGTCATAAAGCATTACAAGTAAATACTACAAATTATAATAGTGCTTTCGGTTATAGAGCATTATCAAGTAATACAACAGGTACACAAAATGTTGCTGTAGGTGCTTCTGCATTACAGGTTAATACAACTGGTAGTTACAATATAGCTATAGGTTTTCAATCAATGGTTAGTAATACCACGGGATATTCTAATGTGGCGGTTGGATATGCTACATTAGGACTAAACACGGTAGGAATTAGAAATACAGCAGTGGGTGCGGCTGCTGGATATAGTGGTGGTAATTACAATAGTGCTTTTGGTTATTATGCTTTAAAAAATAATACAGCTAATGGTAACCATGCATTTGGATATAGAGCTTTGTTTGCTAATACAACGGGCATATACAATACCGCAGTTGGTTTTCAATCATTAACAAATAATACAATTGGGTCTGGTAATAGTGCGTTTGGTTATAGATCATTAGCTAGCAATACTACTGGTCAATATAATAGTGCTTTTGGACACGATTCGTTAAAGAATAATACATCGGGTTATTATAATATATCAATTGGTTTTAGTGCAATGGTAAGTAATACAGTCGGTATTAATAATACCGTTGTAGGTACAGCTGCATTTAATACTAACACAGCTGGTAGTAGAAACAATGCATTTGGATTCAAATCATTATATGCTAATACAACGAATAATAATAACGCTTTCGGTTATTATGCTCTAAAGAGTAATACTACAGGTGCTGCTAATAGTGCATTTGGTCATCTATCATTGGTAAGTAATACAATTGGTTCAAATAATAGCGCATTTGGTTATAGATCACTGAAGAACAATACAACCGGCGTAAATAATAGTGGTTTTGGTTATGGTGCACTAGTTGCAAATACAACTGGTGTTAATAATACAGCTGTAGGTTTAAATTCTTTAAGTAGTAATATAGGAGGTGTTAGTAACTCATCCGTTGGTGTAAATAGTTTAGCTAATAATATCGCTGGTAATTTCAACACAGCTGTAGGTCGTAGTGCTTTACAAAATAATACCACAAATAATAATAGTGCTTTCGGCGCATATGCTTTATTAAATAATACAACTGGTACATATAATAGTGCATTTGGTAGTTTTGCATTATCAAGTAATACAAGTGGTGTAAGAAATAGTGCTTTCGGTTATTATTCTCTGGGTAAAAACTTAGTTGGTAGTTATAATAGTGCATTTGGTCATAATTCACTAGTAAATAATACAACTAGTAACAACAGTGCATTTGGTTATAAAGCACTTATAAACACTACCACCGGTACACAAAACAACGCATTTGGACCAAATGCAATGGCAAGTAACACTATTGGTAATGCTAATAGCGCATTCGGTTTTTATACACTTAAGAATAATAGTACGGGTAATTACAATAGTGCATTTGGTAACTATGCTCTAAATGCCAATACAACTGGTTACGCAAACGTATCTGTTGGATATCAATCACTAAATGGTAATACCATTGGTAATCGTAATATAGCATTTGGTTATAAAGCTGGTGCTAACATCACCACGGGTAATAAGAATATAATCATCGGTCACAACATAAGTGCTCCTGTCGCTACAAATAGTAACCAATTAAACATTGCTAACATGATCTTTGGTACCGGTAGCTTTGGTGAAACAAGCACGGTTACAACTGGATCATTGGGTATAGGATTTAAGAATCCAACCTCAACATTACATGTATATGGATCTGGTAGCAACAAGAGTGTATTCAAAGTTGACGGCGGTAATGGTACTCTATTTGAAATTACAGATAATCTAAGTGGTAGTTTGTTTAGCGTAAACACAATTGCTGGTATACCTGTAATGGAAGTATTCAGTAACAACAGAATTGTGATGGGTACTTATGGTAGTAATGCTTTGGTTGTTAGTGGCAGTAACGTAGGTATTGGTACAGCTACTACAGGTACATATAAGTTACAAGTTAATGGTAGTTTTGGTGCTACATCCAAGAGTTTCTTGATTAAGCATCCAGATCCAAGCAAGAGTGATAAACATTTGCAACATGGTGTAACTGAAGCTCCTGAACATACAGTATTTGTGAGGGGTAAACTAACAAATAATAATACAATTGATTTACCTGATTATTGGCCATATCTAGTTGATGACAATACAATTACTGTAACAATTACCCCAATTGGATCTTATCAACAATTATATGTAGAATCTATACAAAATAATAGTGTAACGATTGCAAACAATAACAATAATGCAATAAATTGTTATTATTATATTGTGGGTGAACGTAAAGATATACCTAAACTAATCGTAGAACTATAATATTTATAAACATATAAGAATATATAACGTATGCCAAATGACATTATTATAACGCCGGCTAGTAAAAATATCAGTTTTCAAGATGGTTCTAATACAGTTAGAAAATTAATGATCACTGGTAGTAATCTTACATACGAAGCCGCATTAACTTCAAGTAATTTCTTCACAACCAATGGTAAAGGCAGAATATATGCTACAGCTAGTTACGCATTAGCAAGTGCTGGAGGTGGAGGTAGTAGTTTATTAGGACAAACTGATAGTGCAACTCCATTTGAAACTGTGTTGGGTTTTCAAGCAGCTAATGTTAACACAGGTGTAGGCAACAGTGCTCTTGGTTTTCAAGCATTAGCAAGCAATACAACTGGTAGATTTAATAGTGCATTTGGTTATAGATCATTAGCAAGCAATACATTTGGATCTGGCAGTGCTGCTTTTGGACATCAAGCGCTTAGAAACAATATTACTGGCAATGGATTGAGTGCTTTCGGATATAGAGCATTATTTGCTACATCAGGAAGTTTTGGTAATAGTGCATTTGGATTTAGAGCATTGCAAAGCAATACAACGGCTAAAGGTAATAGTGCATTTGGTTATAGATCGTTACAAAATAATACATCCGGAAGATTTAATAGCGCATTTGGTTATCAATCATTAACAGCTAACACAACTGGTACATTAAATAATGCATTTGGTTATCAAGCATTAGCAAGCAATACGATTGGTATTAATAATAACGCATTTGGATATAGAGCATTACAATTTAATACAACAGATGGCAATACAGCATTTGGTAGTTATGCGTTAAGAAACAACACTACCGGAAATGTAAATTCAGCATTTGGTACGTATGCAATGGCAAATAATACATTTGGTCGTTATAATAGTGCTTTTGGTTTTAGAACATTAATAGCAAATACAACTGGTAATGGTAATAGTGCATTTGGTAGTTATGCGTTATCAAGCAATACCACAGGCGGAAATAACGTAGCTGTAGGTCGTAGTGCTTTATTCTTAAATACATTCGGTAGTCATAATACAGCAGTAGGTAGAAGTGCAATGTCGAGTAATTCAACGGGTGATCATAATAGTGCATTTGGTTTTTATGCAATGGCTTTTAGTAGTACGGGTGTGAGAAACGTTGCGGTTGGATATCAAACTCTTCAAACATTTGGTGGTTGTTCTGGTAGTGTTGCTATAGGATATCAAGCGCTTAGAAACAATACTACTGGTAATTTTAATGTTGCGATGGGTGCGTTAGCACTAACTGCAAATACAACTGGTACTAGAAATACAGCAGTTGGTCATCAATCATTAACAAGCAATACCACGGGCGTAAGTAACTCTTCATTTGGTTATCAAGCATTAGCAAGTAATACAACTGGTGTTAATAATAGTGCATTTGGTCGTTTTGCATTAAGAGCAAATACAACTGGCAATAGAAATAGTGCATTTGGTAGTTATGCGTTATCAAACAATACATCTGGCACTAGAAATAGTGCATTTGGTTATAGATCATTAACTGCAAATACAACCGGTGTAAATCTTAGTGCTTTTGGTTATTATGCATTATCAAGCAATACAACTGGTAATAATAATAGTGCATTTGGTTATAGAGCATTACAATTTAATACATCTGGAACTAATAATAGTGCATTTGGTCATCAAGCATTAAGAAGTAACACAACCGGTTCAAGAAATAGTGCATTTGGTTATCTAGCATTAAGAAGTAACACAAGTGGTTTTAATAATAACGCTTTTGGTTATCAAGCATTAGCAAGTAATACAACTGGTATTAATAATAACGCATTTGGATATAGAGCATTAAGAAACAATCAGATTGGTACATTCAATAGTGCTTTTGGTCATCAAGCATTAAACGCTAATACAACTGGTAATTATAATAGTGCATTTGGTTATAAAGCGTTAATTGCAAATACTACTGCTAGTAATAATAATGCGTTTGGTAGCTATGCATTATCAAGTAATACAAGTGGTATTTTTAATAATGCTTTTGGTCGTAGTGCTTTACAACAAAATATCATAGGTTTTAGAAATAATGCGTTTGGTACTTATGCTTTAAGATTAAATACCACGAATAATAACAATGCATTTGGTTTTCAAGCATTAACAGTAAATACAATTGGTACTGCCAATAATGCGTTTGGTGCGCTAGCACTAACAAGTAATACAACTGGTAGTAATAATAATGCGTTTGGTACCTATGCATTATCAAGTAATACAACTGGCATTAGAAACAACGCATTTGGTCATAGAGCATTACAAAATAATACAACTGCCGGTAGAAATAATGCATTTGGTGCTTTCGCTTTAAATGCAAATACTGCTGGTGGAACTGATAATAGTGCATTTGGTGATTTTGCTTTAGCGTCTAATACAACTGGTGTTGATAATACCGCGTTTGGCTCTTCTGCTTTATACGCAAACACAATTGGATTTAGAAACAGTGCGTTTGGTCTTAATGCATTAAGAAATAATACAACTGGTAGTCGCAATAGTGCATTTGGGCATTTAGCATTAGCAAGTAATACAACTGGTACCAATAATAGTGCATTTGGTTTCTATGCTCTCAGAGATAATACAACTAGTAATAATAATGCATTTGGTTATAGAGCACTAACAAGTAATACAACTGGTAGTAATAACAATGCATTTGGTTATTTAGCACTAGCAAGTAATACATTTGGATCTGGTAGTGTTGCTTTTGGACATCGAGCGCTTAGAAACAATACCACTGGTAATTTCAATGTTGGAATGGGTTCGTTGGCATTAGCCAATAATACAATTGGTTCTAATAATATTGCTATTGGTTACCAAGCATTATCAACGAATACAACAGGTGGATCAAATAACGCATTTGGTTATAGAGCTTTGTGGTCTAATACAATTGGTACTAATAACGTTGCTATTGGTCATCAAACATTACAGACAAATACAACCGGAGCTAGTAATACGGCCGTTGGATATAACGTGTTAAGTTCGGTAACAACGGGTACAAATAATACAGCAATTGGTAATTCCGCAAATGGTGTAACAACTGGAGCTAACAATACACTAATCGGTGCAAATTCTTCTCCATCTTCAGGTACTGTTTCAAATGAAATAACATTGGGTAATAGTTCAGTAGCTACACTTCGTTGTCAAACAACTACTATAACAGCATTATCAGATTTCAGAGATAAAACCGACATAAATAATGTTGATGTTGGATTGAGTTTTGTTGAAAAATTACGTCCTGTAACATTCAAGTGGGACAAACGTGAATGGTATACTGATGGTAACAGAGATGGCAGCAAAAAAGATACTATAACTCAAGTTGGCTTTATTGCACAAGAATTAAAACAACTTCAAGAACAAGAAGGTGTAGAATATCTAAAATTAGTATATGAAAGTAACCCAGAAAAACTTGAAGCTACACCTGGTAATCTATTAATACCATTAATTAAAGCTGTACAAGAATTAAGTGTCAAAGTAAAAACACTTGAAGAAGAGATTATGTTACTTAAACAATAAAATATAATAAATATTAGTTCTTGCTTCTACCATAGATATATGTAAAATCATAATTTTATACGATTTATATGTGTAATAAAATATGTGGAATTTATAAAATCACATGTTTGTCTAATAACAAAGTATATATTGGAAGTAGTTCTGATATAAAATATAGATGGTATCGCCATAGACGAAATATGCAATTTGGTCGTGGTAATAAAAACATGTTAAATAGTTATAAAAAATATGGAGTTAATTCTTTTCAATTTGAAATATTAGAAGAGTGTAACGTTAGTGATTTAATTAAAAGAGAAATTTATTGGGCAGATTTTTATAAATTAAACGGGTATACGTTATTTAATTGTGGTGACTTTATAGAAAGTCCAACCAGAGGTGTAGAAGTTTCACTTGAAACTAGATTAAAAATAAGTAAATCTTTGATCGGAAATACAAGAACTAAAGGCAAAAAACAAACAGAAGAAACTAGGAAAAAGATATCCGAATCTTTAAAGAAACTTGGTAGAAAAATGTCAACTGAAAATTTAGAAAAATTAAGATTTGCAAATAAAAAACCAAAATCACAAGAAACAAAATTAAAATTATCTAAAATAAAGACTGAGATGATAGGTATTAAAGTCTTATGTGTTGATACCAATGATGTTTTTAATTCTTATAAAGAAGCGGCGGATAAGTTTAATACAAACTATCAAGCAATTCGTCAAGCTATTTTGAGAAATGGAAAGTGTTGTGGATTAACATTTAAAAAATTAAATTAATAAAATGTATGGTAGAAAAAATATTCTTTCAAAGTAGTATGCCTCGCTGCGGTTCAACTCTATTTCAGAACATAATGGCGCAAAATCCAGATTTTTACGCAACTCCTACAAGTGGATTATGTGATGTGTTGCTTAATCTGAAAGGTAATGTATGGAATGCCATTGAATTCAAAGCACAAGATGCAG
>Ga0315909_10007384_pt1 | contig 12276 bp, 1 predicted proteins | sample LakEriMetagenome_11_FD_203527 | JGI IMG/M metagenome (GOLD analysis project Ga0315909, IMG submission 203527) | Freshwater fungal communities from buoy surface, Lake Erie, Ohio, United States - Buoy 2 MA125 | ecosystem: Environmental > Aquatic > Freshwater > Lake | place: USA: Lake Erie, Ohio...
GGAAATAATAGGCTAGTTTCGTCGCCACCACCGTCATAGGTAGCCAATGAAACTGTACCTAATGTTGTCCAATTTGTACCATCTGTGCTTTCTTGGAATACCCATCCCTGATAGTAGGTATAATTTCCAGAAAGAAATACTATCTGATAGTCTGTGCCTTCGACAGTTATCCCACCAATACCGTTTAGGAGAGGAGTAACAGATTCTGTGATTTCAACTGGAAGATTACCAGTTAATACCTTGCTCCATACTAGACCACCTTCATCATCAAGTTTCATCACAGCGATGCTGTCTCTGTCAGTGGTGCCGTAACTGTCAATGGTAAATGTTATCACCATACTGTTGTCATCAAACACTACTAGATCAGCATTTACACTTAGGTCAACATCGTGATTGTTCAGTTGCGTTTGCCACAATAATGATCCTGCATCGTCAAACTTTGAAATGACTAGTTTGTCGTTGCCTATGTCGTAAAGACTGACGTGTAGGGTAATCATATTACCGTCCCCATCATAGGCCACAGCCTGCGGTGATACACCGTTGGTATCTGCCTGCTGGGCACGACTAATTAGGGCAAAGTATTCTGTGTTGCCCACTGTAACTTTGACTTCTTTATCGTTGGTTAAACCTAATACTGAATCGCCATTTTCGTCTAGGATATCACCACCTGTCGGTAACGTTAAATTACCTGCTCCGTCAAATATCCACCATTTTTCATTATCACCTTGATTGGTACGAATGTTTACTGTTGCTGAACCACCATTTTCGCTGCCGCCTGTTGGTCCGCCACCGTCGCCTTCTGTCCAAGCCTTTACACTTAGACCACTGACGTCTTGGCGAACCATAGAGTTTGTACCATTGTTTTGTTCAGCACCGTAGTCCCACTCTAGTCCGCGATTAACTCCGTTGCCTGCACCGTCACCTTGAAATATAGCGTTACCACTGCCGTCTATGGTTAATGAGTTATCACCGTTGACGATCGCATCTCCACTGCCTACACTAATACCTACTAAACCAGGTTCTATTTCTGTAATAGTACCGTTGATTAAAATTTCTGTGACATTTTCGACGCTAGGTCCTTGACCATCGCCAACTGATATAGATCCACCGCCTCCGGTGAAAGGTTCACCATTGATCTCTACGGTGCCATCGGCATTGAGAACAAACGTATTAATACCATTGACCAATCTGTCAGTAGTTACAACACCCGGAGCTTCAACCGGTTCTTCTGTAACTAGACCAGCATCGGTGACTCTCTGTACTAGTAGTGTTCCACTATCGTTGCTGAGTTTAACATCACCGATATAGATACTTCCTTCGCTGACAAATATATCACGCCATTGTTTTGTTGGTGATCCTAGATCGTAGGTATTGTCTGTACTAGGTAAAACATGCTGTCCTACATTGCCTAAATCTGGAATAGTTGGCTTGTTGGTTAGATCGTTATAGCTACCGCTAAACAGACTGGGTTTGTTAGTTAAGTCACTGTAACTACCGCTGAATAGAGTTGGCTTACCTGTTAGGCTGTTATATGAGCCATCAAATGGATTTGGTTCTTGATCATCCCAGTAGTCTAGGTCAGTCCATTTAGTAGATCCGTCGCCGATTTTAATTTTTCGATTAGTAAGGTCAACGCCTACTTCTCCAGCAGCCAACGTTGGATCAGCATCTTCCCAATTTGCCGCAGTATCTCTTCTTAATTGAATTCTATTTGCCATTTTATCTATTCCTATAATTTAAAATGTAGTAGAAGCGTTGCCACCATCTATATTTACTGATAATCTTATTTTATTTTCAATATCATCATATGTTACGCTAACACCGTTATGAGTTTCATTAACAAACATTTCCGCCGCATAGTCTTGAGCAAGTTCACTTAGTTCTGCTCCAGTACCACTTGTTAATATATAAAGTTCATTAAAGTTTTCGTTTATTTTGTTAAACGCTGTACGCAACGGATCGCCTGTGCGATCGTTTGGTGTTGTTCCAACGTTGATTACTTGTTTGGTCATTATGATCTCCCCACTGCGACTTGAATGACTCCGGCTTCACCGTAATCCTTGTCTTCTAATGCTTTGCCTATGATAGCACCTAGTGTCGGATTCATGGCCTTAACAGCACAACCTGGAGTAGATGCTGTTGTCAGCATATCGCCTTTTTTGACTCTTCCTACTACCCAACATGGAACTCGACCAATAAGTGCAACGCAGGCCCTGGTTCCAGTTTGTTCTCTATTCATAATATAAGCTGGATTAGTTGTTACAACTCCTGCTAGTCTAGTATCGTTTAGTATATTACTAGTTGTAACTTCTTTAGTTCCACCAAAAACTAGAACAGTACCTGGGCGATATTCCTGATCACTCTCGTAGTATTCTGCCAAGTCTGCATAAGTCGCTTCAAGTCGACTTGAACCATCAAGTGACCAGTAACCTCGAATCGAACCTGTTGCAGCCGCGTTAGTCCTACTTGATACGATAGTATCAGTATATAGTGTTCCGGCAGTTACATCTAAAACACTAGTACTGGCTAATGACCAGTCTCCAGTAATAGTACCTGCTGTTGAAGTACCTCCTGTAGTTAAATCGTCTGATTTTAATGTACCGGCAGTAACATCTAAAGTACCACCGTTCAATGTAACAGTTGAGTTAGAACTATTAGTACCAGTAGCAGATAAGAAGTTATAAGATCCTGGAGTATAGAATTGTGAAGCATTAGTACCAACGTTAACATCTATGATAGTGTTTGAACTAATTCTTAAAGAAGTAGCATTAACATAACCACCAGATATGTTCAAGTTTCCACTGCCGTCAGTCTTTGTCAAGCTATTGCTTGAACCAGTTGTAGAAATGCTTGTTACGCTATAACTGTTATTAGATGGATTGCTACCATCGTAGGTAACAGTCATAGCACCGTTGGCAGCAAATGGTGCATTCTTAACACCGTCACCGCTGGCAACTACTGTTCCAAATGAAATCTCCCCAGCTGCCCCTGTACCTGTACCCGCCGCACGTCCTAAAATAGTACCTTGCGACATCCATTGAAGTTTAGCATGGGTAACACCTGTTGATGCACTAGTAGCACTCTTAAGTTCAATCCAACCATTAGTTGCTTGGAACTCAATGTCTTTAAAGCTGGCAAGTCCTAGATTAGACTGTGCAATACCTGTAGCACTAGCACGGGTACTGGCCGCAGTCATCGCTAGTTTGCTCTGCTCAATGCCTGCGGTAGCACTGACCATACTGTTAACAATCTTGCCAGATTGAATAGTGCTGGTTATTTTTCCAGTGACACCGTTGTATGTTAATAATACATCGCTAGTAGCAGAGTTGTTAGGTAGTTGTATGTTTCGCCATTTATTAGCTTTAACTGTACCACCACTAGAATACGCATCGACTACATCGCTATCGAAACTTACAGAGTTAGTTGTACAACTAGTTACAATATAAGTTCCATTGTAGTTTGCGGGAGTAACACCACTTACAACAATAATGCTGCCAATTGGGAAAGGTGCAGTTGCCTGTGTGGCAAAGTTAACAGTTAATGTGTTACCATTACCTAGTCCACCGATGATGTTGAATACAGTGCTTTGATCCCATACCGGAATCTCACCTTCAACTAAACTGTTAAACTGTACATCTCTTAGTTCTTCAAACTCGTCGAACTCGCTGATTGCTTGGTCAACATAGAATTTGTTAGCCGCATTAGTACCAGCATCTGTAATCAACGGTGTTGCTAGGTTAGTAATACTAAAGGTACCCATGTTAAGGTTACCCTTCATAGTTAACGAACCGTTAAGAGCTAGATAACCTGGGCCAATTAAGTTGTTTAATGGAACAGGACCGCCTCCATGGTCTAGGCCTAGACGCTTGTCGATATACCCACGAACAGCTGACTGCACTGGAACAATTTCAGGAGCATTGTTAGTCATCGAGCTGTCAGTTGAGAATTCACTAACAACAACACCTCGTTTGAAACCAATACCGTCCAAGTTACTCAACGCAATAGACGCTGAGAATGTAACTGTACCAGTACCTTGGTCAACTGTAAAGAAACGACCTACACGGAAGATACCGTTTTGGTCTGACGTTACATAGAATACACGACCGACACCGTCTTCAATAACTTCATTGGCCTGTTGTTTACTTAAAACAGGATTACCATAAATTGTTACAGGATAGTTAGTTGTTGAGTAACTACCAGTACCAATGTCTAAGAAGTCATGCCCTGTTGCACGGCAAGTTGAAATACGAACAGTAATCTGTGCATCAGCGTTTCTTGGATATCCAAGTCGCATAGTTACAGCACCCTCTTCTGGGAAAGGTTTGCTGAATCCTAGACTTTCTGTAATAGCAGAAGCAGTCAGTCCGTCGAGTTTAGTATCAGTTGACGAACTCCATGTTCCTGGGTCATTAGGATATGACAGTGTAATAGTCGATGTTGTAGAAGCTACAGCATAATATATTCCATTGTAAAGCGGATTAGTATTTCCGCTAATTTCATACCAACGACTTGCAGTTGGAGCACTAGACTGTGTTGGGAAGTTTAGTACTACAGCATATCCTGCGGTAATAGTAGTACCCGAGCCTACAGTTTGGCTAGTGCTTACAGTCCATGTAGATGCACTACCTCCAATAATATAAGTATTCGCTGTAATACCAGTTCCGGTAATTACTTGACCTATCGCAATAGTTCCTGATGTCAGTGAAGCAACAGTTAGTGTAGTTCCGCTAATGCTACCAACAAATACCGCAGGTCCTGTCTTGCTGGTAAATCCGCTTAGAATAACTTCAGCAGTTACTTCAATCGGTGCAATAACTGATTGACTAGTATCAACGGTGTAAACTCCAATGCCGCCCGGAGTTCCGGATACAAATGCAGTAATCTTTGTTCCAGCAGTGATACCAGTACCGCTGATAGTTTGGCCGACTTTAATTACACCAACTTCAACAGCAGAGACATCTAATTGAGTACCGGCTCCACCTAGTCCGTCGCTAATACTTGCAGTAAACACTGCCTGATCTTGCAACTCGAAAATACCAGGATTGTCTTCATAGGCAACAGTAATTTGATTTGTGCTAGTACCAGCTAATGCTGTTGTATCGACAATCGGAGAGCTGGTTAGTACTGCTGTAAGCAAACCATTACCATAACTTAGTTGTATGATAGGTGTATCTTGATAACCGTAACCTGGACTTACTACAGTAACAGTTTCGATACTACCATTTAAGACTGTACAGGTTGCAATCGCAGGAACGATAGGATCGCCGCCGACGAATGTAATGATTGGTGCGCCCGATGTATAGTTTGTACCTGCATTACTGATAATAATACTTGCAAGTGTAGCCACAATAGTCGAACTTACTAGAGAACCTGCAGGAACCCAACATGCCGGACTTACTGTAAATTTATCTGCGGCATCAATACTTTGGATGATAGTGCCTGCTTGAATAACAGTTCCTGGACTTACGCTGGTAACCACCATACCTACTGTTAGGTTTGAAGTGCTACTAACAGTTAATTGTGTCTTACTTAATACCCCCGATACCTGATGCCAATCATTATAATTTTGATTTTCTTGCCCAGCTATCTTATACCATGCATCTGCGATAGGAGGTGTGTTTGGAGTCCAAGGTACATTATAGGTAACAAATTTTAATCCACTAGCTGGATTGGTCTTACTTACAAAAGAAAGAGCATCAATACCCGAACCGTCACCGACTAAGTTCTGTACAGGATTAGGATCAATTCTTAAGTAACCGTTTCTTTGGATACCAAATGTAATCGTTCCTGTTGGAGTAGTACTTGGGTCTCCGGAAACAACGATAGTGTAATCTCCGCCTACTGATGGTGGTTCTGTAACGCTAACAACAGTTTCTCCAGCCCATCCAGTACCAAATATCTCGTCGCCTATTTCGATAGTACCCGACACACCATTTACTAATAATGTGTTAGTTCCAGCGGTATAGCTTACATAAGATCCTTGTGCGATTTTTAAAGGAACGGTGTAACCATCTACACGATGTGTTCGACCATGCCAACCTACGACATAGGTTCCTTTGTTGATCTGTGCAATAACTGTAGCCTGTCCGATTTCAAGTACAGCAAGTTTAATGTCGCCTACTCTAGAACCCTGGGTTTTATCTCCTACATAACCACCTTCGACCCAGTTATCAGTGACTGTGCTGGCAAATTCAACAAAGTCAACACCGACATCAGTTACGAGATATGCACCGTTAAACGATTCAGTATTAGTACCATCACTAACAGTCTGTTGAACACTGATGTACTCTCCGATTTCAAACGGAGCAAACGTTTGTGCGGCAAACTCGACAGTGACAGTAGTGCCATCAGCAGTAAGATCGGTAATCTCTAAAGCATAATCCCAGTCTAAAGTTCCTAGATTATTGAGATCAGTAGTGAACTTATAATAGTTAAATGATGCATCAGACTGTAGAATCGACACGTTATCTGGTAGTAATTCGCCTGTTGACTCATTTAAGTTATATGCAAGAATACGATAAATGTCGGCTAAGTTGTCGTTGTACTGTAGAGCAGTACTTGGACGAGTTGGATTAACGTTATCAATATTATTAAACTTGATATTTTGTAAGACACGTATAGTAATCTGTTGCCCGTCATACAAGGCTGTAGCTAGACCAGTTGAGCTAGTTCCGTTATTACCTGTAGTAGACAAGTTCATCTTAAGAACAGTTTGTCCACCAATTGACACTGGAGTATTTTCGATAGAGCTAACTTCATATCGAACTATACCCAAGCCGGCCATACTATGATCTATTTCTACTTCAGAATTATTAAATGGTTTGTAACTATAACCTAGAATAAAGATACTCAGAGCCTGCTTACCGGTAGTTGGTGTCATCTCGTCTGCATATTCGCCAGACTTATAAACTCTTGCAGTCTGCACCATGTCATGAGCAAGAGTTACTGCATCTGGTTTTTCAGTTACATCAAATCCACTAGCACGTAGACCATATGTACCGTGTGCATTTGAACCTGCTACAGAACGAATCTGTCCACCGTTGTTGGCCCAGTAGTGAGTATGACAGTAGTATGTGAATGTTGAAACTTGTTCTGATATACCACCGTTAGTACATACAATCGCATAGCCTAAATCGTTAATCATCGCAAAGTCGTTGGCCAACATAGACTTGTTACCGCCCATCTCGATGTTAATAGTTAGGTCTGCACCATCATTAATAAATGTTATAGTTTCTTTTCTAATATCATCTTTGACAGACAGGATGCTAGTTCTTTCTGCTAATAGATCTGCATCTAGGCCACTTATGGTTGGAGTGGTTCTAGTTGTAGCTGTATCAAAATCGCCGTCTTCAACATAGTCTGTTACGATATCAGTTAGAGTTTCTATTTTTGTATATTCTGCATCAGAAACTAATATAGCGTATGCAGGATTTATAGTCTGTGTTGATACAGTCCCTGGACTGCGTGTTACGCCAGCGTTAGTTACAACCTGTTGTAAAATAACCGTCATTCTACCTAATGCCGCTGTGTATAGTTCTTCAACTCCGTCGATCTGACTTGCACCTGTAATCTTAGAATAGAAAGATTCAGAAATGTCATAGGTCATCGAGTTGCCGCCGTAAACGATATCGTACACCATGGCATCAATGATGTAGCCCATATCTCGACGAGTTGTTACAGAACTGTAATTTGAATAATTCTTTAAATTAAATGAAGCCGCAATCCAAGCAACAACTTCTTCTGCAATGAAATTTCTATTAGCAACTATGTTATCTCTAACTTTTCCTGCGTTAGCAGTAGTGCTAGGACTAGAAGGATATGATATTGCAGGCGCCGCGGTAACACCTTGATCAATGATAGAATTGATCAAAGCCATACTATCAACGATACTTTCTCTAGCAATAGGATTTAATACTTCATTTAATACTAGATTTCTAGTTTGATCTAAACCAGCTAATGTCTGTGTTTTCTGAGAAGTAATAACAGCACTAGCAGTTGCTCGTGTATAAGAAACACCAGCTTTAATAGTTTGATAATTAGAACCTAACACCATATCATACAAGACAGCGTCGATGATTAAACCAACGTCTCTTGAACAAATTTCATTGTCGTATGCACCTTGTGCATTAAATGGTGTAGAAGTATCTAGTGTTAAGATTACTGTGCCGCCTCGATATAGACTATCAAGGTAAGCTATTGTTCTTTCTTTTACAAGATTGATATTGTTAAGTATTTCAATTCTATCAGGGTTGATAGTTACATATTCAACACCATTTGCAAATGTAGGTTCGTCATCTGCAGGAACAACACCTAACCCGTTAGACACTACATTAATTACAATCTGTACTAACGATTCTGCTGTAGAAACAGATCCGCTATCTCCGGGGAATCCGTTAGTCTGAGTTAATCCATTAGATGGAGATTTAGTCCAGGCGCCCGGATCTGATGTAATAATAAATCCTATAATATCTTTTAATCTACCAAGAGCATCTTGGAAGGCAGAAATTTGCGGTTCAACAGTATTTTCACCAGTACCATCGAAATATGCTTCAGCCGCAACTATCGTAGCAGTATTACCACCGTAGAGAATATCAAAGACCATAGCGTCAATAATATAACCTACATCACGGGCACAGGTAGCTTCGTCATACCCTGGAATACTTCCTAATTCGTCTGCGATATAAGAAACAACTTCTTCTTGTAAAAATTCTTTATTATCGATGATAACTGCGGCCGCCTGATTGGAACCGATTAAACTAGTTCCGCTTGCTGGTGTTGTAGGATCTGTGTAAGTTAAACTAGGCGCCGCAGACTCACTGACAGCTTCAATAATGTCAGTGATAATCTTCATGTTAGTTCTTATTGCTAACTTAGTTGCATTATCTGTGGCTAGATCATAGATTAAATCTCTAGCATAGTTTAAGCCATCTATCGTTTGTTCTTTTTGTTGGCTTGTTACTACTGAGCTATAGCTTCTAATGTATGCTAGACCGGCAGTGATAGTTTGATAATTTGTGCCGAAGATCGAATCTTCTAAAACGGCATTTACGATGATCTCAACATCTCGGGCACACTTGTCCGAATCGTAATTGAACGAGTTAGGAGTCCAGCTAACAACGTCGTTGACCTGATAACGAATACCCTGAACAAAGAAAGCACATGGAGGCTGTGGTGGGCGAATATCTAAACCGCTGTTCTTTCCACCACGTACATTAATTTGTACCCCTTTTCCATTAACAGCACCGATCGGTGTGTTAAAACCGCTACCTGTCCCTCCAATGTCTGCAGAATCAACAGTGATCAATTCACCTTCTGTCCAGTATTCGCCAGCTTGGTTGATGATGACGTTAGTTACAACACCGTTGATAACAGTGACATCAGCAGTGGCATTTACACCACCGTTGACCATAGTCATAGTTCCAGATCCTGATGTTAGATCAACAACATCTGAAATATCTGTACTTTGTGTAAGACTTAGAGTAATTTCCTTAGTTACATAGATTGTATTAATGTAATATCTACGACCTGCTTCAATACCACCGAATGTAGTTCCACTGAAAGTAACAGCACTTCCTGGGACTAGATCTCCTAGTTCTTCTTCTGTTACATCAAGTAAAACTTTATTTGTAGTACCGTTTACACTAGTTGCTGTATAAGTTAAACCAGTAACAGGGACGCTAGTGTATGTTACAGAACCGGTCGTTGGAGTGTAGCCGCTACCATTAGTTAGGTTTGTTAGATCGAAACTGGTAATACCGTCGTATTCAACACTGATAATTTTACCTTTTAATCGGCCAGTAAATCCGTCAACAAACTGTCCGCCAGCAAAACGCTTGCGGTTATTCGACTGACTGAATGAAGAACAAACTTGGCCATAAGGTGATTTAGTCTTAATAGTTCCTTCTGGATCAAGGACCATTGAGAATCCACCGTGTCCTTGGAATGTTAAGTTGCTGATACGATTAGCATCGTTACACAACATAACGTCAATATCTTTGTTATTTTTAGCCGGGCTATCAACATCTAACGGATCTACTAGATAGTGTCGTCCGTAGTTAAGCGGTTCGTATAAATGCCATTCGCCGATAGCTAGTTCTCCGCTTGACTGGAATGGATAGATTACTGAACAGTTTGCAAAGTTTCCAGACACACTATCAACAACTGCTTTGCCTCGGCGATCATAACGTAGCACAGATGACGCTGTTGAATCTGTAGTCAGCGTCAACGGTGTTGGATTTGTTAGGTTATCTGCAACTCTAAAGGTTGAAGTTGTAGGAACATCATATACATAATATTTTCTATTGGCAATTAAACCGCCTATGGTTTCTGTAAAGATAATAGGATTTCCTACTTCATAGTTGTGTGCAGTAGCAGTTGTCACTCTGTTGTTTGATGCACTAGTTCCAGTGACAGAAACAGCAGGTCTGTCATCCATAAGGATTTTTCCAACCCATGAACTCGGAACTTGACCTACATTCAATGTAACAACAATCTTATCACTAGTACCACCTAGGTCGATAGTTGATTCAGTTGCATAATCGTTTTCAGTATCGATCAATCCTAGTTCTAGAGCATCGATAACTGAGTCACGATAGAAGAATACTTTACGCCACGGACTTTGAGAAATTCTATCTCTTGGTCTAACAATAGTTCTACGGAATTCATCGCCTCTTATAGAAACATTAGGCGGAACTTTAATTGGGTAGTCTTCGAGATATATACCTGCTTCAACTTGAATAACAATGTTGATATCACGAATAGTTTCACCGAATTCGATTTGTTCATTAACGGTAAAGAATCCTGGCTTAGTAAGGCGTACTTCAATAATGTCTGTATTGATAGTATAACCACGAACATATCTTACAATACTACCATAGGCCGCAGAATCAATACCGACTAACACCTTGGCAGGAATAATATCGTTATTACCCGGTGCACCTTGGTCGACGAATCCGTTACCACCATTGGAAATTTCAACTCGCCATATACCTGTTCCAAAGCTCGGAGTTGGTGCTACGCCAACACCACCGTTAATAATCGTAACGATGATGTCCATATTATTTTGTAAATCAGTAACTGCTTGTGGACTTGCAATTTTTGCAGGGTTTAATGTTTGTGTAATTAAACTTTGGTAACGACTAGCAGTTGTTTGTTCTAATACTTGTACTGCTACTCCTTTAGCAAAATTAATTGCATCAAGAGTTTCAGTTAGCTGTGTTCCGATAGCGATAGCCCTAGCACTAGCATTTCTGTAGTAGCTCTTACCAGCAGTAATACTTTGATAAGTTCCGCCTGTAATTATATCAATGCTCATAGCATCGATAATTAATCCCAAGTCTCTGTAGCAAATTGCTTCGTCGTAGTTAAAGCCACCTTGGTAGTTAGCATTTAAGAAATCTAGAGTTCTTTGTGCTACAGGTGCACGGTTTAATAGAATAATATTTCTAGCACTTCTTCTAATCGAACTGTATCCGTCTAAGACTGGTGTTTGTACAGTAGGACCTTCATCACCATCGATAATTGCCTGTAAAATATTAAAGAGGTTATTAATTGAAGGCGCCGCGCCACCACCGCCTGGGTAATTAGTAGCATCAATAAATTGTGTTAAGCCGGCCGCAGTTGTTATTGAATAGATAGGAGATGCTCCTAGATTCTGTATAATACTGTTGGTAATTAAACCAGCAGTATATGAAAACGTATCTAAAATTTCATTTCCAGTTACTTCGGCAGCAAATAATTGATTTGCTTTATAGCTAATAGCAGAGTTACCACCGTAGATTAGGTCATAAACAACTGCTTCGGTGATATCTTTAATATGTTGTTGGAAAATCACAGAATCATAAGAATATCCGCCATGATTGGCAATTAAATATCCTTCTGTTTGAGAAGCAATAAAATCTAAGTTGCCCATTATTAATGCCTGGGCATGGAACGCACCGATACTAGTTCCCACTGGTATTGTATAGTTAGAGTTTTCTCTGCCTTGGAGACCTAGAGTCAGTAAATCAATAATTATTTGGAATCTTTCTTCGATGTCGGTTAGGATATCAGGATCATTAATTACAGGGAAGTTTTCGTCGATGTAATCGATTGCAAAATCTTGATAAGCAGGTTTTTCTGTTTGTATAGCATTCCTAGCAGTAATAATAGTTGCCGCGATTGGCGGATTAGTTACTGTTGGTAATACAACTGCCGGAGCAGAAAGGTAATTAGTGATAATTGCTTTGATAGCATCAATGTTGTCATCGATTGAAGATAAAACAATGCTACCGTTGA
>Ga0315909_10007386_pt1 | contig 12274 bp, 12 predicted proteins | sample LakEriMetagenome_11_FD_203527 | JGI IMG/M metagenome (GOLD analysis project Ga0315909, IMG submission 203527) | Freshwater fungal communities from buoy surface, Lake Erie, Ohio, United States - Buoy 2 MA125 | ecosystem: Environmental > Aquatic > Freshwater > Lake | place: USA: Lake Erie, Ohio...
CAGAAGGCGGCTGATCAGGGGCATGCAGTTGCTCAGTTTAATCTGGCATTGAAGTATGACGAAGGTGAGGGTGTTGAGGTTAATAAAGCAAAAGCCTTTGAGTGGTATCAGAAGGCGGCTGAGCAGGGGGATATAAGTGCTCAGTTTAATCTGGCTGGAATGTATTTCAACGGTGATGGTATTGAGGTTAATAAAGCGAAAGCCTTCGAGTGGTATAAGAAGGCGGCTGATCAAGGACAAGTTGAAGCTCAGCTTCGTCTGGCAGGCTTGTATTATAGAGGTGATGGTGTTGCAGTTGATAAAGCTAAAGCCTTCGAGTGGTTTCACAATGCGGCTAATCAAGGACAAGTAGATGCTCAGGTTACTGTGGCATATTTACATGATTATGGTGATGGTGTTGAGGTTGATAAAGCGAAAGCCTTCGAGTGGTACCAGAGGGCCGCTAACCAGGGACATGAAGTGGCTCAGTTTAATCTGGCAGTGATGTATTTCAACGGTGATGGTGTTGCGGTTGATAAAGCAAATGCTGTCGAGTGGTATCAGAGGGCCGCTAACCAGGGACATGCAGTGGCTCAATTTAATCTTGCATTGTTGTATGAAAAAGGTGAGGGTGTTGCGGTTGATAAAGCAAAAGCTGTCGAGTGGTATAAGAAGGCAGCTGAGCAAGGGCATGTAGCTGCGCAGACCAAATTGAGTGAATGTTACCGCGATGGTGTGGGTGTAGAAAAAGATTTAGAGTTATCAACGCATTGGTTACTGATGTCTAAATCGTCTCGGGTTTAGAGGGCCAGTAAATTAATACGATTCAGCGTAGTTTGAAGAATAGGGCTGCATTCGAGTTGGAACTTTAGTATGAGCACTGTGACTGACATTCAATAACCTTAGTTAAGGAATGTCAGTCATGAAGCGCAATGTAAGTACAGTACTACCATTAACACCTACCCAGCAGCCTGATTCAAATTTATCTGCGCCACCTATACCTGGCACTTCGCCCGAGACAAGCCAAGTAGAGCCTGTGCTATCAAATCGTGCACCAGCAAATTTGCTCACGTCGACAGCACCGCAGTCAAAAAGCTCATCTATTGAAATAGTCCGTCCGACACTGATGGTAGTGCCGCAATTTAAAGCCCCGCATTCGGTTAGTACCTATCATTCGCCACCAGAAAAAAGTTATCGTTCTACCAGCACAAGCGTCGTATCTGACTCAGCGACTACAGATGCTGATGCGCAATTTAAGCTAGGGATGCGCTATGACAAAGGTAAGGGTGTAGATGTTGATAAAGCAAAAGCATTTGAGTGGTATCAGAAGGCAGCTAAGCAAGGAAATGAACATGCTAAATACTGCTTAGAACGTCTGTACAAATAAGATAAGGGCATTGTGGTTAATAATTCAGTAGCTTTTTAGTTGTGCAAAATTTCACCGAATGAAGATATATAACTGCTCGAAATATCTTTATCATCTTCATCAAACAGAATGTGCTCTGTTTGATGAAGATCGTGCGCTAAATTTTCTAATATCGCACAATTGAAGTAGGAGGGTTTCTGCCTTCTATTCATTAAGTGTCAACGGGCACTTTTTCATACGATCGCAGTCATAACGTCTTTCGCACTTTATGATTGATCGATCACTAATGACTATTCAACAAAAATCTTTGCAACAAACTATTTTTTACAGGCGTCACGGATTCACTTTGGTGGAGCTGATGGTCGTGGTAGTAATTATGGGTGTGTTGGCGGCACTTGTTGTGCCTCGTTTGATGGGGCGGACTGATGATGCACGTATTCTTGCAGCAAAGCAGGATATAGGCACATTAGTGCAAGCGCTCAAACTTTATCGATTGGACAATCAACGCTATCCAACCAATGAACAAGGCTTACGCGCATTAATAACTAAGCCGACCTTGGCGCCTATTCCACCCAACTGGAAAACAGGCGGATATATAGATCGACTAAAACTCGATCCATGGGGTCTGGCGTATCAATATCAAATGCCGGGCACGCGCGGTGAGGTGGATGTTTTCTCGTATGGTGCCGACGGTACTCCCGGTGGAGTTGACATGAACGCTGATATTGGTTCTTGGTCAGATTAAATCTTTGCAGCTACCAGTGAACTCGGGCTTACGTTGTAAACAGCATTGTCCGGGTTTTACTCTCCTCGAGCTATTAATAGTATTGGTCATCTCTGGTATTTTGCTAGGTGCAGTCACTCTCAATTTCACGCTGGGTGAGCGTGAATGGCTACGACAAGAGGCAAGACGTATCGCGCTGTTATTGCAGATGGCGCGTGACGAAGCCATTGTGCGCGACCGCCCAATAAGTTTTGTTCTTGATGAATATCGTTACCGGTTTTTGATACGTCAGAAAACAAAGTGGGAATTATTGAAAGATGATCCTGTCTGGCGTGAGCGCGAATTTGCCTACCCACCGTTGAGCTTAACTCTCGTTCCAGCAATGGCTATACAAGTACCAATAACTATTTTATTTGGTCGTGAGCCTGTCAATACGCCGTTTGTATTAACACTTTCCTTGCATGGGCAGAGTGCTTCAGTGATTGCTGATGGTCTGGGAAATTTTCAAGTGAAATGACTAGTCATCTTGTTTCAATGATTAGACACCGTAAGCGGCACTATTGGCTATGCCATGTCTTTTCACATGAAAGTTGTACGGGGTTTACCTTACTTGAGGTGCTGGTTGCGTTAGTCATTATAGGCACGGCCTTTAGTGCAAGCTTGCGAGCAATTTCTAGCCTCACTCAAAACAGCAGTGATTTACGTGCTGCGATGATGGCAACATGGTCTGCTGAAAATAGGCTGGCGCAGATACGCTTAGCGCAGGAATGGCCTGCACTAGGTACGCGAAGCTTTGATTGTTCTCAGGCCGAACTATCACTGCGCTGTGAAGAGACTAGTTATCCCACACCCAATCCTTCGTTTCGGCGAGTAGAAGTTTCTGTTCTCGCTGCAAGTGATGCAACTCGTAAACTCATAACGCTTTCTCAGATAGTCCCCAATGCGTCGCAATGAGTCTCGTCATCTAGGTTGCACGCAGAATTCAATATCATGTACGAGGCATGATTTTTATCAGAAAGGTTTGACGCTGATTGAATTATTAGTAGCCATTAGCATACTGGTGTGCATTGCGGTACTTGGTTGGCGTGGTTTGGATAGCATTACACGCACCCGCGAAAGTTTGAATCAAGAATTAGAACAAGCACGAAGTTTGCAATTGACATTGGCGCAGTGGCAAATTGATTGTGCTAATGCAGTCGATGCAGATTTGCTAGATGGACGCTCTTCATTGTTAATAGAAAACGGACAATTGACGTTGGTTCGGCGAGTTCAGATAGAAGCACAACCTAGTAATTTACAAATCGTTGCTTGGCGTTTAAATCAAGGCACACTTTCGCGAGAGACATCACAATCTACACGCGATTTAACACAATTAGCTATGGCTTGGCAGCGTGAGTACAGCGGTGGTGAGAATGCGGTGAATTTACTCACTGGAGTAACGTCAATCTCGTTTCGTGTGTGGGCCAGTGATGGACAAGGATGGAGAGCGTGGAATCCGGGTGTGCAAGCGATGGTGTCACACGGTGCGCTGGCAAATACACAAACAGGAACTACATCAACTCAGTTGAATTGGCGAGGTGTAGAGATGTCGTTACAGCTTGCAGGCAGGGCTCATCCGCTAACTAAACTATTTTTGCTAGGTGCTACATGATGCGGTCTGCACGTATTAGCCAGCAAGGCGTTGCCATTATCACGGCCTTATTACTTACCAGTCTCGCTATCGCTATAGTCACTAGTTTATTCTGGCATCAGCAAGTACAGGTAAGAGCTATAGAAAATCAACGTTTACAGTTACAAAAACAATGGATAGTTCGCGGGGCTCTGGATTGGGCACGACTCATTTTGCAAGAGGATGGAAAATTCTCCACCATCGATGATTTAACGGAGCCGTGGTCGGTGCCGTTGGCAGATACTCGACTTGATACGTATGTAGCCTCGAATTCAACAGGTTCAGATGTGGCTAGTGCTGTGCTATCGGGTGCTATACAAGATGCCCAGGCCCGTTTAAATTTGACTATGCTGGCAAGTCACGGGGTTGTTAATTCCGTTGAGGTGACGGCCTTTGAAAAATTACTGAGCGCATTACAACAAGATCCTAGCCTTGCCCGCGTAGCAGCTCAGCAGATTGCGCTTACTCAACGGCATGACTCGGCTAAGCCAGGCTCAGCTCAGCCTATGCGATTTATACACGTTGACGATTTACTTTCTCTGCCTGGATATACGCCAGCAGTAATGGCGGCCTTGCGCGACCATATTGTTTTTCTTCCGCGTGCCACACCTGTCAATATTAATACGGCAGGTATTGATGTAGTGGTGGCACGCTTACCGCAAATCTCGCGCGCTGATGCCGGTATGTTAGTAGCACAGCGGCGTAGTAAGAGTTTTCGTAATATGAATGAGGTGACATTGAGTCTTCCCAATTCGCCTGCGATAGATTCTTCATTGCTTTCAGTATCCACACATTTTTTTCTTGTTAATGGTCTCATCACAATTCGACACGCCTCGCTGCAGGTGCAAGGCTTAGTTGAACGTAGTGGTGCGGCTACGTATCTCTTATGGATGCGTGAGGTGTAATCACCATGAGCTATCTTTCAAAAGCTATTTTGTATCTTCGCCTACCTGCTCGGGCTGATACCGCTAGCAGCGAGTACAGAACGCTGGCTATCCCGTATGCCATAGCTGTGAATGGCCGTTTGCATCGTGAGGGATATGCACGCCTTGATGCGTTAACGTCGCTGGTAACGCAAGTTCATCAGGTCGTGATGTTGCTATCTGCTAGTGACGTTACCGTACTGACTATTACGCCACCACCGTTATCGGCATCTCGCTTAAAAACTGCATTGCCGGCGTTGGTGGAAGAATCCATTCTTGGCGATACAGCGGATTGCCACATGGTGATAGGACCAGATCGGCAGGGAGATCGAACCGTTTGCATCATTGATCGTGCTTGGTTGCGGCAATGGAGTAATCATTTGCTTAGTTTGGGTGCGCACAGACTCTCTGCTAAACCTTTTCAGCTATGTTTACCATTTAACGGTCATCATGTATCAGCAGCACTCATCGACTTTACACTAGAAAAAGCAGAGTCGCGTGAATTAGTCGTACGATTTTCTCCGAATGAAGGAACAGGATTTCCATTGGGTGAAAAAAAGACTGATGCTGACTCAGCCTCGGAAGTACTTTATTTGTTATCGACATTAGCCACGGGTAGACCGGTAGAGCTAGTATTACCAGAAGAAGAATTCGAGTGTTATCAACAGCTACTAACAGGTAGAACTGCAGTTGCCGATAGCGTTAATTTACGTATTGCCCGCTGGACCGATTGGATCGAGCATATTGATGCATGTGACATTAATTTAATGTCTGATTTTGTACGTAATAAAACATGGATGTTTGATGCCCGTCGTTGGCGAGCAGCCGCCGTATTTGCCATAGCAACAGGGGTAGTCAATATTGCAGCCTTAAATTGGGACTGGTGGCGGCTATATCGTGAAGGTCATCGATTACAACAAGAGATGCAAAGTGTATACAGCACGGTTTTTCATGATGCAGCAACTATTCAACTGAAAGATTCGGCAAGTGCATTAGCAGACTTGAAAAAAAAACGTATGGCTTTGCGTCGGGCTGCTGGAGAAGTATCAGCTGACGATTTTTTAGTGTTATCGGCTATGCTGGGCCAGGCATGGCCAGCATTACAGCAAGGTGCAAATATCAGTGCGCGCGCTATTGCATCAATTGAATATCGCAACGCAGTATTAGAGCTGCACCTCAAACCAGAACTGCAAGTAGCTTTGGATGTGGTTCGTAAGGTACTGGCTGAGCGAGGTTTGGAATTGGGTGCTGACAGTAGCGCGAGTCTCTGGAAAATACGAAGTAGCCGATGACACCGCTAAATTCATTGAGGACCGTATGGGAAGCACGTAATCAACGAGAGAAGCTATTACTGGCGTTGATGGCGGTGCTATTGGCTTTTTTATTGGGATGGTTAGTATTCATTAATCCTGCGCTACATGGTCGCGCTTACTGGCATCATCAGTTAGTGGTGATGCAAGACGATTTATCTCATATGCGCTATTTGATGGCAGAAATTAACCAGCTGCCTGTGCGTGCTAAAGCTTCGCTATCGGCTGTCTCGCGACAACAATTAGAAAGTAATCTGAGGGATAAAGGACTACAAGCCGACACTTTGGAGATTGCAGACTACCATGTGAATGCACGGTTTATCGATATCTCGTTTGCTTCGTTTACAGAGCTTTTACATCAGTGGCAAACCACATCTCAACTAGTTGTTGAGGACATCACAGTTACAGCGCGGGACCGTATAGATAGGGTTGATGCGCATGTCATATTAAAACAAGCTCAATGAAGCGCACCCTCCTTTGGGGCTTGGCAGCGATTGTCGCTGTGCTGTTGAGTTTGTTAGTGAGTTTTCCTGCGGCCTGGCTGGCCCCATTAGTGGAGCGTCAAACAAACGGCCGCTACACACTCAGCGCTGCGCAGGGTACGTTGTGGGCCGGATCAGCACGTATTACTGGCGTGAGTAATTCAGTCGAGCTAGCAGCACTCACCTTACCCGGTCGATTTGTATGGACGTTCTCACCTAGCCTGCTCATAGGTAAGGTTGATGCAAGTATCACCAATACAGAGCTACTTGAACGGCCATTGACGATATCAGGCAACTGGCGGACATGGCACCTAGGTGAGTTTGTGCTTAGCTTACCTGCGAGTCAATTAACAGCATTGGGCGCACCGCTCAACACCCTGAAACCCACAGGCAGGATGCACCTATCATCGCAATCACTACGAGTGCTTTCCAATCCAGAAGGGTTGCAAATTCATGGGGTGATGCAGTTGCAGTTGAATGACATTGCATCGGTTTTGTCGCCCGTCAAACCCTTAGGCACCTATCGTATGGAATTCGACTGGCAAGGAATTCGCGCTCAGTTGACACTCTCAACCCTGTCCGGACTATTGCAACTTCAGGGTAATGGTGCGATTGAAAACGGCCATCTGCGATTTTCTGGGCAGGCTTGGGCATTGCCCGAGCACGAGCCACAATTAGCGAACTTGCTTAATCTGTTGGGCCGTCGACATCAGATAGAAAACCGTACTGTATTTGTAATTGAGTTCACATGATCGTTGAGAGAATATCGTCATCGTTAGTAGGGGTAGTGCCCTGTTACTTTGTCGATGCGCTGATAATTTTTCGTACAAGGTCATTGCATGCGCGCTTAGTAGATATCGCGCTGATGTTATTACTCTTGTTCTGGTTACAAACAGCGAAAGCTCAGGATCCAGCTAGTAATCAGGCAAATTTAAATTTTGTTGGTGCCGATATAGAAGCTGTGGTCCGTGCCATTGGACACTACACAGGAAACACGTTTGTTATCGATCCGCGTGTCAAAGGAACCATTAATCTGATATCTGAAAAGCCAGTGTCCAAATCGCAGGCGTTAGAGATGTTGAGCTCGGTGTTACGGCTACAAGGTTTTTCAGTCGTCAGCACCCCCGACTACGTGAAGGTGGTTCCGGAAGCAGAAGCCAAACTGCAAGCAGGGCCAGTACAGGCAGAAAAAGAAAAATTACGTGGCGATCAAATCGTCACGCGCGTTTTTCATCTTAATCATGAAAGTGCCAGCGGTCTAATTAATGTGCTGCGCCCGTTGATTGCACCTAACAATACGATAGCAGCTGATCCAACCAACAATACGCTGATCATTACGGACTATGCTGACAATCTAAAGCGACTTGCGCGCATCATTGCGTCGGTAGACACGCCTGCAATCGGTGAGCTTGATGTCATCAAGCTTGAACATGCTATTGCCAGTGATCTTACGGTAACAGCCAATCGGCTTTTAGATTCGGGAGGTGGGCCAGGGACAATTGATCCTGCACGTGTTTTGTTATTGGCTGATACGCGTACGAATTCTGTCATTCTTCGTGCGCCGACTCAAGCGCGCGCTAATTTAGCGCGGACGCTTATTGCCAAGCTTGATCAGCCGACCCTTGTGCCAGGTAATGTGCATGTCGTTTATTTGCGTAATGCCGAGGCGACTAAGTTAGCGCAAGTATTGCGTGCAGTGGTTGCGAGCGAAATGGGAGCAGCAGCTACTACGCCGGGTGCGGTTATGCAGCCGGCAGTGCAGCCAGCAACACAAACACCGACGCAGCAAGGGGCTGGTATGCAGATGCCACCTTCTTCGCCAGCACCTATGCAAGGTCCGTTACCCATAGGCGGCGCGACTGGATTCATTCAAGCAGACCCGACTACCAATACGCTGATCATCACGGCTAACGAGCGTGTTTACCGTAATGTACGAGCCATCATTGATCAGCTTGATGCACGGCGTGCGCAGGTCTATGTTGAATCCTTAATTATTGAAGTTAGTGCTGATAAAGCGGCTCAATTTGGAATTCAGTGGGCAGGGGTATCGGGCGATACCGGTAGTAATGTTCGTGTAGGTGTACTCACAGGATTTTCTAGCGAAGGAAATAATTTGGTATCCCAGGCAGCATCGGTAGTCGGTACGAGTAAAGCGCCTCTGCCACCGGGTAATGGATTGACTGCTCTATTATTTAAACAAACTAACGGGGGTTTGCAACTCGGTATGTTGGCACGCGCACTAGAAAAAAACGTGAAGGCCAACATACTCTCTATGCCGAATCTCATTACGCTTGATAACGAAGAAGCACGCATTATTGTTGGACAAAACGTTCCTTTTATTACGGGTCAATTTACAACTGCTGCATCGGGAGGAACAGCAGGTGTGAATCCTTTTCAAACTATAGAGCGACGCGATATTGGGTTATCGCTGAGGGTGCGTCCTCAAATTTCGGAGGGCGGTACCGTCAGAATGGCAATTTATCAAGAGACGTCGAATATTCAGCAATCCACCGTATCGGGTCTCATTACCAGCAAGCGTTCTATCGATACGAATGTGCTAGTTGATGACGGGCAGATTATCGTTCTGGGTGGTCTGATAGAAGATACAGTCAACGACACAGTAGAAAAAATTCCATTGCTGGGAGACATACCTTTTCTGGGCTATTTTTTCCGTTATCAGTCCAAGCAACGCGGTAAAACAAATCTGATGGTTTTTCTGCGCCCCACGGTGATACGTAATGAGAGTCAGAGTGTTGCGGTTGCCAGCGATCGCTATGACTATATTCGTGGTGCGCAACTTGGGGTGCAACCCGAACAAAATGTTTTTTTACCTCGTACTGATACGCCTGCGCTGCCGCCCTTGCAACAAGGACGACCCCAAGGCGGTAATTTATTGCGGCGAGATTTCAACGAGCCTGAGCGTGGTCCGCAACCGGTATCTCCGTCACCTTCCTCAGGTTCATCAGCAGCGCCTGTGCAACCAAATACGCCGGCTGAGGTCTTTCCTATAGAGCCACCTGTCATTGACTTGCGTTGAATAGCGGTGTGATTTACTCGCTATTTAAGCGTTGAATTGTTTGGTAAATGACTACTATCCTTGAATACGTATTCTCATTACGTGTAGTGAGAGTCATGAAAGAATATCTGTATTAATGACGACGATACATGACCCGCGTTTACTGCCGTTTAGTTTTTCCCGTAATTTTGGATTGCTGGCTCAAGCAGCTGTTGCAGGTGATGGTACGGATGTATGGGTTTCGCCTGCAACACTATCATCTGCTATTGCTGAAGTTGGACGCCGGTTTGGCAGGCTCCGCTTGCATACTATGGAGCGTGATCAGCTTGAGGCAGCCATTGCAAAAGCTTATGCAGGTAGTGGCGACGATGCAGCACAGATTGTTGATGAAGTAGAGTCTGATTTGGACTTAACTCGCCTCATGCAGGAAATGCCTGCGGTAGAAGATCTACTCGAGGCTGCTGACGATGCGCCCGTTATCCGCATGATTAATGCATTGCTCACGCAAGCTTTGCGTGAGGGGGCATCTGATATTCACATCGAACCATTCGAGCAAATTTCAGTTGTGCGATTTCGAATAGACGGACGACTGCGTGATGTCGCCCGACCTAAACGTGGCTTGCATGCTGCGCTTATATCGCGCATAAAAATTATGTCGCAGCTCGATATTTCAGAAAAACGTTTACCGCAAGATGGACGTATTACGCTTCGTGTAGGGGGTAAGCCAGTCGATGTACGTGTTTCTACATTGCCTACGGGTCATGGTGAACGTGCCGTTTTACGTTTGCTAGATAAAGAAGGTGGACGATTAGATTTGCAGCAATTGGGCATGAATGAAACAACGCGTGCGCAGTTTGACCATTTAATAGCTCAGCCACATGGCATCGTTTTAGTGACAGGCCCAACAGGTTCTGGAAAAACCACAACGCTCTATGCTGCCTTATCGCGCTTAAATGCCACCACCACCAATATTCTTACCGTAGAAGATCCGATTGAATATGAATTACCTGGTGTAGGTCAGACGCAGGTCAATGCACGCATTGACATGACATTTGCAAAAGCTCTGCGGGCTATATTGCGGCAAGATCCGGATGTCATCATGATTGGTGAAATACGCGATCTTGAAACAGCACAGATTGCTGTGCAAGCATCACTAACAGGGCATTTGGTACTAACAACGCTGCACACTAACGATGCAGCTGCTGCGATTACGCGGCTCTTGGATATGGGTATCGAGCCTTTTCTTTTGTCGTCCTCTTTGCTGGGTGTTGTTGCTCAGCGTTTGGTTAGAAAACTATGTGTGCATTGCCGCGAGTTTGATGGGCAGCGTTGGGTAGAACGTGGCTGTACTCATTGCGGACAAACGGGTTATCACGGTCGTGTGGGTGTGTATGAGTTATTACTTACGACACCCGAAATACGCACTCAAATTCACAATCAAGTATCTGAAGCTGATATACGCGTCACTGCTCAGCAGAATGGCATGCAGACGTTGAGGGCTGATGGTGAGCGCTGGTTACAGCAAGGCGTGACCAGCGAAGCTGAATTATTACGCGTGACCAAGGACTAAGCACATGCCTGCGTACCGTTATGAAGCGGTAGATACATTAGGTGCACCGAGCAAAGGCATACTGCACGCTGAAAGCCCACGCGCTGCGCGTTCGGATTTACGTGCCCGCGGATTACTTCCATTAGCCGTTGATGCGATTGCTGCTAAGGTAGATAGCCACGCCAATATCATTACGCATTTTTTTAGTGAGCGCTTATCAACCAATGAGCTGGCATTATTTACACGGCAGCTGGCCTCATTATTAGAAGCGGGATTGCCGTTAGAGCAGGCATTTTCAGCGTTGCTAGAACAGGCAGAACGTCCGTATATGCGCGATTTGATTGCGGCTATACGAGCTGAAGTGATGGGTGGTGCATCATTATCTGATGCGCTATCCCGACATCCGCGCGACTTCGCTGATATCTACCGAGCATTAGTAGCCTCGGGTGAGCACATAGGTCAATTATCAGGTGTGTTGTCGCGGCTGGCTGATTTCGTTGAACGCCGTAACGCATTACTACAAAAAATTAAATTAGCGTTTACATATCCCGCGATAGTGACAGCGGTGGCATTTACGATCGTCATTTTTTTGCTCACGTATGTTGTTCCTCAAATAGTTTCGGTTTTTGAACACTCGAAACAGAAACTGCCATTGTTAACGATCGCCATGCTGTTTATCTCAGATTTATTTCGACACTGGGGTTGGTTGCTTTTTTTAATCATAGGGATATCTTTTTTCGCCTGGCGACACGCCTTGCGTGATCCAGTGGTTCGTATGCGGTGGCACCGTTGGCTGCTAGGTGCTCCTTTTTATGGTCGCTTTGAGCGCAGTTTAAATACTTCTCGATTTGCCAGTACGCTAGCTATTACGATTAGCTCGGGTGTTCCTATTCTTAGAGCGCTGCGAACAAGCCGCGACACTCTATCGAATGCCGCTATGCGTGAGCAAGTCGAAGATGCAACCGCGAGTGTGCGTGAGGGTATGAGTTTGGCGCGTGCCTTGGCAGTGCATCCGTATTTTCCACCGATGCTGATACACATGATACGTGCCGGTGAAGTAACAGGGGAATTGCCTGTGATGTTGAACCGTGCAGCTCAAATGCAAGAACAAGACTTGGAACGTCGCGCGTTGGCGATAGCCAGTTTGCTAGAACCGATATTGATATTAACGATGGGTGTACTTGTATTGCTGATTGTGTTGGCTGTGTTGATGCCAATTATTGAAATAAATCAGTTAGTGCGTTAGGCGGTTGGTA
>Ga0315909_10007390_pt1 | contig 12272 bp, 2 predicted proteins | sample LakEriMetagenome_11_FD_203527 | JGI IMG/M metagenome (GOLD analysis project Ga0315909, IMG submission 203527) | Freshwater fungal communities from buoy surface, Lake Erie, Ohio, United States - Buoy 2 MA125 | ecosystem: Environmental > Aquatic > Freshwater > Lake | place: USA: Lake Erie, Ohio...
AGGGCTAGAGAATAGTTTCCATACAGCTTCAAATACCTCATGGTATGCTGTACCCACCTCTGCGTTTTCATACACATAGATGCCACCATTTCTTAACATACCCCAAGCCTCAATTCCACCCAAGCCTCTAATGATGTTCTTCACTCTATATAGAGGAATCATAGGGAAGTTGTTCTTCATGAACTCCTCAATCTTTGGCCAATCTTCTTTCTCAAACTTATCTGTATCTTGCTCAACCTTAACACGAAATGGAGCATCATCTCCCATTTCATTCATTTGTTGTCTAATCAGATCTTCATCAGATGGAGTAATATCAGTAGGTTTAGCTCCTTCTAAAGCAGCTAGTTCTGCATTCTTTTGAGCAAGTCTTATACCATCCAAAAACGCTTTATCAATTACTTCATTAGTAGTATGTGTAAAATCACTATAGTTTAAAAGTAATGCTGCTTGATTTGGATTTTGTTTAAATGATTCTACAACTAAATCTTTCATTAATTGTAAGTTATCAAAACCTTGTTGTACAGCTTTACCTCTTATCTTAGTTCCATATCCACCTGCTTTTACATATTTATCATATGTAACTTGATCAAAGCTCCCAGACTTTAAAGTTTGGTAAGCATGTTCTACACTACCATATTCTTTACCTTCATAAGTAAACTTACGTGGAGCTAGATTAGATAACACTTTAGTATTAGTAGAACTCTCAGGACTACCCCAATAAATATTAATTACTGGCTTCTTATCAGAAACTACAGGAGCTGCTGGAGCAGGAGCTACAGGAGCAGCAGGAGCTGTTGTTAATTTATTATAAATAGAGCTTGCTAGTAAACTAGTAGCTTTATCAATAGGAAGATTTTTCTCTGCAGCTAGTTTATCAATTGCTGGCTGAGATACTAACTTACCATTTTCATCTTGCACTAATGCAACACCAGACTTACCATCACTTGTCTTTAACTCTTCACCATTTACAGTGAATACAATGTCTCCATATTGAGCATTCTTAATTGTATTAGGTGTTTTACCATCCATTACAAATCCAGCTGTTGGAGAAGGTGTTACAGGAATAATAACATTTTTCTTAGCTAATGTAGCTTTGCTAATTACACCAGCATATTTATCTTTTGTATCTGTATTTACAAAGTAGATACCTTCTCTATTAGAAGTAGTAGGGCTAGCTTCTTTGTAAGGTACAGTGAGTGGAGTTTCCTGTCCTGTTCTACCTGACGTAGATAATAAGTAGCTTTGGTAGTTCTTCCACTTCTTGGTGGTCACCTTGCCATCTTTATCTACACTTAGTATTTGTTCATAAGGTTTGTTCCAGTTAGATAACTCATTAGTAACGTAAGCAGATCTTACGTTGTTATACATAGTTTGTAACTTCTCTATGATAGCAGTTTCATTTGCTTCTATGCCAAGTGGAGTGAATGGATAACTTGTGCCATCATTTGACATGTTAAGTTTTAATCCTAATGGACCATCTTCATTGAACCATACACTGTTTACACTAGTAGCATTCTTAGGACTTCCCCAATAAGCCACAGTTCTTAACCACTCAAACAAACGTTTAGCTTCAGGTGAGCTAAAGCTTCCTTCTTCAAATCTAATATAAGCTAATCTGTTAATTGCTTGGTAGATTGCTTCAGCTTCTTTCTTACTGTGTAACTTGTTCTGCAGTGGAACATATCCATTACCAGCTATTAAAAATATCTTACCTAAAGCATTAGTATAGTTTGTTGATCCCATTGAAGCAACAGGATTCAACGTAGGAACATATATTACAGGCTTTGTAGCCAGATCTGATTCTTGAATCAATCCAGCAGCTACAGCACCAGTTCTTACGTTCTTAACTTCATTACCCTGTGCATCTAATACAGTTTGAGGAACACCAAAAGATGCCTCTATTTGGAAAGTGTTTAAATCTGTAGAATCTAATGTTTCTTCTACAAACTTGCTATATTCATTAATGATTGCATTCTTCTCAGCATCTGGTGTATCCTTAGGGAACATGCTCTTGTTATCAAACTTCTCACTCCATTGAAACTTAGGATCTGGCATCACTTGGAATACAGCAGTATCAAATGTAGGATTGTCTAATGGTTTACCATCTACACCCACCACTTTAATCTTGCTACCCACTTGTTCAACCATTACCACAGCAATGGTCTTCTTAGGATCTACATCACTAGTTCCTTTGATGTGGTTCATTAACCCACCAACATACTTACCATTTACTATTTCACCACCTAAACCTAATTGTCCTTCATTAGCTTGTGTAACGTATACACCACGTATTTGTTTTCTATTAGGAAACTTATATAAGTCAGCTCCAAACTTTATAGACTTTTGATATCCAGGAAGTTGAGGAGTAGATATAGTGGCTCTAGGAAGAACCAACTTAGTCTTTCTATTAACTTGCTCATACTCAGCAGCTTTGGCACTAGTTTGTTCAACTTGTCCTTCTGACTTCTGACTATTTAGAATGTCTTCATTTCCTTTTTTAATTTTGTCATCCTTGGCTTTCTTCTTGAAATAGTTTTCAGATGCCTTTCTGTATTCTTCAGATATAGCAGCAACTAACTCTGGATTATTCAACGAGTTGATATAGTCTATAATGTCTTGTTCTTCTGAAGGCTTTTCAATATCCTTGAATGGACTCTTCTTTAATACAGTGTCAATTGCCTTATTTAATATAAATCTAGAATCTTCATCTGAAACTTCTTGGTCAGCTATTTCAAACTGTCTGAATTGTTCAGGTGTAAGGAAGGCCACTTCTCCATTAGGAAGTTGAACTTCTAGTTCTCCTCCTAAGGTTTGTGATAATACACTTAGCTTTGGTTGAAAGATTAACTTTCCTCCATCTATTGATACTGGATCTTTTAAAGAATACTCTCTACCAATCTCTAACTTCCTCTCAACAATTTGTTTCTTCTTACCTTTCTTTCCTGTAGCAACTTCTTGCTTAATAGTAACTGGTACTTCCTCCTCTGCACCAAACTCTTCTTCCATCTCCTCGTATCCTTTAGGATCTTGTTTGATGGCATCATATTCTTGAATGTATTTTCTTCTATTTAATGAAAGGTCAATAACATCAGCTAGTGCAGTTTTAAGATCTTCTTTAACATCAGATATAACATCCATGTCATTGATTTGATCTAACACAGTTTGTGTAGCTTGTTTATTAGGTTCATTACCTGAAATGATACTTTGTAAGATTTCAGCAGTATTAATACCTGCTGCATTTAAAATAGAATTTACTTGAGGGATGCGCACATCATAGTTACCCACCTTAGCTGTGGCATATACAAGCTTATCTATTACCTTGTCATTGTATAATCTATTACCTTCTGTATCAGCAAGATTAGAATATCTTTCTCTAACCATAGAATAGGTATCTTCTACCTGCTTAGCTAGAGCTGATAAGTTATCAAGCCTTTGAACAAACTGTTCTTTAGTTTCATTGGCATTAACTATTCCATCAGCTATCAATTCCCCAAAGCCTACAGTATCCATAGCTTGAGATTTGTAGTAGGATAGTTCTTGGTTAACTGCTTCTATTCTACCATACTTAACTCTAGGCATTAGATAGGATAGAGTGAAGTCATGCTCCATATCCTTCTCAGTCATTTTATCATTAGCTATGATAGCAGCTTGTCTTGCTTTCTGAGATCCAATTCCAATACCAATATAGTTAGCTTGGTCTTTTAGAACAGCTGCAGAGTTTGTTTTATTTAATGCATTTATTGCTATTTCTGTATTTCTACCTCTCTCACCACCATATCCAAATAGTCCTCTTTCTCCTAATTCACCAGACTTACCAAATCCAAATCTAGTTTTACCTTGTTCATCTTGGTATGTACCTGCATACCCAGCTTGTTGTAAACCACCAGACAATGCACCTATAAGTATGTTTGACATACCTTCTTTGGTATTCAATGTTTGATCTATACCATAGCTAGTTATGTTTCCCATCACCTCGTTCATGTTGGTTAGGAAATTGGAAACATCTTTTTTGTTTCTATATGCTCTATTGAAATAATCATTAACACCAGTTTGGATAGCAAATTGTGCACCTTCTTCAAAACCTTCTGAAGGAGATACAAGAAGTCCACCAACATTTCTAATACCACTACCTATTTTACCAAGTCTTGTCTTTGGTAAATACTTAGACCATTCTCCACCAACTACTGATTGTTCAATATCATTTATTAATGCAGCATCTGCTTTTCTAGAAGAGCCTAATATTTTTGGAAGTTGAATATAGTTTGTTGCTGTGAGAAGCAATGAGTTCATTCCCCATGTAAAATTACCTATCTTATCTGCAGATGTATTGATAGCATCTAAGTCTTTGCCTGTAGGAGTTTCGCCATATTTATTTCTATATTCTTCAATAGCGTTCTCTCTAAAGACATTCATATTATGAAGACCTTCCAATCCTGCTTCACCAAATGTACCTGTAGCAGATGTAATGATTCTGTCTGAGTTTCTTAATACAGAAGCTGCTGGTGACTTTAAATACTTCTGTGCTACAGAGTTAAGTGCACCATCAAAAGCAGCAAACTTTTGTAGTCTAGGAACTGCAGACATAGATTGTTCTACAGTTGTCAATGCCTCTAGACCTTGACCTGCTTTGACTAACTTACTAGTTACTCCTAATGCCTTTAGGGCTTTGCTCCATGCAAAACCACCTCCTATTGTACCTAATGAATATCCTAAGTTCTTAAGGATACCATCAGAAAAGAAGTTAGCTGTCAATAAATAATCAGGGGAATACCAGTTAGCATCAGTTTGCTTCTGGGTCATATAGTTAGGAAGTGCATCTTCTAATGCCTTATATGAATCATCTAACTTCCTATTAATTTCATTATCAAATAAAGAAGAGAATCTACCATCACGTACCATAGCACCTAAGCCATAGACAGTACCAGCTGTACCAGAAAGAAAACTATTGGTAGCTGTACCTACAAACTTTAATGCACCATTTTTCCATTGATCTAGTGCACTTTGTTGTTGTGCATATTTTTCTTCTAGATCAGTTTCATATGGTCTGCTGCTTTTATATCTATTGCCAATGTATATTGAAGAAACAGGAAGTTGAGGGACTTTAGTTTTCCCTGGATCAGTATTGTTCCATATATCTTGAGGAGACATATTACCACCTCCTGCAACACCTGTTTTGCTACTAACTGAAGGAACATCAAAACTTATGTCTGGAAAATCTGCCTGACCACCTAAGTTAACAACTTTAGGCTCAGAGGTTGGCTGTGTTGAATTAACACCTTCTCCTAGATTAATTATTTTTTCTTCTGGCATTCTTTATTATTTTAAAGCAGCTTGTGCAAATTCTGGACCTAAAGCTTTTAATCTATTTACTACAACTTCCAAATTTGGATCACCTGGTAGTGCTTGTACATTTCTCTTACCACCATTTGCTGTAGATGTATAAACATAAGCATAATACATATCACCACCCTTTACTATGTTAGCTTGCATGTCATAGTTAGGATTACCTACCATTCTTGGGAATTCAAACTTTTCAAAGTATGAACCATTTTGTTTTAAATATGTAGAAACATCTCCTGCATCTAACATAGTTGTAGAACCTAATGGATTGCTTCTTATAGCACGTCTTACATTTGTAATTTCATCTGATTCATATAATCCACTAACATCAATACCAAGACCTCTAGCTTCATCATCTGCAATCATAATAGATCCAGATTTTTTATTCTTTAAATCAGTTCCTGATATTTGTAAAACTTTCCTTCCACCAGGACCTGTCACTGTTTTTGCTTCTAAAGAAATGTCTGATAGATCTCCTCCCACAGCTTCTAACATTCCTTCTAGTTCATCTGCTGATGCAAGGTTCTTTCCAGACTTACCATATTCAAGTGTCCATCTTCTAACATCATTAAGTGTTTGTCTATCTGTTTCAGTGTCACCTGTAAGAATACGCATCTTAACATCAGGTTTAAAGAAACTCTTAGATTGAAGAAGTTCAGCTTTTCTAGTTAATGCTTTTGCTGAAGCTTCAGTATTTATTACGTTATATACCTTTTTTAAATTGTTTTCAAAGTCACCTTTAGTATCAAGGTTCACTTGATATCCTTTAGGATTTTTTAAATAAACATCATCTGTAAATGGTAGTACTTGTACAAACTGTCTTGCTGTAGTTTTCCAATCTCGTAAAATACCTGAAGGGCTAAGAGTGCTAGTAGCAAATTTATCTAATACAGTAGGAAGCAAGAAAGCCTTACCTCTATTAGTTAATCTAGCTTCAGCAGCTTTAGCATTATCTTTGTGTATCTTATCATCAAAATAACCACCTACAGTAACATTACCTTTAGCATATATAGCTAGGTCATAGAAGTCTTCTTTAGTAACTATAACATCTTTACCTTGGAACTTCATTGGTGTATCTTTAATATTTACATCATTGATCACCTTTAATAAATCAGTTCCCACTTCTTTAGCCACTTGTCTATCAACGTCAGCACTCTCTTGACTTATAGATAAAAATGTTTTTTGTTTCTTTTTAAACGAGTTGTATGCATCAGCTAAAACAGGAGGCACTCCACCTGGTTTTACTTTTAATTCATTTACCACTTTATCAGACCATCTATTTATAAAGTCTACATATGGTTCTTTGTTTTGATTAGCAGTGGCTTTTAAGATATTTTCAATACCTTGTTCTTTTGTTCTACCTAATGCTATTTGGCTACTTAATAATTGTATATTCTTTGGATTGTTAGCAAAGAAGCCATCCCATACAAGTTGGTTTCCTGAACTTAACATATCATTAGCAGCATTTGTTTTTACTTGCTCACTGTTTACGATTATATCCATACTAGATGGATTTTCAGCAAACTCAAGTCCTCTTTCATCATCAGGACCAGTTCCAGTTCCAGGTTTTTTCTTACCACCTGCAGCTTTCATTGATGCTATTCTAATATCGTTCTCCATTCCTAATATAGCTAGTTCTCTAGCTTGAGCAAGTGCTGCATATTTATAAGCATTGTCAGCAGCTGCCTCTTTCATATCATTAGCCTCTTGCCACTGTTTAAAGTTGGCATTCCAAAGAGGGCTCTCCATGTTTTGCTTGGACACCTTTATTGAACCATACATACCTTGTAGGTTATCTAAAGATGCTTCTTTGTAAAGATAACCTCTTACATAGTCTGGGTTTTTATATGCTTCTTGTGCTATTTTATCATAGCCAGATTTAAAACCATCTATGTTAGTTTGAAGTTTATCTATCTGTTCTTGGATGAACTCTTTACCTTCATTAGTTTTTTCTAATGTTTTCTTTAATGTAAGTTCAGCTATCTTATCATTATATCCAACTATTTTTTCATCTCTTTGAGCATACACCATATCAACAAGACCTTTCTCATCAATACCTGCATAGTTATATTCTCCTGTAATTTGCATTTGTTTCTTCACTCTAGGATCAGAAAAGATCTGACCAAGTGTAGCTTTAACCTCTGCAGGTAGTCTACCTTCTTGTTCCATTCTTACCATATAAGGAGAAACAACAGGAGTTTGTTTTATGATGTTACCTTTCTTATCTTTTACAATATCAAACTTATAGTTGCCTTCAGCATCAGTTTCATACAATTGATCAAATGACCACTTGCCTGGTTTAACAGCATCAAACTGTTCTTTGGCAAACTTCATGATGTCAAAGTGAGGGTCGTATGTACCATTAAACACTTGTCCTGGCTTTGTAGAACGTAACCAAGGCTCAGCTTGTTTTTGAAAGTTTTTTACATTAGCTGGATTAGATTTACCCTCATCTATATCCTTTTGGATTTTACTTAACCCACTTCTATATCTAGCTGTAGACCCTATGGCATTTGTAATCAATTTATCCTTAGATATTTGCGCTGTCATACCAGTGACAGAGTTAACTAATTGTTGGTTAGAGAAGTCACCAGCTGCCACTGTTCTTAAGTTATTACCTAGTTCACCTAGCTTTGACTGAAGATATTCTTTATCTACATCTAAATATACGTCTACCCCAGCCACTCTATCAATATAGTTCTGGATTTTTTGCACACCTTGGTTGTACTGGGCTTGCTTTTGCATGCCCACCTGTACCATCTCCTGAACTGGCAGTTCCTGGATGTAGGGGTTGAATTGAAATGATTTATCAGTAAACGATGCCATAATACAAAATTAATTTAAAATATTAGAATTACCAAGAGCTATAACAAATTTTAGTAATTCACTATAACTGAATTAGTTAGAGATTCTTTAGAGCTTTTACAATTGAGCTATTTCTAGCTTTTGTTTTACCACCATTCTTTTGCGTTCCCATGAAAGTATCTAACTCATCTAATGATGGATTAGCAGCAGAAGATTTACTTACTTTTCTGGTATGAACTCTACGTCCTGCTGCATTGTAAAGATCTTCATAACCTTCTTCTAGCTGTCCACTACTCTGTCCTTTACTAAATGGATTGCCTGAGGTGTTGAAGAACTGTGGTGCATTAGCATTGATTGCTCTACCTTTAGGATCAAATCTAAAGTTGTACAGATTCTCCATAACAGCTAGCTTTCTATTAATAGCTCTTTGTTGTGCTGTCTTAGCAGCTATAGAACTTAATGCACTAAACGCTCGTTCATCAGTATTAGATGCAGCCTCAGCTTGTCTCTCGTATTGTTTATCAAGTATTTGCAAGTTTCTAAGTTTAGCATCATTTATTGTAGCTCTGTTCTTTTCAAAAACTTGCATCTTATTTGCAGTATTGATTCTATCTCGTTCTCCTAAGATTTGATTCTTAGCCTGTAATGTCTGAGCCATAATCATTGCCTGTGCAGCAGGATTAGAACCAGCAGCTCTAATAGCAGCCCTAGACTGAGCATCAGCAGCAGCAAGTTGATCATTGAAAGAAATATCTACAGGACTATCTAACATTGGTTGGAACGTCTGAGCCTGTACAGGTTCTAACTGATTGGTAGCCAATGCATAGAACTCAGGATATAATTGATCTGGAGGTAAAGGTTCATCAGCATTAGTAGGTCTTAAGAATGGCTCTAGATTAGATAGAGCAGCAGGAGCGTACTTACCAAGAAACTTACCTGTGTCTTTTAATGCACCTAATAACCTTCTACCCTTCTTTGGTGAATCATTGCCTGGCATATCTTCTCTGCTAGGAGGATGAAATTCACGTTCATTTGAAACCATAACATCTGGCAAAGTCATTGCCCCATATCCTTCATTCTGAGGAATTATTAAATTATGTGGAGCTAAATCATTTCCTGGAGATGATGGTTTACTACTAGCTTTGTTTTTAAATAAATTATAAAGCTTTTGTTGTTGAGCTGCATCCTTACCAGAGTAATCTGTATATCCTAACTCTTTGGCCAATCTCTTTCTTTCTGCAAGAGGAGTTTTAAGGAATGACTTAAGGCTAGTACCATCTTGAGCTTTCTTCATCTTAGTACCAAACTTAGCAACCATGCTTGGGTCTGTTTCTTGTTCAAACTTGCCTTCAGCTAGTTTGTCATTTTTAACACCTAAATACTTGGCTGTCTGATGAATAGCATCTTGCACAATACCTGCTTCTTTAATTTTATCAGCATTAATCTTTTGCCAAGCTTGAGCACCTTTAACCATAAGCGATCCTGTGTTTAAAGATAAATGATCAAACGCATTGTTCTCATCAGAGTTCTCAATTAACTGAAGACCTTTATTAATCTTCTTTAATTGTTTAGCATCATTCTTAGCAATGTCAGCTACGTATGTTTTGAACTTCATTCCTTTTGCTTTTGGATCTCCTATAAGACCTGCTATATCTCCATTGATTTTCATGTTACCAAACACTACAAGGTTTTCTTCAGAACCACCATCTTTTAATTTAACAGCTGGTTCACCACCTTCTACTTCCACTTCATTCTCACCATACTTGGTTTTGATGCCACCATTATCATGAGACGCACCTCTAAACATTCCTATCTCACCACCAGGTATATTAGGATTGTATGACATAGTCTCAAGGTAACCACCATCTCCCACTTCTAATTCACCACCCATAGCCATCTGCACTCCATTTTGAGCATAAGGCATATCTGGTCTACCAGTGAACATAGCTGCAGCACTAGGAGGTGTATATTCTTTTAAATGACCACCAGCACGTAACATGTCTGCATCATGAGGAGGTCTTAATAAATCTTTTAACTTGTGCTCACCAAAGGTTGCAATAACTTGTGGCTGCCAATCATGACTCACCCATCCACCATCTTTCATATAAGCATTGAGAGGACCTTGTGATCTAGATTGTTGGAATGCAAGTTGGTTTTGGCTCATAGCCATTTTATCTTTTTGTTCTTGTAGCTTTCTAGCATCTTTAGCACCACCTAATAGGTTTCCTAATGCCATACCAGCAATCTTACCTACAGCAGCTCCTGCAGGACCAAAGGCAGTACCAATAGATTCTCCTACAGCACTACCAACTTGAGCTTGACCTGAGTCTTGGAAGTATTCTCCAAACTCTGCCTTGTGCATATAACCACCATGTCTAAACTGTTTGTATGTTTCTTGCAATGGTTCAAATCCAAGATCATCGTATATGTCATTTGTAGGAGCATACGTATTCTGAATCTCTGTAGGGTTACCACCAATCATAGCACCATCCTCAGCTAAGTAATTTGTACCTGAGCCATAAGGATTACCCATTTGTCCAGGTTGTATTACGTTGTCTTCTGGTCTAACGTATTCATTTTTAGGTTGTTCCATAGTTTGGTTAGCCTGTAAAGCAAGTCCTGATAACTGAGCAGCTTGGTCAGCTTTCTTAATGTTTCTCTTTTGTTCACCAATAGCACCAATTCCACCAACAATCTTACCTAGATTATTAAGAGCAGACATACCAACTTGTCCTGCACCAGCACTGAAACTTCCTTGAGGATTGGCTGCAGTGGCACCAAATTTAGTAAACTTAAACTCAGGTGGTGTAGTTGCTCCACCTTGAGCAATAGGAGGATTACCAAAGTCACTCAATTGATGTAACTGTGTATTAACCATAGACTTACCCATGGCAGCTTTCTTAAACTCTTTCTTGTGAGCTTTCATAAATGCTTCTTCTGTTGGATACTTCTTGTAGAATTCCTTTTCAGACTTAACTCCTGCAATCTTTAAGATTTGATCTTTCATATCAAACGTTTATATGTGGTTTATTTATATTTATCTAGCCAGCCACCTTTTGGATATTCAGTGACATAATCTCCATCAAATTTATAATTCTTTCCTGGTTTCATCAACTTTTTATCACCAGTGTTACTAATTCCTAAGACATCATAGTTAACACCTTTCATGGTGATATCGTTGCTTGGGATAGTAGTTATTTTTCCTGGATGTGCCCATTGTCCCATTGGGTCTACAATCTGTCCACCATTCTTCCAGTTTTTCTTAAACTTATATTTAGGAGCATATATCTCAACGTTGTTTCTAAGATATGGATTTTCATCAAAACGATTTTTCCAAAACGAACTATTCAAATCATCCATTGTAAGTTTTATCTGTGAACCAACCATAGGATCGTATATTCTCATTTCAGGTTCAGGTAATGGTGTTCCTGTAGCTTCAGAAACATTTTTAGCAGTTCTTTGAAGTTTTGGAAATTGTCTTTTAAGTTGAGTTAAATAATCTCCATATAGTTCTCCTGTTCTGTTATTAAAAACCGCATCATATTTATCTTTATGCCAAGAGTTTAATAGACCTAAATCTACATCTCTCAATTCTATTCTTCCAGCTGGATATATATCTCTAAAAGACTCAGTTAATCTTTTATCATTAGCCCATCTAGTAACTTGTGCATCTGTTATAGGTTGAGAATACATGCTAGTGCTTATATATCCCATATCTACCTTGTTTGGTAGATTGCTAAATATTTTTTGAAGTTGTCTAGATGCTATTTTTTCATCTTCACTTCTAAAAGTCATATTTGTAACATTCAAATATGCATCTGGATCATTAGGATTAATCCTTGTATTAACTTGCATAAATCCTCCATCTGGACCTGTAATTTGATATGTACCTGCTCTTTCGTTAGGAGAATAATCAATTACATCTTGTGTAAACTTATTTCCTGTAGCATCTATAACTTCTCCTCTACCAGGATTTGCTCTTCCAATTTTAAAATCTTCCTCTCCAAACTTAGGACCTGCAGAAAGAGTAGGTTGAGAAGTAGGTTGAGTATTGTACATACTTCTGTCAACAAGATCATCCTCACTAACAAGGTCAACCAAATCAGCATCAGTTATTTCATAACCTC
>Ga0315909_10007396_pt1 | contig 12267 bp, 18 predicted proteins | sample LakEriMetagenome_11_FD_203527 | JGI IMG/M metagenome (GOLD analysis project Ga0315909, IMG submission 203527) | Freshwater fungal communities from buoy surface, Lake Erie, Ohio, United States - Buoy 2 MA125 | ecosystem: Environmental > Aquatic > Freshwater > Lake | place: USA: Lake Erie, Ohio...
TCGAATACCGGTCGTCATTGAAGCTGCCTGGGCAACTGCTACTGCACTAGTTATTGCTTTGTGAAACTTGTTTCCTGACATTGACCCAGATGCATCAATTGAAATATGAATAAAATAATTTTTATATCGATCCGTTACAATGCGGTGGAACACATTAGCATTATTATATCCTAACTGAGCAACCAACCTACGATCAATTTTACCTGCAGTAAGTCTAGTTGTCTTGAGGCTACGGTCTGAATTTCGTAGTTGCAATTTGCTTCCTAGTTTCTTTCCTAACACAATGCCTTCATTGACCGCAGTATCCATATTTCTGATTTCCCGGGTTTGATATGAATCATTATTAACTAGCAAGGTACCATTTAACACTCGTTCAGCTGACGAGCAAAACAATTCTGGCAAACTTTGAATAATTGCAGGTGTCAGTTTCTTAATCACAACACACGTTACAGGACATCCGGTACCAGCTTGGTCGGTATTAACCGTACGAGTCTCAGTACCAGACTCTCTAATAGCTTCAACAATTTTGCTATCTGATTTAGTAAGACGGCCTTTCTTAGCAACATCGCCTGACAAAAATTCTCGCTGTGCTTCAATAGCTTTTTCTAATGCCTTTTGTTCCTTAGGAGTTAATGTTGACACGGATCCATTGTCATCTGTATCATCTTCATCATCTGACAATTCCATATCCATATCATCTATATCACCTGACATAGACGTACCTGAACTACCATTACCAGCGCCAGGAGCTGGCTGACCCGACGCACCGCCGTCCGCGGGAGCATTTTCTTTAACTGCATTCTTTATAGCTAAGTACACGTCACAGGCAATATCCAATGCATCCTTTGTTGTCTTAAGACGACCAATGTTTTTCAAATCAATTAGGGTCCATATGCTTCTAAGCTCTTTAAGAGCATCTAATTGACGATTAACATTGGTGAAGTTAATGATATGGAATAAATAACAATCCATAGTCTCATCAACTTTCTCGCCATTAACTAATGCTTTGTCAATAACTTTGTCATTGAAATATTTGTCATACATTGCTTCATAATACATACGGTATCCTGGAGCATTAGTATATACTTTATAATCAATGCGACGATCCTCAATCCAATTAAGCAAATCTTTGATGATACCAAAATCGTTTTCAGCCATATCCATCTCCGGGTCCATACCTTTCATGCGGATAATGTTAGCAAAAGGACTGCTACTCAACCTGGTAGACCCTTTGAACATGGTAAAGTCAGTGAATGCAATATGTGAGCCTTCGTGAAGAGCTAAGCCAACAGCCGGGTCAAAATTCTTATCTTCTAATTTAGTTCCAATAACAACTTTCTCGCCATCGGTATAACTTGAGTCATTGCTTTGAAACACAACTGGAATTTGCTTGCCGGTAACAATATTAACAAAATTAGCAATAGCTCTTTGTGCGGCTGCTAACTTGGTATGGTCAACCCGATTTGCAACTTTGAATGAAACATCTAAATCATCAAACCAATAGCTAGATGCTTGACGATTTCCATAACCTTTAAACCCTAAATTCTTTTGCATATCTCAATTATTTTATATTATAAATATAAGAAATTATCCAGTACGATCCAACCAAAATAATAACTTTTTTCAAAAAAAAGAGGCAGACTTACTTGAAGCCTACCTCCTTTGAGCTATGAAAAAGATCTTAAAATGGAACAGCTTCGCTGCTACTATCTACCTCACCGGTATTGAAAATATCCTTCTCGGCAGTTGCCATATGTTTTTGAATAATCTGCTTAACAAAAGTCCTTTCAGAGTCAGCACCTCCAGCTGCATCAAACAACGGGAGAATTGCAACCTCAGCAGCTTCGCCTAAGTTAAACCCATCTGCTAGCAATTCACATACACGAACTGTCATACGAGTGGATACCATGGTGCTGAGCTTACCAGTCTCTGACCTCCATTCCTTTCTAGTGGCGTCTGCTATATCAGCAACGGCATGAATGAGATCTGCAGAAACCGTTTTGCCATAGCGCTTAGTTAGCAAAGACTTTTCTTTTTCGAGAGTAAGAATATCTACTTCAATAATCTCAAAACGATCCATCAATGCGCGGTCTAATACTCGAGTCGATGTATATTCAGTACCAATATTTGCTGTGGCAATAAAGGATACTCCTGGAGCTACTTTGATTGTGGGAGCATCAATGTCTTCATCTAATCTGAGATAACGCTGACCTTCATCCAACACTGTCATAAGGATGTTCCATGCTTCGGGATGCGCTCTAGACAATTCATCCAACAAGATAACTGAATCTTGTGTGCGGATAGCTTTGACGAAGGCTGACTCATCAAACGTTGTCTGACCGTCTTTAAAATGCGTGTTACCAATAAGAGTGGCTCTCGGATCCTGGGTGGCACCTAAGTTAAAATAAAAGAATGGTCTTTTAGTCGCCTCTGGCAATGCCTTTGCTGCTTGTGTCTTACCACACCCAGCTGGACCAACCATCATTATGTTTTTGCCACGAACTGCCGACCTTACCAAATACTTCCACTTGATGTCAGACATTTCTAAGTCGTCTGGCTTAATTTTAGCAGAATTAGTAATTAATGCCATGGCAGCATCCATTTCGGGAACTTCTGGCATCACCGGTACGGGAGCTTCTGTAGGTACATCTGACAGTTCTACTTGCTTAGCCCGTTGGGTTTCGAAATCAAATTGCAGCGCCTTACTCTTTTCGTGTGCTACTTTAATAATAGATCCTCGGAACAAGTGAGTGATATCCAAACCAGTTCCAACTTCGATAACTTGAAAGTTACCATTAACAATACCAAATGTTCTTTTCATAACTCATTATTTTTATAATATAAATATAAGAATAATATGTTACGAATCCAACCTTTTCTGTAAAATTATTTGTAAATTCTTCGCATTGTTCCATCATCATACAATTCAATGTAGATGCCGGTTGCTGTTAGGTTTTCTACATTGACTTCCTGTCCTCGTAGATTCATAATCTTAACAATTTTTTTGATTTTGTCAGAGTTATCAATAGCTATTGGTCCATACTCGGTAATTTGGCCATCGTTGTCATGTTGCAGCAATTTATAATAATTAATTCCGCGATCATACATATTGTCTATTTCCACGTAATTGATTAATTCAAAACTATTCCCAGCCGCCGGAGTTAATGCAACAGTAACTGCATCTAAGAAATCTCCAGATAGGCTTCTTTGTAATGTGTAGTGGGATGAATTGTGTTCGGATGCTGTCTGCCATTTTAATACATTGGTACCATCAGCACATTCCCCAATAAAATAAGTTAATTCAACTGGCAATGATATTGGTGTAATATCTAACAACTCAATGTTATCAATCCACCACTCTTCCCCGGCTGAATTGACACGGCAAAACAAATCCAATGCAATTTGTGATGTACCATACGGGAATGTAAGATAAACAGTAGAAGGACCTGTTGTAGTTACCCCTGCGGGTGACTGATAAACATCCCCGGTTGGTGCTGCTGAGTTAGTGAATGATCCATTTGCTGTATGATTTATAACGCCGGTTGCTGTGTAATTCCATCGAGCATTGGTGTTGCCAGTAACACGTAGTTCTGATATAAAGGCTCCGCCGTTCCTAGACACTTGAACGTCTACAACATCAGCAACATCAACTCCTCTAGTTGTTGCTGTCGAGCTTGTAAATGTATATGAACCTAACCTAAACTTTAACTGATATTGACGGTTAATATCTAACCCGGTAACATTAGATAAAGAGTACCAATCTTGCTCATTGCCAGATGTTCCAGTTCCAGATCCATATAACACAGCACTTAATGTAGGGGAAACGGAAGCATTGTTATACCACCCAGCCGTTGCTGCTGGTGTCCACCATCCTGCTGTTAAGTAAGAAGTGGAAGATGTCTCCATGTTATCAAACTCAACAACAGTTTGTGACTTAACGGTTACTGCAAACAGAGTTGCAAATATCAATAGTAGTTTACGCATAGCCTTCCTTTTTATGTTTACGTTTTCGGGAATATGTTTTTTTGGATTGTTCTGCTCTTTGCACGAAGCGGCCATCAAAGTAACCTTGTTCGAGTTGAGACTTTCTGCTAGCTCCTAAATTAATCTTTAAGGATTCTTCTCGCATCTGTTCGTGAATTGACTATTTCATTGAATGCAATTTCATATGCTTTCCTAGGATCAAACTTGTAAGCATCTGTGATTAATAGTTTGCCGGCTCGTTCTCTTACTTCTCGTTGTACACCATGTGCATATGCTTCCATTAGTATTGATTCGATATCATCCATATGTGCCATAATTTTACCTTTATATTATATAAAACATTGTTTTAATTACCAAGCTCGGCAAGACCAATACCTTGCTTTCCATCTAGGTCCTGGATTTTCACAGTTATGTCTAGCACGGAAGCTTCTGCGCCGAGCTGGATTACTTTTCCTGATACGCATTGTTTTTTGCCCAGCTCTCTTTGCTGAAGTGCCACCATGTCCAAAATTAACTTTAACTACATTGCCTTGTGCATTGCGAACATATACTTTAAACTTCTTGACATCGCCACGCATTGGTTTGCCTAGTTTAACTGTGCGACCTTGATACTCAGCTTCATTTAATCCAGGAGCAGCTAATGTGATATATTCTGATTCATTTACACTGCGTTCAATGTATTCTACTAAACATTGCGGACAATATCCATCAGCTTCGTTAATTGGAACGCAGTTAGGAACTTTACGCCCTCCTTTCTTTTTCATCCCAATCATTTCATATCCAGACCAACACGGATCTGATTCATCGATATACATTTTATTCATTATATCTCCTGGCGTATTCCTAATTTAGGTAAATAGGTTCTCCATGTTTTTAATATACGTTCTTTGTCAGCAGCGGTGATAGTGCTGCTACTTACCCATCGGTCTAAGTACTGATTGATTTCATCTCGGAATGGCACTCGTTTCTTTTTTGCTTTGAGATACATACCCTGCAGCATTGCTGGTATTTCTTTTTTCAATAAAAAGTATTCTGCCGGCGGAAGAGTACCTGTTTGAATTTTATTTCGTTTGGCTTGATCCGATGGTAAATACTTTGATGATATAGTGTTCCATCCGGATTGTGTAGTATGTTCAATTTCATGCCGCAATGTGTCTCGAAGTTCCATTGCTGCTTGACTTAGTATTGCTGGATAGTCTGCAGGATCCATTTCAAACCTAACTTCGATCAACGGCATATCATCCGATTGTTTAGCAGTTGCATTGTAAGCATCACCACCAACACGAAAATCATCTAATCCTTCTACCCACATAACTTTAAACTGCAGATAAAAATCTAATGGTATGTTTTGATTTTCTACTTCTTCAAAGTATATGTGTTTGAATTCAGAATCATCATCAATGTTTGGTACAGTTTCGCCTTGTTTGAAAAAGATCTTCTGACCACTAAATTCTCCTTTAGGATGTTTGGTAGCCTGAAAGCTGTCTTTAACTACTGCCAACAGTTTCCTTGATAACTCTGTTACGATGCTATCATACTTGCCTTCTATTATCAAACGTTTTAAAGATATCACATTAATAAATATCAGTCCATCAAGTTATAGTTCCAAAAATGTTCTTTGGTTTGATTGAATGGATTGCCGACTTGTTGATAATAACAATTCAAACAAAGCAGCTGAAGATTTTCTATGCGATGATTGCCTGTATCGCCATCAATGTGATCTAACAACAATGGTACGGTATCATCTGTTATTCTTCGTTCTGCATACCCGCAGGAATTACATTGCTCTGGCATTATTGCTAATGCTAATAACCGATTACGTAATTTCCATGCTGGATAGTTCGGATACCGCCCTTCTAACAAAGCATCGATTGAATACATACCAGATGTTGCTCTGGGAGTATCTTTGGAAATACCTACACCAGCTTGATTGGTATGCATATCATACAATGTCTTTTGGGTTTCACTGTCTACATACATCTTAGCATATTTCTTGTATGTAGTAAATGATACTTTTAGGAACCTAGCTGCTTCTGCATTGGATTTGGTATTAGCCATTGCATACCGAATATCTGATTCTGGCAGATCAAATGCTGAACGCCCTCTGCCATATACATATTTGTATTTTGGCGTGTCTGACATTAGTAAACCCCTAGCTTTTGTAGTTGACGTAATGCTTGTTTAGGAGTAGTTTTGTTTTCATACATAGATTTCATTTCATCTCGATGTTTTGAAGTAAAGTCTACAAATGTAGCCGGGTATATTCCGCTTAGTTGTTTAACTGCATCATACCAAGTAGAATATGCTGTGTAAATTTCATTGAACCGATCTGCTTCTGTGCGTGTATTCCAATACTCAATTTGGTCTTTAAGTGGCCATAAATCTACAGGCACATTTGGATCTTTGCGACGAGCCGGTAAAACTGGTTTGTGTTTATCTCGGTTAATATTTTTTGAAATAAACTTATCCATTAAGTTTGCCGATCGATCTTTTGGAGATTCCCCGGAGTGTGCTGCTTTTTTACCCATAACTATTTTTTTGTTTTTTCTGTTAATATAACTATTTGTTTCCAAACATCTTCTGCTCGGTATATGTATTTCTTAAATGCCACTATATCTTGTTTGTGACGAGCTGCCTCGGCAAATCGCATATTTCTGTGATAGGTTGCATGTAACATACCTATACGTATTTTATACCACCACTTCATTTTTGTTTTTTATATTTCATTACACTTACATTCAAATCTTGAGCATGTAGTTCATCTAACACATCTTCACATTCGTCATACTTATCTACGAATACCGAACATTTGCCGTTGGCGTGCACAATGTTAGCACATTGAACCGACTGCAGGTAATTATGCCCGCAAACCTCCATTAAACACGTAATTACATGATCAAATGTGTTATGATTGTCATTGTGCAATATTACTTGCCATTTGCCTGATTTATTAGATTGTTTTTTGGACATCTCGGATGATTGCGCATTGTTCATACATTTCGTTTTTTTCAGCATATGATAGACATTGCTCTAAGAATTTTTGTTTACGAGGAGTGTCCCAATGATTAGGCCATTCCCATTTAGCAGTCTTCATATGATTGATTGATGCTACTAATAACTTGTCAATAAAGTTCTCATTCATATTCTTATAATATGAAAATAAACATAACTATCCAAAACTATTTAGATTGTTCCCGAATAATCAGTTCGCCTAAAACTTCTAAACGACCCATCTCACGTTGAAATGCTACTGGATCCATATTCAAAGAAATTTTAGATTTTGTTTCATTGAATTCTTTTTTTGCTTGTTTCAAATCAAATTTACCAGCAGCTGCTTTTTTGTAATAAGGAAGTTTAACTTTAAAATGATGCCACGTTAATAATGACAATCCGCCTTTTTGTTTTGCAGTGTTAGCAATCTTCTCAGCCCCGGCTTCTCTAGTATCAGCAAAATCTTCAAAAGAATCTTTTTGTTTCTTTGCTTTCGATTCAAATAACAAGTCTCTTAGTTTCATTTTATTGGTCCTCCGGTTACCCATGCAGTGCAACTACGGTCTGCTGCGCATTTAAAATTGAAGAAATTGCAATATCCTAATTTAGATTTTTGCACAGTAGCTTCAGCATCGATATTTTTTTCTTTGCCTTGTATACCTTTTTCAATACAGGCTAACATTTTCTTACTCATATCAAATGCAGCACAGTTACCACATCTCATTGTTTTTGCTATAGACTCATCAGTCTTCCAACGTTTAGCAGCATCTTTCCAATAGCGACCTGGCTTTTCTGGATTTGCTGGACCGTAGTAATATTCATCAATTGCGTGTTGTCGATTATCCAAATTAACATGTACATCTTGTGTTGCAATAGGACATTTAGTTTTAGCTTCAATTAACAGATGTTTTAATTTGTTCATCGCTTTTTTCTTTTTGATTTTTTATGCTTTGAAATTTCAACTGCTGCCAATTGTTTAAGTGCAGCTTTCTTAGATTTAGGTTTTTTAGACAATCGGCTTCCGGTTTCGGTAGTAGCAAAATACCCAGCTTCGGTTTTTTCTATGCGTTCCGGAATCATTTTTTTAAGTTGATCTTTGAATCCAACCGGAATGAATTGTGGTTGTGAATTGTATGAATCATGATCATCGTGACCAAAGTTACTAGTTATGAAATGATATACTTCTTCTACGTCATCAGCTGATGTTGTTATGTGATCTACGGCCCATGCATGCCCATCGGTTAATAACTTATCAACTTGCATAGGATCCATTTCTAACAATTCGGTAACTGCATGTTGTATGGTTTTTAGATTCTGAAAAAACATGTAGTTAGTTGTTTCTTTGTCTTGGCATCCGCCGGTTGCACCGCCACACCCACAACCACATTCATTCAGTCGTTTCATGTTATGCCTTTTTTGCAACGATAGACCAAATTGCGCCGGTAAGTGTTACAACACCACCAATGATTTCAGTCACGATGGTTTCATCAACCAATCCTTTCATAACAAAGATACCTCCGACAAATGTTAATCCGTGTCGAATGATACCTAGTACTTGTTCTTTTGTAAGTTTCATAATATGTCCTTTTATATAAATATATCTTTAAATAATACTATGCAAATGATGCTGACTTCCATGTAGCAGAATTCGCAGAATATATATACAACGTGTTGGTATCATCGCTCCAATATATTGTACCAGCTTTAGGATCGCCGGATTGATATATTGGCAAACTAACCCGTCCGTTTGAGCCGTTTCCAACTTCATTTAGATCCACAATTGTACCCGCTGCTGTGTCAATATTGGAGCCGTCAGTTAGTGTCGCTTGTATACCAGCAAATGATTTTCCAATGCCATCTGAAATTGAAAGTCCCGGAGTGTTTAATATAATTTCAGTAGAGCCTGATATATTAGTAACGGCACTTAATACGTCTATAACTGTAGCCTTGAGTTCTACATTATCACTTTGAGATACAAACAAAGAACCAGATAATCTAGATTCTCCAATAACATTAACACTTCCGGTGATTCGAGCTGATCCAGTAACAATTAAACTTCCGGTGATTTGCGCCGAACCGGTATATGGAAACCCAGTACCAGATGCATTTAAGGCAAATGATGCGGTTGTTGCAAATGATGCAGATCCAACCAATTGACCTGCAAACGACCCACTAAATGATCCAGTTGCTATAATACTGTCAGTGCTAGCTCCGCTTAGTGCGTCAATAGCCCTTGTAACGTGTTCTGCTTGTATGGTACCGCCATTGGTAATACCTGTTTTATTTATTATCGCCATCTATGTTCCTTTTTTTATACATCGGCCAATGTTCTGTTTGTTCGTTTAACCATTCTTGTCGGTCATCACACCCACAATCTTCATTTAACAACTCAGCAATTCGTTGTGCTAACTTGTCTAATCCAGTAGCAGATGTTATTTTTTTAATATCATCTCCTAAACCTCTACTTTTCATATCTACTTCCATTTCTAACAGCATTTTGTATTTGCATGATCATTGTTTGCCATTGTGGAGTATGTGGTATTTCAAACACATTTCGGCCTGGGTATTGATAGTTTTGTTCTGGTTTCATTAGTATCATATGGCCGGTATCGTCAATTCCTAACACATCATGTTCAACATCTTGCATTGTGATAGCCCCGTGCTGAGTAGGTATCATTGTGCAACAGCCGGGATGCATCCATTGGCCCATTGGATCAGTCACCGCTTTTGTTTGTTGTACCACAAACTGCCATCCAGTGTCATCTAATTTTTTATTACCATTAACATGATTAATTAATGTTTCAGCAACTGACTGCATTGTATTTTCTTGTATCATAGGCGTAACACTTCGTTTAATAATATTTTCTATAGCTAATTTACCTAGTTTAACCTGTTGCTCTAATCTGTTTAAACGTTCGATATATCCTTTATTACGAAGATGTTTATATGCCATGTTCTCTAAAGAATATTCACCATCAGCATCTAATCCTGATTGTCGAAGCCGCTGCAGTCGTTGTTTTAATTTATTAATTCGTTGCTCAACTTTAGGAGTACCTGGTTTCAGTGAATCAATTTCATATTCATATGGCTGCGCTTTCTGTTCGATAGCAGTATCATCCACTGATATAGTTTGAGGATCTGGTTTATGCAACCAACGATTTTTCATTACAGAAAATATGCCTACAGTTGAATGTAAATTTTCATTGGAATCCTGTGCATATAATTCTATCGGCAATCCTTTATAATCTAATGGGTATTTGGTATTCCATAAACTTTTTTTAGCATGCATGTAGTTACTAACTAAATGCATATTGTCACCTGCTTTTAAATAATTAACAACAACATGCAAATCAATATCACTATACTGAGTCCAGTTATAATTAGCACTACTACCAATTAATATGATATCTTTTATAGGCGCATCTGTTTCTAAAAACTTATAAAATGCATTTGCAATTTTCAACAATCCAATACGTAATTTAGGATGCATTTTATCGCCTTTCCATAATTTTGGATTCAATGTTCTATGTGTAACATATTCGTTGATCATTCGATACCTAATTCTTGTTTTAGTGCAGTTACCTGTTCTTCAGTATATCCTAAATCTTCTAATTTACGTAAACGGTCTGTGGTCCGTCCGTCCATATCTTTGAAGTCTAATTTAATTTTATCTTGCCCAGCTACAATTGGATCTTGTACTTCAGTTCCACCAGGTACCTGTCCTGTATCATCAACTGGTCCTTTTGTTCCTGGTTTCTCCGTAGGAACTGTTCCAGTAACTGCATTGATTTTTGACATCGGATCACCTAAAAATGCAGTAAACACTGCATATATTGCTGGTAGTATTACTCCATTCGGGTCGTCGGTTTTATCATATCCGATCTTTTCTGCTAAATCATTGAATTCATTATAAACAATATCTAGATTTTTAGGATTGGATAACCGGTATGTATCTAACTGAAATATTCTGCCGATAATATCGCCGGCACCTGCTTTAAACTGAGCACCGGGTTTAAACGTCATTGATGCTGCTTGAAATGAATTATCCACATATTTCATGTAATAGAAATTTTTGTTGTTCGCAGCATTTTGAGCAATCTCTTTTGATAGTTTAGAATATTGTACTGGATTGGTAGCCTTTAATGTATCGAGCCATGCTTTTATTTTTTTAGGTGATTTATAATTAGGAATTCCATATACTGCTTTTCGAGATGCATCAATTGGATTCATTTTATACATTTGAGATACTATTGTTGGATTATCTGAAACTTGTTTTATAAACTTAGCATCTAATGCTTTCTTAAGAAGTTGCATTTGTCTAGATCCTTTGAATCCAAATGTTTTTACCAAAAAATTTCTAGCAGATGCTAAAACGCCGGCGCTCAATACGGTACCAGCACCATAGAATCCTTTAGCCCAATCAATACCCCGTTTAACAATTGTTTCGCCACCTTCTTCTATGGCATCATCAATTACTTTTCCATGGTTTTTAAGCATTGATCGTACATCATCCATATACTTAAATAACTGCTTTTCACTTCCTAATGTAACAACCGATGCTGCCGTAGGATGTGCCTTCATCCAATTTTTTCCACTTAAAAGCATTGCTGCTATAGCATCGCCTTTATCTGCTAATTGTTTAAGTGTCAACTTGTCAAGTTTTCCATCACGTATAGCATTTTTGTATATATCTATGAGTTTATCCGGGTTGCCATCAAATGAATCTTTAAGCAGTTTTCGCATTGCGAGTGCGCCACCTGCCGATTCTATTATTCCCTTATATCCTAGTTTTAATCCAGATCCAACAACAGGTATGATTGCAATTAATGATAACATACCTTCCATATACTTGCCACGAGCAAAATATATTATTGCATTTATTGCATCTAAAATATCACCAAATCCTGGTATAAGTCCCAGCCAATCCAATGCAGTTTGAAATTTGTCTATACTAGAGGTTGTTTGTATAGCTTTTCTTTTTGTTTTTCGTTGCTGTTGTTGTTGATATTCTCGTTTACGCTGTTGAACTACTTTTTTTATTTCTATTTTTTCACCATCAACAAATAGTTCACCGCCTGTGGTTGTCCATGTTGTTCGCTTTAATGGACTTTTTATAACAGCTTCGCCATCTTCGAAAAATTCTATAATACCTAAGTCTGGATCATTAAATATATAATATTCTGAACCAAACATTGATTTAGGTTTTAATCCAGAATTTTTAAATATAGCAGAAACCCCAGACCAGCCAGCTGCGGCTTCGTTTATAGGATTAGAATGATTACTCAAAGATTT
>Ga0315909_10007400_pt1 | contig 12263 bp, 9 predicted proteins | sample LakEriMetagenome_11_FD_203527 | JGI IMG/M metagenome (GOLD analysis project Ga0315909, IMG submission 203527) | Freshwater fungal communities from buoy surface, Lake Erie, Ohio, United States - Buoy 2 MA125 | ecosystem: Environmental > Aquatic > Freshwater > Lake | place: USA: Lake Erie, Ohio...
GCGATGGCGTGATCCGCGGTGCCTATATCGCGAAAAAAGAAACGGCCGCGCTGGAAATGATTCTGTTAGCCAGCGGCTCGGAACTGCAACACGCCATGGATGCCGCCGCCGAGCTCGGTGCCGGCGTGCGCGTGGTATCGGTGCCGTGCTTTGAGCGCTTCGATCGTCAGTCGCCCGACTACATCGAGAGCGTGCTGCCTTCCTCCTGCACCAAGCGCATCGCGATCGAAGCGGGCGTCAGCGGCCTGTGGTGGAAATACGTCGGCCTGCAAGGCAAGGTCATCGGCATCGACCGTTTCGGCATCTCCGCTCCGGGCAATACCGTGATGAAGGAACTCGGCATGACCAAGGATTCCGTCATCAACGCCGCGAAATAACACCAAGCGAGTCACAGGGAAGCCGCCGGAACGGGCGGCTTTCCCTTGTGGCTATTGTTCCGTTTGGCGCGGGGTCCAGGGTTTTTTGAACGCTGGTTTTTTGCGCGCGGTTTCGCCGAGGCTGGCGCGGTCGTCGGCGATGGTGCGGCGTCCCAGCGCGGCGAGCAATTGACTGATCTCGGAGGCTTCCTGCAGCAGGGGCATCAATGCTTCCCGGCTCAGTCCGGGCTGGTTGAGCGCGGATTGATTGATGGCGTAGCGTTTGTTGAGAACTTTTTCGGAGAGCTTCGCCAGCGCTTCTTCGGCATCGCTGAGCGGCTGGGCGGAGATCGATTGATGAAAGGTGGGATCCACTTGCAGCGCTCGTTTGTCACCCTCGGATAAAGACGATAGAAACGTATTAATCGACGCAGCGTTGCCCGTTTCGATTTCGGCACTGAGGATGGTTTCTAACAAGGGAACGCCCTCCACGTAGCGCGCGGCATCGTGCAGGCACTCGTATTGTTCGCCGAGGTACTGCCGGGCCTCGGCCGAGTGCAGGGAGAGGTTGCATAGATAGGCGATGAGGGAATCGATGACGCTGATTTCCACGGCGCGCTCTTGTGTTTCCTCTTTCGGATTGCGTTGCTCGCGTGCTTGTTTTTTGCGCGCGAGCGAGGTGGCCGCGCGCAGATCGGGCGCGCTCATTTGCAGGCGCGTGGCACAGTGGTTCAGCAGGGAATCGCGCGATACCGGATCGGCGATGTGGGCGAGCAGGGCGGCGATGTCGCGCGCGGTATTCCCCCGCGCCTGGGCATTGGCGAGGCCTCCCTCGACCTGGGCGCGGTCGATTTTGAAATCAAAAAACGGTCGCGCATCGGCGAGCAACTGGCGGAAGGCATCGGGCCCCTCGCGTTTGAGATAGGAATCCGGATCATCGCCGGCGGGCATGGTGACGACGCGCACGTGGATGCTCTCGCTGGAGAGCTCGCGGAAGGCGCGCTCGCAGGCGGTGTAGCCGGCTTTGTCGGCATCGAAACAGAGAATCGCGGTATCGGTGTAGCGCTTGAGAATTTTCGCATGCTGCGGCGTGCAAGCAGTGCCGAGCGTGGCGATGGCGTGCTCGATGCCGTGCTCGTGACAGGCCAGCGCATCGAGCTGCCCCTCGCAGATGAGCACGGCCTTTTCCTTCATGATCGGCTTCCGCGCGCGATCGAAGGCGAAGAAGGTTTTCGATTTCAGGAAAAGCAGAGTCTCGGGGGAGTTGATGTATTTTCCGGAGTTCGGGTCGTTGATGATTTGTCGGCCGGAAAATGCGATGACGTCGCCCTGGTCATTGGCGATCGGAAACATCAGTCGATCGCGGAAGCGGATGTAGAGGCCGCCTTGCTCGCGCTGCACGGCGATGCCGGAATCGACGAGTTCGCGGCCGGTAAATTTTTTCTCGCGCGCCCAGTCGAGAAACGTTTTGCCATCGGCAGGCATCCAGCCGACCATCCAGCGCACTGCCATTTCCTTGCCGTAGCCGCGCGACTTGAGATACGCGCGGGCGTGTTTGGCGCGCGGATCGGTGAGCAGCAGCTCGTGCATGAAGCGCGTGGCCTCGCGGTGCAGGTCGAGCAGGCGCCCGCGCTTGCGGTTGTTGCGCTCGCCCTCGGCATCGAAGGCATCTTCCACGATGGGAATATTCGCCTTGGCCGCGAGTTTGCGCACGGCATCCACGAACGAGAGTCCCTCGTGTTTCATCACGAAGGAAAAGGCATCACCACCCTCGCCGCAGCCGAAGCACTTGAACGACTGCCGCTGCGGATTGATGTGGAACGACGGCGTTTTTTCATTGTGAAACGGGCAGTTCGCTTTGTAGGAAGAGCCCGCCCGTTTGACCGGAATATACGAAGCGATGAGGTCCACGATATCGGTGGCCTCTAGTACTTTGATGCGGGTCTCTTGGGAAATTTGTGCCAATGGATGAGCCGAGTGTGCGGCGCGAAGTGATAGCAGAAAAACCGCCGGCTCACCACGCAAAAAATTTCTTTTGTCACGTTCAGGAAGCGGCATTTTGTCATTTGCGGGAGAAAAAACATGCAATTGTGCAATTTTGCGCTAGCTTCTGGCGCGCCGCGGCGTAACTCCTGCATGATTTTCACCCGAGTCGTTGTCCCTTTGTCCATCCTCGCCCTTGGTGGCGGGGCTTGGTATTATTTGGGCCGACCCGTCGAAAAACCGAAACCGATTTCCCTGCCGGAGCAGTTGATCAAGACGGAAGTTCTGGAGCTGACACCGCGCGACTATCAGGTGCAGATCGAGAGCCAGGGCAACGTGCGCGCGCACTACGTGACCACCATCACGCCGCTGGTGCCGGGCACCATCACGGTCTTGCACCCTTGTTTCGAAGACGGTGCTTTTTTTGAAAAGGATCAAGTGCTCGCGGAGTTGGATCCGGCGGACTTCGAAGCGGCCCTCGCCTCGGCGGAAGCCCGGCTCGCCCGCGCGGAAGCAGCCCTGCAGCAGGAAAACGCCCGCGCCAAGCAAGCGCGCTTGAATTGGGAGGACATCGGCTATGACGAGGAGCCTTCGGACCTCGTGCTGCGCATCCCTCAACTCAAAGAAGCGGAAGCGACGGTGAAGTCCGCCACGGCGGATCTCGATCAAGCCCGCCGCAATCTCGAGCGCACGAAAATCAAAGCTCCCTTCGCCGGTCGCGTGAAGGTGCGCAATGTCGGTCTCGGCCAAGCCGTGGGCGGTAGCTCTCCGCTCGGGGAAGTGTTTGCCTCGGACTTCGCAGAGATCCGTCTGCCCATCTCGCCCTCGCAACTGAATTTCGTCAAGCTGCCCGCGGAGGAAGCGGACACTCCCGTGCCCGTGCGACTCTCCGACGCGAGTGGCGTGGCCAATGACCATTGCTGGCTCGCTCACATCGTTCGCACGGAAGGCACGTTGGATGAAGCCACGCGCGAGCTTTTTGCCATCGCCCGCATCAAGGATCCGTTCGGCCGCGAAAAAAAATCGCCCCCGCTCCGCATCGGCCAGCCACTGCGCGCGCAGATCGAGGGCATCCATCTTTCCAAGGTCTATGTCCTGCCGCGCAAGGCTCTGCGCGGGGTCAACCGCGTGTATATGGTGGAGCAAACCCCTCCGGTTCTCATGCGCCGCACCATCGTTCCCTTGTGGTCCACGGCCACGGAAATCATCGTGCAGGAGGGCTTTGTGCCGGGAGAAAAACTTTCCACTTCGTCTCTCACCTATGCGGTGGAGGGCGCCAAGGTTGAAATCATCGCCACGCCCGTGGATGCGGTTCTGGAAGGAAAATCTCCGGCTCCCACCCCGAAATCCTGAGTGGCTTGCATGGGGCGCATACAGGCAAAAGCAAAAATATCAAGTAAAGTTAAATTTTTTCTTGTCGCAGCATGAAATTTTGTTACGCTGCGAATTGTGAAGACCAACACCTTACTCATCGGCCTCATCATGATGTCCGCCGTTTCCTTTGCAGGAGCTACTACGCACGTAGTAAAATCGGGTGACAACATGTACCGCATTGCACTGAATTACGGCGTTTCGCTGAAGCAGTTGCAGGGCGCGAACCCCGGCGTCAGCGCGCAATCGCTGCGCATCGGTCAGAAATTGGTGATCCCCACACGTGGAGCAGCTGCCGTAGCGCGCGAATCCACGGACGCACCTGTGGCAAAATCTTCCCCCACTCCCGCGCCCCGCGCCGCAGCCTCCGGCACCTATGAAGTGAAAGCCGGCGACAGCCTCAGCAAGATCGCGCGCCAGCAAGGCACCACCGTCGCCGCACTCCAGGCCGCGAATCCGAATCTCAATCCGAACCGCATGGCGATCGGTCAGAAAATCAATCTGTCCGGCTCGGCTGGGGCATCGACGGGTTCTTCGGCTTCCATCGCGAAGTCGTCCACCCCGTCGCCGGCACCCGCTCCCGTGAAGCAAACGGAGCCTGTCGAGCAGCCCGCTCCCGCCGTGGCGAAGCAGGACCCCGCTCCCGCGCCACAACCCGTGGCCGCTGCGGAAACGGAGCTTCCCGTGAAGCAAAGCACGCCCGAGCCCGCTCCGGCCATGGCTGATACCAAATCGCAAACGGTGAACAACCCCGCTCCCGAAGCCGCGGCACAACCCGCTGCGACGGCCTACCGCCTCATCAAAACCACCCGCGAGCTGACACTGGCGGAGGTGGCGAAGGAAAACAATACGACGACCGAAAAAATCAATGCTCTGAACGGCTGGAGCTTCAGCCCGCAGACCCTTCTCGCCGTGGACTCCGAACTCTACATTCCCGCCCAGCCATAAGTAGAGCTTTCTGATCCTCACGGCACCCTTGCCCGCCTGGAGTCATCCCCTCCAGGCGGGATTTTTTTATGCGGCCTCGCCACGTCCCATCCGCGATTTTCTTTGACATGAGGAAAACTAGGGGTTGCGCGGGAGCTGTGTTTCCCCTATGCCAAACGCGTTTCACCCTTCTATCATCATGAGCAAAAGCGACTTCGGACTTATCGGACTGGCCGTCATGGGCCAAAATCTCGTTCTCAATGTGGAATCGCGCGGCTTCCAGGTCAGCGTTTATAACCGCACCACCGCCACCACCGATGAATTCATCGCGGCTCACCCCGGGAAAAAACTCGTCGGCTCGAAGACTCTGGAGGAGTTCGTGCAGTCGCTGGCCACTCCCCGCAAAATCCAGATCATGGTGAAGGCCGGCGGTCCTGTGGATGCCGTGATCGAACAACTCATTCCTCTTCTCGACCAGGGCGACATCATCATCGATGGCGGCAACTCGCTCTACACCGATACCGAGCGCCGCGATGCCTACCTCTCGGCAAAAGGCCTACGTTTCATCGGCGCGGGTGTTTCCGGTGGGGAAGAAGGTGCCCGCAAAGGCCCCTCCATCATGCCCGGCGGCCCGCTTTCCACCTGGGATGTGATGAAGCCGATCTTCGAATCCATTTCCGCCAAGGTCGATGGCGAGCCCTGCGTCACCCACATCGGCCCCGGCGGTGCCGGTCACTATGTGAAGATGATCCACAACGGCATCGAGTACGGTGACATGCAGCTCATCTGCGAGGCCTACAACATCTTCAAAGCCGCAGGCTTCACCGCCGCCGAGCTCGGCCAGGTCTTCACCGATTGGAACAATGGCGACCTCGAAAGCTACCTCATCCAGATCACGGCGGAAATTTTTAAACAAAACGACCCCGAGACCGGCAAGGCCCTCGTCGATGTCATCCTCGACACCGCCGGCCAAAAAGGCACCGGCAAGTGGACCATCATGAACGCCGTGGAAAACGCCGTCGTCATCTCCACCATCAACGCCGCCGTGGAAGCGCGCATCCTTTCCTCCATGAAGGATAAACGCGTGGCCGCCAGCGCCGAGCTGCAAGGTCCCGTGGCGAACATCACCGGCGACAAAGCCGCGCTGGTGAAAAAAGTGCACGATGCCCTCTTCGCCTCGAAAATCATTTCCTACGCCCAGGGTCTCGACCTCATCAAATCGATGGGTGCCGAGAAACAGTGGAATCTCGACCTCGGAAAAATCGCCGCCATCTGGCGCGGTGGTTGCATCATCCGCGCCCGCTTCCTCAACGACATCACGGATGCGTATCGCAGCAATCCCGAACTGAGCAACCTCATGCTGGCTCCGTTTTTCAAAAACTTGCTCAACGAGTTCCAGCAAAACTGGCGTGAAATCGTGGCCCTCGCCACCATCAACGGCATCCCCGTTCCGGCCTTCAGCGCCTCGCTCGGCTACTACGATAGCTACCGCAGCGCCGTCCTCCCCGCGAACCTGCTGCAAGCCCAGCGCGACTTCTTCGGCGCCCACACCTACGAGCGCACCGACAAGCCCCGCGGCGAGTTCTTCCACACCAACTGGCCCGATGTGATCGGATAAGGAGTGGCTCTCTCCCGAGCGCCATACCACTCCAAAGGCGGCTTTCGAGCCGCCTTTTTTTGTAGATCCTCTCCCCATACGGCAACGCCGCTCCCCGCCCCGGGAACGCCGAGCCCCAGCTCGGCACGAATCACACCATCCCCATGCGATGCCGGTGCTGAACCTCGTTGCGCTGAAAGTATCTCTGAGAATTCAGGCTTCCATGACTGGGGGGCGTAACCTATGATGCGCAAGAAATCAGCGTAAACGTCATTCCAGAAAACCATTCCATCACCCCTATGAATCATCGATACACAGGCTCACGGACTTGTCAGGTTGTAACAATTTTTGCCCTCTTACTTGTCACGGCAGGTGTAGCAAAAGCGGACATAAACTACATTCAAATGTCTGATGAAACTAAGCTGACCTTAGTCGCGGTCGCCCTGATCCTAGCGGGAAGCAGAATCTGGGCGGCATACATCTCGCGTGGGCCGAAGTAATCTGAGCCTTGTGTTAATTCATTGCATACTGACAGACAGTATTCACAAGAAGGCCATGGGGACACAAGTCCGTGGGGACAGACAAAATGCCAATAGTGACAGCACCACGAACGTTCGGTAAAACATCATGAATCCCTACGAGACTCCAAGAAATCTTTCCAAGGCGGAAACGGCTTCCCCAACGAGCGCGCGGGGAAAGCCTTGTCCCTTTTGTGGAAGTGCCAATACAACCCGCGATCGATTCGCAAATACCAGGCCCAATCTTGTGTATGTGATGCTTTTTGGCTGGGTTCTGCTTTTGATCCAAGGGGCTTTTGCGAAGCGCACCGACCTGTGCCGAGACTGTGGTGAGCTGAACCGATACAAGTCCTCAGGTTCATGGCTCGCGATGGCAGTCCTGCTGGCTCTTGTTTTGCTCGTCATCATCGGACTCCTCGCAGAGACCCATCCATAGAACGCGGAAAGCCAAACAAGACTCCCTGAAAAAGGCGTGACTGGCCGCGCTGGACCACCAAAGCCCTGACACCAGGCCAGCCGTCCTTTCTTCAATCCGCGAGCATGTCTTCCGCGATGCGGTGCATGAATTCCTGATAGGTCACGAGTTCCATGCGTCCATCGTGGTGTTCGATGATGGCGCTGAGGCTTTCCACCCAGTCGCCGGAGTTCAGGTAGTGGATGTCTTCCACTTGTTTGTCCGCGGGGGTGTGGATGTGGCCGCAGATGATGCCCTGGCACTCGCGCTGGTGGGCGAGTTTTTGCAACTGCATTTCGTACTTGTCCACAAAGGAAACGGCGGACTTGACCTTGCCCTTGATCGCCTTGCTGACGGAGTAGTATTCCTTGCCCCACAGCGCGCGCCATTTGTTGTAGACGCGGTTGACCGCGAGCAGCCGCTCGTAGCCAAAGGCTCCGAGCATCGCCAGCCAGCGGTGGTTGGTGGCCACGCTGTCGAAGCCATCGCCGTGGATGACGAGGTATTTTTTCCCGTTGGGGCTGCGGTGAATGTAGTCCTTGACGATGCGGATCGAGCCGAAGGTGAGGGGCAGGAAGCGTTCGAGGATGTCGTCGTGATTGCCGCGCAGATAGACCACCTCGGTGTTTTCCTTTTCCATTTTTTTCAGAATGGTGCGGATCACACGGCTGTGTCGATTTTGCCAACGGGTGCCGCGCCGCAGCGCCCAGCCATCGATGATGTCGCCATTGAGGATGAGGGTCTCGCAGCGCAGGTGCTTGAGAAAGGACACGACTTCATCCGCCTTGCACTCCGGGGTGCCGAGATGGATATCCGACACAAACACCGTGCGGCAGGAAAATTTCTCCGGTTTGAGGCGCTTGCCCTGGCTGTCGAACATCGGCTCGCGCGTGCGGGCGGATGCCGCGAGGATGGACTCGAAGCGCTCGACGATGTGATCCCACGAGAGCGGCTCGGCAGTGCGTCGCGCGGCCTCGCGCAGGGGAAGCAGGGCACTCAGATTGTCGCAGGCGAGCACTTGTTCCCGCCAGGCCGTTTCCTCGCCCTTCGCCACCTTGAGGCCATTTTCGCCGTGACGGATGTGTTGTGCCGTTGCCGCGTAATCGTAGGCCACCACCGCCAGACCGCTGGCCATGCCTTCGAGCACCACGTTGCCGAACGTTTCCGTTTCGCTGGGAAACAGCAAGACGTCCGCCGAGGCGTAGTGTCGCGCCAGGTCCTCACCGCGCTGCATGCCGGCGAAATGCACCCAGGGCTGTGCTTTTTGCCAGGCCTCGCGCAAGGGGCCATCGCCCACCACCACAAAACGGGCCTGGGGCTGGGCCTTGTGCAGTTCTTCGAAGGCACGCATCACCAGCGGGATGTTTTTTTCCGCTGCGACGCGACCGACACTGAGGAAAACCGGTGAGGTCTCGCTGGCACCCCATGCCTCGCGCAGGGCAAGATCGCGGCGGGTGGGGCAGAAAAGTTGCGTATCGACGCCGCGGCCCAGCAACTGCGCGTGCTGGATGCCCTCGCGCCGGAGCATGTCCACCACTTCCTGGCTCGGTGCCATCGTGGCATGGGCGCGGCTGTGAATGTGGCGCAGATAACTCATCGCCGCTGGCTGCAGCGCCTTGAGCTTGTATTGCTGCATGTATTCGTGGAAATTCGTGTGAAATCCCGTCGTCACCGGGATGCCGAGGCCCGAAGCGACGCTGACCGCGGACACCCCGAGCGGGCTCTCCGTGGCCACATAAATCACATCCGGGCGTTTTTTCAGCCAGCGTTTGCGCAGCTTGAACGGACCGGGCATGCCGATGCGCACTTCCTTGTAACCGGGCAGGGGGATCGCGGCGATGCTCGTGGAGGAGGTCGATTGCTCCCCCGAGCAGATCACCGTGACGCGGTGCCCGCAGCCGGTCAATCCGGCGCTGAGCCGCCCCAGTGTCATGGCGACTCCATTGATGTCCGGAGCAAAAGTATCTGTGATGATGTCGATGCGCATACGTGTTTTTCTCGTGGCTATGCGATCATGGCAGGCCGCGCATCAGCGACGAGCCAACGGCTGTGACGAAATCGTCACGCGGCATCGCGGCGCGGGCGGGGGGCTCAAGATTCTTGAAAACTAACCTTTACAAGTCAGCTTTTGCTCTCCATATTCCCGCGCCCATGACTTTGCTTGGTATCAATTTTCTCAATGTGAGCATCACCGCGCTGGTGGTCATCTACGTCTTTGTCTGCTTGATGATGATCCTTCTGGTCCTGATGCAGCGTCCCAAACAAGAGGGTCTGGGCGCGGCTTTCGGCGCGAACACGACCGATCAATTGTTCGGGGCCCGCACCACGAATGTACTGCAAAAAGGCACCGTGTACATGGCGGTGTTGTTCTTCGTGCTGACCTTGACCTTGGCGATTTTGGTGCAAAAGAAAAACCAGGTTTCCTCACTGGCCAAGGCTCCTGCGGTCGCCGAGGAAGCCGCCGCTCCGGCGGAACCACCCAAGAGCCTGAGCGAGGAATTGCCCGCTGGCACGACGCCAACTCCCGTGGAAACGCCACCTGCTCCTGCTCCCGTGGAAACGCCACCTGCACCGGTGGAAACGCCTCCTACGGATCAACCAGCGGAAGTCAAACCTGCGGATCCTACGACTCCCCCAGCTCCGGCCGAGGGAGACAAAACGCCTCCGCAGTAACGCTATCCGCGTGTGAATGCAGATCCTCACAATCCAGGCCGGCCTGCATGGGCACGGCCTGATTTGTTTCCCGTGGCTCCTCCGGACTCGTGGGGATACCTTGGCGGTGCGCAGGGACCTAACCCGGTGCCCGATGAACGAGCCCTGCAGGAAGTGCTGAGGAACGACGTTGATGAATCGATCGGCCTGGTCTGGACGCCCGGGCAGGATCACATGGAAGTGCCGGAGGCGGTGCCGGAATTGCAGGAGGCCTTGCAGGCATCGCGCCTGCTGGCGAGCGAGCGGCAGTTGAAGCGGCAGACCGGGCAAGTCAAGCTGGGCCTGCTGCTGTTTGTGGCGTTTTTGGGCTACACGGCGTGGGAGATCATCCAATTTCGCAAGGAGTTTTCGCCGGTATCGCTGCTGGTGGATTTGATGAACACTTCCGCTCCGGCGCTGGGCTTGCTGTTGCTGGTGATGTTTTTTTTACTGCCGTGGTATGAATCGAAGAAACGCTGGCGCGAGGTGCGCGAGTGGACGGCGGAGACGATGAAGGATGCGGCGGATTTGGCGCGATTCGAGGTCTGGCTGTCGTGGCAGAAAATCGTCGCCACCAAGGTGCTGATGGGTCTGATCGCGGCGACGGGGGCGATGCAGGTGATCTCGGGCAAGCCATTTGCGGCGGCGCTGATCCGTGGCGGCGAAGAGCGCTGGCGATTGCTCACCGCGCCGATGTTGCACGGCAACCTGTTGCATTTCGTGATGAATGCGCTGGGCTTGTTGTACTTGGGGCGTCGCATCGAGGCCCTGGCGCGCTGGCCACAGGTACCGATCGTGTTTTTGTTTTCCGCATGGCTGGGCGGTGAGTGCTCGATGATGATGGGCAAGGGCAGTTCGCTCGGGGCCTCGGGCGGTCTGATGGGCATGCTCGGGTTTTTGTTAGTTTTTGAGATCCGCCATGCGAAATTGGTCCCGCGCAAGTCGCGCCGTCGTCTCATCGCAGCGGTGCTGGGGACGGCGCTGATTGGCGTGATTGGCATCCATTTCATCGACAACGCCGCGCATGCCGGCGGCCTGGTGGCTGGTATGATTTATGCTTTTGTGGTGTTTCCCCGATCCGAGAGTGTCGTGCGGCCTAAGGCGTTGCTCGCGGATCAGATCGTGGCCGTGCTGTGTTTCGCCGTGCTGGCCTATGGCGCGCTGCTGGCCACGCGGGTGATGATGGGCTGGTGAATTGCGGGTTGCCATGGGCCCGGAAATTGACAACGATGACCAAGAACAATTTTCCTTAACACTTATGACTGAATGGTATTACGGCGCACAAGGGCAGCAACAAGGCCCGGTCACGGAAACGGCACTACGGCAGTTGATGGCTCAGGGTGTGGTCACGCGGGAGACGCTGGTCTGGCGCGATGGGCTGGCGGAGTGGAAGCCCATGGGCGATGTGGCGGAGCTACTCGCGCCCCCTCTGGGTGCTGCGTCGGCGATGGCCTACACCCAGCAGGCGGCCTACGGTGTCGTGCCGCAGTGTGGCTTGGCGATTGCCAGCATGGTGTGCGGGATTGTGAGCTTGTTGACGTGTTATGTGCACGGGCTGGCGGCGATTCCGGCAGTCATCTGCGGGCACATGGCGATCAAAAAAATCCGCGACTCCGAAGTCCCCATGGCAGGCCGGGGGATGGCGATCGCGGGGCTGGTGACGGGGTATCTGGGCCTTCTCATGCAAATCGGCACTTTGGTGGCGGTGGCATATTTTTTCATGGAGGTGAAGAAGAGTTTTCCTACGCCTCCTTGAGCGTGAAGGGGTTCTAGATAGAGAATGTGAAGCCAAGGATCCACAATCGGAGCGCAGATCGCCGAACCATAGACACTCTGACAGCAGACATATGAGCGTATCTCTCAGTCATCGCCCGTGGACTTTGTTGTTTCTGTTGGTCATCGTGGCAGGGGTGGCGGCCCTGTTATTGCAGTCGAAAATCCTGGGCTGGATGCCGCCTTGTCAGTTTTATCGCTGGACGAATCTGCATTGTCCCGGCTGTGGCGGGCGGCGGTGTGTGATGATGCTGGCGCAGGGGCGCTGGCTGGAGGCCTTGCGCATGAATGCTCTGGTGATTTTCTGCGGCCTGGGATTCGGGGCATTGTTGCTCAAAGAGACCTGGCGCGAGTGGAGCCGGCGCGGGCAGAGTTTTGCGCTTTCGCCGCGCATGGGATGGGTGATTGCGATCGCGGTGATCGCCTTCTGGATTTTGCGCAATCTGCGTTTTCCGCCGTTTGAGTGGCTGGCCCCGGTGCCGATAGCTTGATTTTTTTGCAATCCTCCCTTGCGCGTTGCGCCAAGCAAGGCTAACTCAACGCCGTGAAACGCACTTTTTTTCTGTTGCTCAGCGCCTGTGCTTTGCTGGGAT
>Ga0315909_10007407_pt1 | contig 12256 bp, 16 predicted proteins | sample LakEriMetagenome_11_FD_203527 | JGI IMG/M metagenome (GOLD analysis project Ga0315909, IMG submission 203527) | Freshwater fungal communities from buoy surface, Lake Erie, Ohio, United States - Buoy 2 MA125 | ecosystem: Environmental > Aquatic > Freshwater > Lake | place: USA: Lake Erie, Ohio...
TGAAATCTGACCCAAAAAGTTTAAAAATATTTGTAAGTGATTTTAATAAAGCTGTTTACGCCACTCAATTTAAGAATGGTAATAACATAATGGATCAACTTAAAAACATTGGCATCAATAAACTATCAGAGGCTGCTGTAAGAACCCCAAGTAAATCGCAAGCAAACGCTGTTTATAACGCAAGAAGAGAGTTCTTACAAAACTTCCCCAACCTGGTCAAAAGTTTTTATGCAATATTCTCATATTTAATCGATTTAGCTAAGAAAGGTGGTTTAACATCTGGATCAAATCGTGGAACTGGACAAGGAACTGGATCTGGACAAGGAACAGGACAAGGAACTGGATCTGGACAAGGTGGATCTGGACAAGGTGGTCAACAAGGTAGTGGATCTGGACAAGGAACTGGAACTGGATCTGGACAACAAGGGGGTGGTTCTGATCAAGGAACTGGATCGGGCCAAAATGTGCCTAAAGATAGTAGTGGTTTTACAGATTTGGATTTTAGAAGAAATCCACTATACCTTGAAGAATCGATCGAATTAATCGAATTAATTGAAGCCCATGACAACTTAAATTCAATTATTGAAAGTGTATTAAAAGAATTTGGTGAGAATCAACCTGAAATGGAACAAGGTAAACAAGATGCTGTAAAAAATAGCGATAGTGGTAGAATTTTTACCCAATTAGCTAGAGTTGTACCAGATTTAAGCACTAAGATAGCTTCTGAGTATAAACAAGCGTATGGACAGCAAATTAACCGTGTAAAATTAGCTAACTTTTTACAAACAGTTTTAGGTGCGTTGGCTAATGTACCACAACAAAAAATGGTTCAATTAATTAATCGCGCAGACATGGATGTTACAGCATACAGAAGAATGTTAAGAGATATAAAAGCTGGTGGTGGTGAACAAGGCCAAGTTGGACAACAACAAGCTCAAGCCCCTCAGTTTAATCCTGGTACACCAGAAAAATTCTTACCAGATACGGTTGGTAATTATGATTTATCAAAAATCAATCAATCCGCAAGAATAGCACTGGCACAAAAAGCCGCTCAGATCATTAGTAGAAACACTGATATGAAATTGGATTCCACTAATATGATGGAGGTTATGAAACAACTTCTTGATGACATCAGTAAAAACGGACAAAAACAGATTCCAACAATCTAATAGAAAAAGGCCAGAAATTTCTGGCCTTTTTTATTTGCTTATATCATTTTTTTTTATTATTCTTGTGTAAATAAATTACACATATGTTAATTGGAATAATCGGAAAAAAACGCTCAGGTAAAGATACATCTGGCGATTATCTTGTACAAAATAAAAATTTTACAAAATACAGTTTTGCAAACCCAATAAAACGTGGGGCTATGGAATTGTTCGGGTTCACTGAAGATCAAGTATTTGGTGACGCAAAAGACGTTATTGACCCAACCTGGGGAATAACACCAAGACTCGTTTTACAAATCATGGGAACTGAAGTATTCCAATATGATATGCCAGAATACATCCCAGAATTAAAATCCATTGGTCGTGGGTTTTGGGTTAAGAGATTTGAACAGTGGTATCAAAAAAATAAAAACCTGGATGTTGTGATTTGTGATGTTAGATTTCAGCATGAAGTTGACGCTATTTTAAAAATGGGTGGTACTGTTTGGAGAGTTGAACGTCCTAACTTAAACGGCGGTGACGAACATGCATCTGAGAAAGAAATGGATTTAATTGAGGGTGTGACCAGCATTCTCAATAATGAAGGTACCTTAGATGAGTTATACAATAAAATAGATTTGTTATTGCCTGATAGTGTCGTTAGCAACGATTAGTGATAGAATTGATAGTATTGTAAGTTTATACAATTACAAAGTACCGTTTGTTGTGGCGGAGTATCTCTGTATGGCATACCACCAGAATATTGTTTGTAATCTAAAAATTAACTACAAAAATTTATTCGCTAATTTTATTGAACACAAAGACAACATTAAATATGTTTTTGGCAAAGCAATCGATGGTGGAACCAATAAATCCGAATATACTTTTATAAAATTATCTGGTGTTGAGATAGATATACCGATTGGTAAAGACGAAAGTTTTATGGAAAAATACTCGAATTTAATTTTTGGGTCGAGTGTTAATTGTGGTTTGGAATGGTTTGATGAAGAAGATTACCCCAACGAAAAAATTGATCTAGATAAATCAAAATACATCGGTAGGTGTAAAATTACTTTTTAAATTACCATCTACCAGATAAATAGGTTAACAACTGCCCAAATAATCTAATTTCAACATCATCGTAGGCACCTTTTTTATATTTTACTGAAGTTGCTCTTTGGCCTGTTGTATTAGTAATTGCCTTTAAAACATTTGTCATAATCGCATTAGGTAGATCTCTTCTCCTAAAAGAGCCAACTCTAACCATATCCCCTTCATATTTACCATTGAAGGAGTACTCATTAACCATTTCGATTATCTTACCTTTACTAAGTGTAAATGGATTCATATTACACCATTTTTGAAACTGGTTTTGTTGACCATGTTCTGCAAGCCCAGTATCTCGCTTTCCATCTTGGGCCTGGGTTATCGCAATGGTGTCTTGCTCTGAAGTTTTTTCTACGTCTAGGGTTATCCCTTTTGATTTCCATATTAGGGTCACCAAATTCAACTTTTACAACATTACCCTTAGCGTTTTTAACGTGTACTTTATATTTTTTACGATCACCACGCATAATCTTACCCAAACTTACCTTTCTACCTTTATATTCAGCCTCATCTAAATTTTCCGTCATTGTATAATATTCATACAAAGCTTCGTTAACAATTTTTTCTAAAGCTATTTCGGTTAAAACGCCCTCATATAAACGTTCATCAACAAAACTCAAGTCATCGATTATACCATAACCAGTTTGCATATTGCAAACCTCATCTATTAAAGATGCGATTGTTTTATTCGTAAAACCAGATTCTTTTTTGATTTCTTCACTTTCCATTTTTGGACTATTTTCGTGGAATAATTCCACCAAATCTTTTTTAGTTGTGATCATATCCTTTTTATTATAAATATCTCTACAATCGCATTTGTTCAGATATTTATAACTAAATTTGTAAAATGAAATTTATACCAAAAGAAAGGTACGCAATTAATTATCCAGGTAGAAATACCTTAATACTTGTTGACGTTGATAAATTTTTAAATCGTTTAAAAAAAGATGACCCAGATTTTTATGTTGGGCCAGATACAAAATTATTATTTAGTCAGGGTAGAATTAAAAACTCAATGGATTACATTGAAAAGTTTTCAGAAGATCCCAGATCAATTCATCCAAAAACGGGTGAGAGGTGGTCGTACACTATGATGTTTGAACCAACCGAAACAAGTATATCTAACGGTAAATTAGGTATAAAAAATGGTAGACACAGAATGGTTGCTTTAAAGAATTTAGGTTACACCCATGCTTATGTTGAGGTACCCAAAGATCAAACTGATTTATTTAAAGATTTAGCTTAACAACCAAGCGTTTGTTTTGCTTCATTGCGCAAGTTTTCGTTGTAAATCCCATCCTCGTCATCAACATTTTCACATGTAACAATTAGGAAAAATGCGGCGCCAGTAGTCCACTCATCCATATTACCAATACCTAAGTTTTTACCCTTTTTAGTATGATAATTTAAATAACTCTCCAAAGCATCACCAATTTGGTCATCATCTACATATTCCTTCCAATCACTAGCGGTTGTTAAATATTTACCATCCTCATCCTCATCCTCTTCTTGAGCCCTTTCTAAAAAGTCCCATAATTCATCTTTTATGTCGCTGTTTTGATCATCCCAAACTTCATCCATTGTATATAACAATTCGTTAGTTTTTTTGTTTTTTAAAAGGTATTCACCACTAGTAACACTAACTAATTCATAATCACCACTAGCTGTTATTGCATCACTCATATGCGGATCACTTTGATTCCATGGGGCGTCTGGCGTATCTGAGCCAGCTGGGTAATTATAATTATCCATCTCTTGAACTCTCTTCATTTCTAATTTCTCGAACAATTTTTGTAATTGGTCTTCGGTTATTCTGTATTTAGCCATGATCTATATTTTAATATAAATATCTTAAATAATAATAAAAGCCTCGTGTGGCGGCTTATTGTAATTGATTACCGCAAGTTGGGCAGAATTTCCAGTTTGATTTTTTTATTCTAACACCACAACCTGTGCAATAATTTCTTAACTCACCAACCTCAATTGGCTTTTGTGAGTTCGGTAAAATTTTCCAAGTCACTGAATGTGTTGCATATGAACTAAAATCCATGTTAACATCTTTGAATTTAGTGTTTGATTTTTCGCCTTTTTCAACACGACCAGTTTCAATACTTTTTGTTAAACTTCTTTTATTTGAGTTTAATTTTAATGAAGCTGAAACACCAACCACATCTGAGGTATACGTAATACCAGCTGAATAGTTAGCTGTGTTATCAAAACACGTTATTGTGTTTGGATTTGGGTTTGTGTTATTGTAATAAATAACTGGAGGTTGATTCCACGGATAACCACCAAATCCAGAACTTGTTGATGCTATTCCAGATAAAACCGTTTCATCGTAAAATTCGATTTCAACCAATCCGTTATTTTGAATGGCCTGTTTTATCACATCCTCATCACCATCTGCGATATAAGTGGAAAATAAGAATTTTCTAGCATCATCGAAATAACGATCCAAATGAATTCTTTGACCAGGTTTAATAACCAAGCCCCTGTTTGAGATGTAATTACCGTTTAATTTTATTTTCGCTAAAACCGAAATTGTTTTCGGATTAAATACCTCGATCTCAAATTGATCTTGGTTGTCAAGATAAACAACACCATCGTGCTGTTTGATTCTGTTTTTGCCTTTTGTGATGTAGGCTTCTGGGTTCGGGTTTAAACCGAACGAATAGTTTGTTGTGTACATTTTTTTTCTCGTTTTATTTTTATTATACTAACCTTTTTGTCGCTCATCACGACTCAAGGGCAACAAGTACCCAAGGTTAATAGCCACACGAGGCTTTCATATAAATATATGAAGCTTTAAAATGTAATCAATTAATATTCAAAAATAATTTTATTTGGTTGTAATCTACCGCTGATGGCTTGAGTATAAAAAGCATCGCCACTTTCATAAGTTCTATTAGATTCAAATACAACCTCAGTATCCATTGATGGAATTTCAATATTTTTTCCACCCAAATCCATAGTCCCACTTAAAGTGTTTGTTTTTAAACCACTTCTATCGAACTCTAATTCAAAGTCTTTCTCAAAAGAATCATCATCACCAGTTAATTCCAATGAGCCATAAATCAAAACACTAATAGGTGATAAATAAACATCTTTAATACCATATGACCTGTATTCTATTTCAATTGAATAGTTGGCAACGGCCCCACGAAATGTTATATATGTGTCATACTCAACACCATCCACAATCACAGTTGCCCCCCTTGTCCCTGGTTTTGCTATGTTTTTAAATAAAGCTTCCATATCGATATCTAGATCAATATCGGAACCACTTTTCAATTCGTTTCTAAAAACATTATTAGATGCGTCAGCCTCATTCATATTAGCTGATTCGTTAGATTGTTTGTCTTTTTGTTTTTTACTGAGTATGGCAGCAAATTGAGTTTCAGATATTCTATATGTTTTTTTCATACTTTTTTACATATAAATATCAACAACTACGATATAAGTTCAATAAAGTCACCCAAATTCGAAGATATTGGTGTTAATCTTTCAAACCCGTAAAAACCAGATTTACCCCTCGCTTTATAATAATCCGAAACCAATAAGTCAGATCTGGAATACATATCAATTATATTTGGTGTACCCACACCACATATATAAAAATCGGTCTTACTTAACATACAGATAAAAATCGATTTCCGATATGTCTTTTTATAGACCATAGGGAATAATCCATAATTGAATGTGACAACATCTATATTTTTTTTGGGTGCAGCTTGATTTAAAAACGAAATTCGATTATCATCAAAAATTTTGTCGTAATCAACTATATTGTATAAACCAAGATGTTGTTCTAAAACCAAATCACCTGCGGTTTGCATGTAAGTTTTACGATAAATCGTAATTTCTTGCTCAAATAATTTTCTACCTTTGGATTTTTCTCGCTCCTTTATGCGGTTTCCAATAACAGTCGCTAACTTTGTGCGTCTATCGGTATCAAGGGTCACCTTAGCAAACTTATTGACATAAGGTGTAAAATAATTATCGTATGTAAAAATTGAACTCATGGGACAAAATTAATAAAAGGTTTGGTAATAACCAAATTTTTTCATACCTTTGTAGAAAATTAGGTAGAATATGAGCAAATACACCGAGGAACAACTTAAATTTATTAACTATAACGGGAACGATTCTGTTATATTGTCCGCAACCGCTGGTTCAGGTAAAACACACTCAACTGTTGGTAGGTTGAATAAAATGATTGAAGATGGAGTCGATCCCAGTCGAATTATCTTCTTTAGTTTCACGAACGATGCTGTTAATGAGCTAAGATCGAGGATAAAACATGACGTTAAAATAACCACAATTCATAGCTTCACAAGCTCAATTTTGGGTAAAATGGGGCTTTTTAAGCCAATTGTGACCTTTTATGAGTTTACTAACTGGTATAAGGACAAATACAAACCACACCCAAAGGATCCGATGAAAATTAAAATGGATTACGCCAGAAATGTAGATAGATTCTACGAAGAGGGTGCTCAGATATCCGCTGGGTTTTCAGCTTATAAATTGCAAAATGCGGATAACATCAAAGTCATGAAACCTAGTTTTTATGATGAATATTCGGCTTTCATTAAAGAAACTAAGAGTCGAGATTTTTCTGATATGTTAATTGATACCGAGAAGTATTCAAGAAATGCTAAATATAAAGGATATTTTGAGAATTTGTATGATTATATTTTCGTTGACGAATACCAAGACACGTCAACACTTCAAATGAAGATACTATTGGCGATTAAAGCCAAGCAATATCATTTGATTGGTGATAAGAACCAATCAATATATGGGTTTTCTGGTGCGAATTGTGAAGAAATTGAGAATTTATTAATGAAAAACTCAACAGTAACTCAAATGACACTAACCAAGAATTTCAGGTCAACAAAAAAAATAGTTGAAAACTCAAATCGATATAGTAGTCTAGTAGCGGTTCCACATCACGAAGAAGATGGCTACATACATGATAATCTAATCAACGATGTTATGATGTATAACATGATGAATGACGGCAAACCTTTAACGGTATTGGCTAGAACAAACAATGTGATAAAAGAAATTGAAAAAGAATGCCTTAAGAAAAAAATTAAAATGCGTTATTTTAATTTTATATCACCTCAAGACATTGAAAAGATTAATGAGGGTAAAGTTAACCCATCATTAAAGAAAAAAATTGATTCGGTTTCGCCTTACTACGGAAACACCTTTAATTTGATTAATTTTATTAAGGAAAATCAAGAATCAGATGTTTTTGTAACTAGTATTCACAAAAGTAAAGGTCGTGAATTCCCAAGATGTATTATCATCAATTCAATCGACCCTGATATGTTGGCTGAAACGGACTATGATTTCGAAGAATATAGTTTTTTAACAAATAGTGGTGAGATTAATCAGGAAGCTAAAAATGTCCACTATGTGGCTGTTACCAGACCAAAAGAAGAATTATACTTCCTAGTGTACGAAAATTAAAATGGGGGTTAAAAACCCCCATTTATTATCTTCTTCCCTGTCCAGCGTACCTTTTTTTATAATTTTTTGACGCCTTATGTTTGCTTGCTTTTGTTTTTGAGTGAACGCCAGGTCTTTTTCTTTTTGGGTTAGACCTAAAAAGTTTTGCGTTTGAAGTTGATCCCCCTTTTTTAGCTGCCATAATTAAATGTAATTAATAATCTTTTTAAATCTATTAATCGCCTCGTTAAGTTTCTCATCTTCTTCGTAAACTTTACCTTCAGCACCAGCTCTCATTTTCATAAAAGAACCCTCTTCTTTAACTTCTTCCTGACCACCCTCTTCCATTGGCTTATCTTCACCTTCAGCAAAAGTACCGTCTTCTCTTACAGCGCCCGATTCAATATCATCCATACTTGGTACAGCGTATTTGTTAGTCTCTTGTTCTTCGTAATCTTTTATCATAGCTTCAATCTCATCAACACCATCTTGAGCGTTTTTGGTGAAACCTGTTAGTCTGCTATAAGCATTACTCAACCACTGTTTAACTTTTCCGAACATTTCTTCAACACCCTCAAAAACTTTCGAACCATCAATCTTTAATTGGCCTTTAACCTTTGAGGCTACTTTAGAGTTTTCTAAAATTTGTTCAAGAACTTTTCTAGTGTTCTCGTTAACTTTTGTTAACGCAGTCTCAAACGCATCTTTATATGATGTTGTTAATTTTTCAGATTCCTGGATTATTTCAACCAACATCTCATCTATTGAAATTTTTAGTTTTTCAGCACCTTGGGTCTGACCTTTAAATGCATCCATAACCTCTGGAACCAAAGCGCTTTTTTGTGTTTCCAAATCAGCTATTGATTCTTTATAAGTTTTTAACGCCTCATCTAATTGAGTTTGAATTGTTTTTAATTCAGCTATTTTTTGGTTAATTGTATTTTCCATATTTTCATTTATATTTTTTTTATCGTCATTGGTTTTAACACCAATCTTGGTGGTTTTACCCCAAACTGATGTTCTTATTTTACCCTGTTTGTTTTTTAATGTCACCTCAACTTTTCCACTCGGCGTTTTAGCCCCACTTGAAACTGAAACTATTTCTTCACCACTGGTAATTATATCACCCTTTTTTAAGTATTGGGCTTCTTTTCGATCAACACCTTCCTGTAAACTTTTTTCATCTTTATCAATACCCATGGCAACTCTAAAATCATTATAATCATAAGCCAAGTCGGTTGCATATCTGTAAACGGCTATATCAATTTTACCGTCTGGGTATTTACCCCAGCAATACACCCATTTCTCACCACCCATTTCAAATGGCGTTTCATCTCTGTATGGTTTGTAATATTCAACAACATCCATAGTACTTCTCATAATGTGATATTTTAATGATAAATAGTTTGCTTTTAATTAAAGTTTCGTATATTTACATATAAATAAACCTTACCACTATGACGTATTTTTTTTATTCAAAAAATGACAAAAAAAGAGAACCGATTAAAACTTTAAATAATATTGGTTCAAGGCTAGCTGCGGCAAAATATTTTTCAGAGTTAAAAAAATTATCTCTTAAAGAGTTTTTGAAAGTTTTTTCTATTTCCAGGTAAAATGGGTTTTAATAAAAGGCATATAGATTTTGAAAGGATAAAAAGTCATTACAAGCAAGATGGTATTGAATCTTTAAAACTTTTATTCTCTCCTAAAGTTGATGCTTATATTTTTTCGGATATGATTTCTCACAAAATTTATGAAATGTTTGAGAATAAAGAATATAGAAAAATATCGTGCCTTATCAGAATTGATTAAAAATCTTTTACTAAACGGTGATATATTTATTCCAAAAATAAATAAATGCACGGAAAAACCATAAAACAACTTTTAGCATTAAAAGAAGAACTCAATTCAATTTTAGAAACTCGTAGTGAGAAATTATTAGAATCAACCAAATCATCTTATCTTCAAGAAGAATTACAAAGAAACATTGTCGATTACATCTCAGAAACAATTGACCAGATCGATATGATTATGGACAACATCGAAGGTGGTGAATATGATGAGAACGATAATGAAGAGTTAGATGATTATTAAGATATTCCACCTTAGAGTGGTATTTTAGGATCGTTCATGGTTATGGACAAACTAAGGTCGGAATTCGCTACTCCGACCTTTTTTATTTGCGCTGGATATTTATCTAAGTAACACATTTCAATGAATCATCATATCGAAGACGAATTAAAACAAAAGTACCCAGACATCAGGTTTGAGTTATACCCAAATGAAAAGCACAAAAGGATATATCTCACTGGATTCATGGTTCCACCTAACATGCGTGGAACTGGTATTGGTACTTCTTTTATGAACGATTTAACAAGTCTTGCTGATCAACACGGTTATAAATTAACATTAACACCATCAAGCAGTTATGGTGGAAATGTGAACAGATTGAAAGATTTCTACCAGAGATTTGGTTTTGTTTTTAATAAAGGTGATAATCGTGATTTCACACACAAGGAAGATATGTACAGGGATCCTAAGATTAATGAAGAGGATTCGTCAAGCACATCAAGTGGTTCAAGTGGTGGGACATCAGCCTCAAATAGTCCAGTACCAGATAGAGTTAAAAAAGGAAAAGCAAATCCAATATCAAATACTGGTAAATACGAATTTGGTACAACCAGAGGAAAAGCAAATCCAATATCAAATACTGGTGCTTATGACTTTGGAACAAATCGTGGCCCAGCAAACCCAATATCAGAAAATAAAAATAATCGCCTGGATGAGGCGATTATTAATATGAAAAAATTGATTAATTTTTAATTTAAGACCATTTGTTTAACATTTGGTAATTGTGAACTTCGTTCCATTTATTTGCGTCATAATTACCCCCTTTCCAATATTGGAATGAACCTATTCTTATATCACCCCCAGCTGTTAAGCCCAATCTGAAAATATTATCAAATATCAGTTCAGTTGTTCCAACTTGTTGTACATAATTTTCATTACTATCATCAGCAATAAATAGTTGACCAACATTGTTTCTACCAAAAATAAGGGTTATCCAAGTATTAACTTGTGCACTCATTGATACGGTATCAGCACCCATAGTAAATTGGTATACGTTTGTAGCAATATCATATCTAAGTCTCGTAATCCCCCCATCAGCATAAATTATTGCTGGTGAATTACTGGCCTGCGGTGTGAATCTGAGCCTCAACGCAAACATAAAAGACTCACCAGATGAAGTATTAAGGGGTGCTATATATGAAGCCGCATTGGATGAATCTAAATCTATGTATAAATTTGCCGCATTAAATCTTCTATTATAAGTTGAATTATCGCCCGCGGTTTGTATTGATGTGGAGATATTTCCAGCGACATTTTTTGTAAACCATCTTTCTATTACACCATCAGTTGCTTGAACCAAATCGTAACATTTTGTTAAATTAGTCTCAAGAATGTCGCAATTAAGATTACCGAAATCAATATTTAACATTAAATTAGGGGTGTCAGCGTATTTGTATTTTGATAAATCAGCCAAAAAATGATTTAAATTTTCATTTTCAATAACGTATCTTTTGGCAACATCCACGTCACTATAATACGTGCCATCAATTTTTATTGAATGCAAACTATTAATTATGTGTACAATTTCCGCATTGGTTTTACCAGTGACGTGATATGTTGGAATCGTGGGCTCACCGCCAACACCTTCTACATTTCCTCTTGATACGATATAATATTTTTCGCCACCAAAATTACCCGCAGGATAACCTGGTCTCCAAGTAAGACCCGTTGAATTTCCGTCTTGAAAATTAAACCCTTCATTAATGTGGCCATAGCAATATTTACCAATTCTATGATATTGATCAATCGTTGGTGCGGTACCGTATTGTATAGTTACTGGAACTGACATAATTTAATATTTTACAATAAATAGTATTAAAGTTTAAAATAACTCGAGATATTTATATTATATATGAATTTAAACGAGCAGATATTAAGAATGAAAACCATGATCGGTTTATCCGAGGTTACCATTCCACAATCAATTAAAAAATCGGTTGGTGATGTTTTGTTTGGTTCAAATCCAATAATTGCAAAAATTCAAAACAAACCAATTGAAAAGAATACCCCATACGAGGATAACCTGGTTGACAAAATAAAGGATTGGACATTTCAATCAACAGAAAAATCCGAGATGGGCGTTGTATCAACAATATCCGATTTAATTAAACTAAAAAAATATTTTCCAGAGGTTCTCAACCCACCGTATGGTGAAAAAGTTTACAGAGGAACATCGGTTAAATTACCAGAGCTATCCAAATTCATAAAAGAAAACCCAGAACATGATGTATTGGATAGTGGTGCTGTTAGATTTAAAGCGCCTTACCCATACACACCAAAGAGAGAAGTTAGCAGTTGGAGCGCATCTTTATTCCTAGCATCATCATTTCAAGGAAAATCCTTCGAGAGCGTTGTTAATGTCCCAGTTGTTTTTGAAACGGTTGTTGATGATACATTCATAATGAACCCAAAAG
>Ga0315909_10007408_pt1 | contig 12255 bp, 27 predicted proteins | sample LakEriMetagenome_11_FD_203527 | JGI IMG/M metagenome (GOLD analysis project Ga0315909, IMG submission 203527) | Freshwater fungal communities from buoy surface, Lake Erie, Ohio, United States - Buoy 2 MA125 | ecosystem: Environmental > Aquatic > Freshwater > Lake | place: USA: Lake Erie, Ohio...
CACACCACGCGCTATTTATAGAAATGAAAACCGAAAAGGGTAAACTATCGGACACACAGAAAATCGTTCACGCACAGCTTATCAATGCAGGTTATGCAGTCAAGGTGTGCAGGTCATTTGAAGAATTCACAATAACAATTAAATCTTATTTAGAGTCATGAGCAAGAACACAAAAGAAAAGTACGGGGCATTGATTATGGATATTGCCTCAGGTGAATCATTTAGAATTGATGAAATGCGAATGAAGCATAAGGTATCAACACGAGTGTTTACCATTATGCGTGATTTAGGCTATATCAAAAGTGTGCCGTATAGTATGCATGTATGGCATGCTGATGCACCTACTCAAATTACGATTAACTTAATCATTAAAGAATGCAGGAAATCATCGCGCATTGAAAAGGTTATGGCTAAGCAATCAACACCACAGCTAACCATTAAACCTATTAAACGAGTTGAGCGTACACAGCCAGTCCCACAACCTGATGTTGATCTATTGAATTACGACCGCAGCAATAGCAAGATGATTATCATTCTTACAGTTGGTGTGATACTAGGTTTCTTAATCGCAACAATTATTTGGAAGTGATATGAAATACGATATTCAATACATTGGTGAATGTGATCATGTAGAAAATTTCACGAATAAGGTATACCATGCACGTTGTAAGAAAAGATATTTCAAAGTATTTAATCCTGAATTAGGTGACACGTATCAAATAGCCTTTTGCAATGATTCGTTAAAACTGCATATGCAACAAGAGTTTTCGCATAAGCTAGTTTACTTTTCAAGTCAGTGCGAATATGAAATTAAAAATTTAATTGTGCGTGCCCTTAATTTACATCGTTACCACTTTATGCTTAGCAGAGATTATCCTGTTATCAATCATACTTGGATTACAATATGTGAAAGACCCAATACGCTGATACAGGTTCCTTTTAAAACTTGTATAGAATGGTATCTACAAAATAGAAGTTTCCAACTTTGGGATGCTATGCAATGGCCGCTAAATGATTTTATTCGTGAGAAACAACGCTATAAAAAATATGCATCGTTATGCGAAAAATTACAACACATGATAAGACAAGTGCCACGAAAAGAATACAATGATCGTGAGCCAGCAATCAATGACATACTATTACTAATCTTAAAAATTATTTACAATGAAACCCATAAACAACAAGTCCCTTCTACACTTCCTGTTCGACCAAATGGAAAAACTAGACAAGCAAGAAGTAACAGTGGACGTAGCAAAAGCACAGGCACACTTAGCGAAGCAAGCCAACAATGCGCTGAAGTATGAGATAGATCGCACACGGCTATTGATTGACCTTGACAAGCACCGGGCAGAGACTGGTAACGCTGTTGACTTCAGGAATGCTGAAGGAAAAAACTTTGACTAATTTGGAAGTAGATATAGTTTGACTATATTTGCGATGCTACTCAGTATGAAAAACATTTCAAATCCCACCATTACCGCATTGCCATAAGCACAACCGTGCGCTGGGTAGCCTTTGTGTGTAGTGGTGGGTATTTTGCTTATGAGAGAATCAACTGTATTTTATAGATCGTTTTACGAAGCGATTAAAGAACTTGATGCAGATACACAGGCACAAGTTTATTCTGCCATCTTTGAATACGCCCTGAACTTTAATGAAGTTGAACTAAAGGGTGTAGCTAAGACTGTCTTTACCCTAATCAAACCCCAACTGGATGCTAACCTGAAGCGATACGAAAACGGAACTAAAGCAAAGGTGAAGCAAGTTGTAAGCAAACAGGAAGCAAAACAGAAGCAAACTATAAGCAAGGTTGAAGCTAATGTAAATGTAAATGTAAATGATAATGTAAATGTCAATGAGAATGAAAATGTAAATCATAATCAGAATGATAATGTTTTAAGGTCGCGCTTTCGCGCTCCGACGTATGATGAGATATTTGATTTTATGAAAAGTAAAAATGCATTAGCCGGGAATGTTTGGCCTGATGCCAAAGTGCTGACTGAGGCTAAGGCATTCTTTAACCATTACGAAAGCAATGGATGGATGGTGGGTAAAAACAAAATGAAAAACTGGGAAGCGGCCGTGCGCAACTGGATGAACAACAATTCTAAATTTGAAAATCAAAAAATAAATACCAATGCAAAACAACCAACTACAACAGCAGAACACATTGCAAAAGCTGAGGCACTTTTCCGCGATGCAGTCGCTATCAGTCGAGCACGCGATGAAGCAAGACAAGATAGCACTACTTCGTAAACTAGACCGCACCACAACAAAGATTAAAATCATGGAGCTGGTTACACGATGTACCCAACTGCTCAATGTGCAGAACAACATGAACGCACTACAGATTGAATTCTGTGCTGAAAACATTCTCGATAAGATGTGGATGTATAGCCTTGAAGATATTCAACTGTGTTTAGATCGTGGTGCTATTGGTGCTTATGGCACGATATACAACCGCATAGACCCTGCTACAATCCTTGCATGGTTTCCACTTTATGACCAGCAACGCCAACTAGCTGTTGATGGAATTAATCAAAAAGAAAAGGAAGCTAACAACATCTACGAAATGTTCCAACATCCGCAGGTGAAGGAAGCTATACAGACTGCGGCGGATAAGTTGAAGATTGAAGAAGCCCCGGCACAGGAGGCAAAGCGTGTCACGCCGTCACGATTTGAAAAGATGCTGATGGATGAGTTTGATGAACTGCCTACGTGGGACAATGATATGCGCTTTCGTGTGTATAACAACAGACCATACCAGTTCACAGAGTTCAGGAAGGAACGCTACCGCGAATTGATTGAACAACAAAACGAATACTAATATGGAACCAATAATTGTTGAGATTAAAATTTATCCTGAACAAGAACAAATAGATTCTGTAGGAGAGAACTATACAACTAAACGCTACATAGCTAAATTTGAAGATGGTACAACCTTAGGAGTTGAACAAAGCGTGTGGCCTAAAGATACAGGGCACGAAGGTTATGGTGGCTGGTTATGGCATTGGTCAGAAGACGAATGGATTGAGGAAGCAAAAAAACGATATATAGAAAGATATCAATGAAACAATACGACACAGCAAAAGAAAACGAACTATTGCGAAAGCTTGTTATCTTAGCAATCAGAAGAAGTATGCGCCCATCAATGCAAGACAATCAAGCGATGTGGCTACTGCTTAACGAATTGCATCTAATGACAGGTAATGATGATTATAAGCTATGACAATAGGTGAATTGTGGGATAAGCTCGCACAGTATTCCGATGACACAGAAGTGTACATCGGTTACATCGAAGGCCACAGCATCCAGCAATTAGATTTTAATATAGTTGAAACAACAGAACTGGGTGGTAAGATTACCATATCACTCATGTACGAAGACATAAACGTAATTAATAATTAAACACAATGAGCAATTACACAATGCAAGAGGGTCAATTCACCCTATTCAAAAACAACAAGACAACCAACAACGCACCGGAATACACAGGTGAAATCATGGTCAATGGTAAGAAGATGCGCCTAGCTGCGTGGGTTAAAGAAGGCAAGAGTGGAAAGTTCTTTAGTGGCAAGATGTCCGAACCGCGTGAAGCAAAGCAGGAAGACACACAGGACAATGACGGTCTACCGTTCTAATGATTGAGTACCTACCGAAACAAAACGAAGCACTGCGTGTGTTGGGTAATTCACACCCGGCACGTGTGGTGCTGTTCGGAGGTGCGGCAGGAGGTAGTAAGTCATTCATCGGATGCGCATGGCAAATAAGCCGAAGGTTTAAGTATCCAGGTACACGAGGTCTGATAGGTCGCAGCAAGTTGGATACGTTAAAGAAGACCACACTCAAGACATTCTTTGAAGTAGCGCACATGTTAGGGTTAGCACCTAATGAACACTACACCATTAACAATCAAACGCACGTTATAACATTCAGCAATGGCAGCGAGATAATACTCAAAGACCTTTTTGCATACCCTTCAGATGCGGAGTTCCATAGCTTAGGCGGGTTAGAATTAACAGATGCCTACGTAGACGAGGCGGCACAGGTTTCAAAAAGAGCAATTGACATATTGCAATCACGCATCCGTTATAAGCTACGCGAATATGACTTGCCACCAAAGATGCTACTCACTTGCAATCCTTCCAAGGGATGGCTTTACAATGAGTTCTACGCACCACATAAGATGGATAGTTTGCCACAGCATCTAGCATTCATCCCTTCACTACCTACAGACAACCCACACCTACCTGAAAGCTATATCGAAACGCTAGAACGTTTGCCCGAAATAGATAGACGAAGGCTATTACACGGTGACTGGGAATATGATGAAAGCGTAGACAACCTGTACCAATACGATGACTTAGTGCGCTGCTTCCGGGATGAAGAAAGCAAAGGTGAAAAGTATATAAGTGCCGACATCGCACGACTAGGAAAAGACCGTAGTGTCATTTGCGTATGGCATGGTTTGCAGTTAATGGAGATTCACGAGCTGCGTAAGCAACCAATCACAACCGTAGTTAGCACCATTCGTCAACTATGCGACAGGCACAGCATCAAACTTAGCAATGTGATCTGTGATGAAGATGGGGTCGGAGGGGGTGCGGTTGATGCGCTCCTGTGCCGGGGCTTCCTTAATGGTGGGCGTGCTAAGCAATCCGATAAGTTCACCAATCAAAAGGCAGAATGTTATTTCAAGCTTGCGGAATTAATCGAGCAGAACAAAGTAATCTTCAAAGTGAATCAGTTCCGGGATGTCATCGTGCAGGAGCTGGACATGATAAGACGCAGACAACCCGAAGCCGATGGCAAACTTGCTGTGATAAGCAAAGATGAGATAGCCCGCATGCATGGCAAGTCACCCGATTACGCTGATGCTATTATGATGCGCATGTACTTCGAACTATTCCCAAATTACGGTAGCTATTCGTGGGCGTAGTGTACCCTTGAAGGTATAAACGAGGGTAATTGTGTTGCATTTATACCCTTATAGGTATAGTGAAGGTGGTTACAATCTGTAACCAATTGCAATTTTAACAATTTTTAACAGGGCATATGTAATTATTTGCAGTACATTTGGCCATCAATTAAAAACAACACACACAATGAATATCTCCGCTGGTCAATCATCACAAAAACAACATCTTTCAAATGGTGCTCTTACCGCTTGCAATCGCAGAACATCCGGCATCGGAAAAAACGACAAAGAATCTTTTAAATGGTGGGTTGAAAAATATCCTCAAGAGTGTTGTCAAAAATGCCTTACTCGCTTTAATCAAAAATAAATTCAATCGAGGGGCGCGGCTCAACAACGCGCATATAAACTTAAAAACAAAACACATGAAAACAGCATCTAAAATCCTTCGTTACATTATCGCAGCAGTTATCCTTTACGCAGTGCTTAGCTACTGCCAAGAAATCAATGATTGCCTCATGAAATATTAATAATTACAATTAAAAAATGTAAATAGTCAGGTGGCAGAAATGAGTAATTGCAAGGTCCTTCAAACGGTAAGTGTACATAGCCTACCTTTTTACAGGTTCGAGTCCTGTCCTGACTACAAATAAAAATCAATAATAACATGAACAGTTTTCACAAAGACAACTTAGAAGCATTGCAGAAGTTTCAGCAAATGCTCAATGCAGAACCTGATGAACTGGGTATTGAATCAACACCCGATAAGAAAGCGCGCACGCTCGTCATTAGCCACGTAGAAACAACACTAGATGAGTTGTTCTTCGGACATTGGCGAACTGAGAATTTCAAGTGGGCGGTATTAGCTAATGAAGTGCAGGCATCAATGGAGCTTGTAGTCATTCACCCGATTAGCGGTTATGAACTAAAGCGCACAGGTGCAGCATCGGTTATCATTATGGTTGACAAAGTACCGGATAATGTAACAGGCAGCGATCGCAATAGATGGGCATTAAACCCCGATAATAAAAAAGCCAATGCAATGGACTTAGCATTCGGTAAACTCAAAGCAGAGTGCCTTAAAAACGCTGCATTGTCATTAGGCAAAGTGTTTGGTCGTGACCTTAACAGAAAGAATAAGGACACATACAAGCCATTCAAGTTGAAGGGTGCGCTAGGTCGTGGGCATGAACAGGATGTGGCGTATGTACGCGAACTAATCCAGCAAGCAACCGACCTCTCACAACTTCACAAAATCTTCAAAGCCTGCAGCCCCGAAGTACTTGCCGAAGTGAGCGATGAACTAAATGCCAAGAAAGAACAATACGGCATCGAGTAAATGTTAAAATTTGTAGCAACTGTCAAGTGTATCTTGATGGTTGCTATCTTTACCACATCAATCAATAACGACATGAACAACACACTATTTAGAGCGTCACAACTTGGGAAGTTAATGACCGATGCTAGGACCAAATCAGGACTTAGCGAAACTACAAAGAGCGCATTGCTCGAAGTCTATATTCAGCAGCGTTACAATCGCTACAAAGAGATAAGCAACAAGTATATCGAGAAAGGTTTAGCCGTAGAGAATGATGCGATTGATATGTGGCGCAGGCATCGCGGTGAAATCGTATTCAAGAATGAAGAAATGTTTGTCAATGAGTACATCAAAGGCACGCCTGATTTACTTATCAAAGATGATGAGACTGGTCTAGTGGTGAACGTGCCTGATATCAAATCTTCATGGGACATACATACCTTCATGGATGCAATGAAGAATGATATTAGCAAAGACTACTACTGGCAGGGGCAGGCGTATTGTTGGCTCACAGGTGCACCACGTGCTACCTTCTGCTATGTGCTTGTTAGCGCACCAATCGAAATGATTAATGACGAAAAGTACCGACTATCTCGCAGACTAAATCTTATTGATCCACAAGGTGACCCTGTTTTTTTAAAGAAGGCAAAGAGCATCGAACGTAACATGATATACGATATGCCACGATTCCTTCGCGAATACCCGGATGCAAACCTAGAAACACCAGGCGATGAATGGGCGTTTGATATACCCATCGCTGAACGCATCCACGAAAAGGTTGTGGAGTTTGATGAAGCAGCAATCGCAAAGCTTCAGGAGCGTGTACCGATGTGGCGTGAATACCTTAATACTTTAGCACTATGAGTAAGGAAATTAAAATACTGATTTACTTAGTAGCAACCGCAGTACTTGCATATCTATGTGCTTTATTTATTACATTAGAAACCGATATTACAAAATGGTCTAACAGCGGTAGATTGAGTTTGTTAATGATATGGGGTATATTAAATGTTGGATTAATAATTCATTTAATGGTTTTTTATAACGAAGATGACAAATGAACGCACTTTGCACACTAATCATTTGGGGGGGCATGCACTATGCAACCCCGGCATGGATGGAAAAACAGATACCTGCATGGATGTGGTCACGCTATGAAATACACATAGCACCATATGGGACTAAGCTATCCAGTATCGCAAACGTAGACCCGAAGACAACCGCACTCATAGGATTTAGCGCAGGAGGTTTGGATGTGCTACGTAACTACTCGCAAGATTATGCAATGGTGGTACTGCTTGACCCGTCTACCCGAATGGATTATGCAAAGATTGCATACACCACTAACACGTACATGTTCTACAATCAATCCAACTGGGGCGGCACTAATAAGAGCATGGACGATGTAGCTAATCAAATCAATGCAACAGGTGGTAAGGCAGTAAGCATGAAGCTAAAGCACAGCGAAATACCCGCATACTTTTTTAATCACTTTAAAGGCGACTACTAATGAAAGCAATGACCATTGATCAACTCAAAGACCATGTGCGCAATTCAACGCAGCACTACTACAACAAAGAACAAGTAATTGAACTAATCAATAAGCTAAACAATGAAAGCAAAAGACAAAGCATGGCAACTGTACTCGAACTATTTTGATATAGTCGAAGGCGAAAAGCAAGAAGGTAACTTAGTTGAGGTGCATATCAAAGCTTTAAACGCTGCGCTGTACTGCGTAGATGAAGCCATAGTAAATGCACCTACCGACATAGTAAATGACTTTGAAGGCACAGGTGAATACTACTCTGTGAAAGCCTACTACCAGCACGTGAAAAGTGAAATCTTAAAACTCAAAGCACATGACAAGAAAACAACTGCAACAGTTTAGTGTTGATGAACTGAGAATGCTACGGCATAGATACCTAGCAGATACGCCAAAAAACAGCACGGAATGTTGCCGGGTGAATCGCATCATTCACCGAATCAATCAGGAAATAGATTTTCAAAAAACATTTTTAATACATGAGTGAAACTAAAAAAGAAACCGCGCTGCGGACACTTAGCAAGTCATTACGCAAAAGATTCCAAGGCAAAACGGTTAACATATCTTGGATTGAACTGGATGCGTTTATGATGAAAGCGCAAACACGCGAAATGGAAAACATACTTAATGCCTACAATGAAGGCTATAATGATTGCAAAGCAGGAACACCAAACAGAACACAACAAGAACATGGATCAAAGTAAATATTTAAAAACACTGTTAGAAGGAAGCGGACATTTGAATTCGTATTCTATGAAAACTAGTGATAAGTCTCCAGATTGCGCAGGTTACCTAAAGCTTGGCGGTAAGATTTATAGAATATCAGCATGGGAAAAAGTAACAAGTACAGGAAAAAAAACTATTTCATTAAAAGCTTTTGAAGCAAACCCTGACGGTAGCTTTAAGTATCCACAATAAAACCCAACAAAATGAAAGCAACACTAACGTTTAGCCTACCTGAAGAACAAGTAGAATACGAATACACTTTGAACGCTGCCCGGTATAAAGACGCACTCAAAGACATCATGGATATGATGCGCAGAGAATTCAAGTACGGTGAAAATAGTGAGGAGGTAGAAGGAAAGATAGCCGAACTTTACGATAGGTTTATAGAAATAACGGAAGGCTTGTTTGATGAATAATTCTAAAATCAATACAACATGAAAAGCAAAATGTCATTTGATAACAAGGCCATGAACCCAACGTTCCCACGTCATTATTCAAAACAATCAATAAACGATCAGTTTGATAGACAGATAAGGTTAGCACAACTAAACAAAGAACTGTTTAATCACACGTTTGAATTTACTACGAAGGACTGGAGAACTATAAGAACTGAAAAATATTGGGCAACCGTAAGCGGTAAAAGTGAATTAGAGCGTATGGAATACACGCTGCAATGTGTTTTATTCTATAAGAAAATGAAAACACCAACAAGCTAATGCGCTTCTTAATCCTTAGCAGCGGGCGCATCATTGTTGCACCTTGCGATACCCCTGCTTCCAAAGAAACCGACCTAATGCCTCACCTTCAGCATCAACCTTTTCCTCACTCCATTCCGGCTGAATGTGATGCAAATATTCATGAATTAAGACAATGAAATAGCGCAGCGGTGGTAGTGTTGGGTCTATCTCAATCACGTTATCACTATACAACCCATCCGCTTTCTCGCGTCCAAGTTTACGCTGAATGACTTTAGGATGTGGCTTGCGTTTCATTATCTTTGCGGCATAGTGTAGTGGTTCATTGCATTATTGTTTTTGTTATAGATTGATACAATCAGGCTCCTAACGTGGAGCCTTTTTGTTATCTAATCTTCCCGTTCACAATCCTGTAATTACTTACTTCAAAATCACCTGTGTCCATAACGCGCACGTGTGCAAAACCGTGGTGGTGTTTATTGATAGGCATATAATCAGGGTGCAGCTCACATAGACAGGCCACGCTCCAACACATTATAACCTTACCATTGATAGTTGGTTCAGAGTGGTCACTTGCCTGATGATGATGCCCACACAATGCACTGTCTTTTGTACGCAAAAACAAACCACGTGCGATGTTTACGGGACTGAATACGGAAGCACCTAACTCATGCCCGTGTAATATTGTCAACTTGCCCGCATGAATTATCTGCTTATCCGGTATGAATGTGATATTGTACTTATCCAAGTGCATGAGTGATTCAAAATTGAACTCATCCATGCCCAACAAATCGGGTGCATTGCGCATGATGTAATGATCATAACGCACATCGTGATTGCCGCACTTGTAATAGATAGCCGCGTTCGGGAATAGCTTACGAAGTGTAGCTAAAAATTGCCTTGTCATTAGTACCTCATGCCCGAAGTTTCTTTTACGCGGGTCTTTCTCAAAGCGACTGATAGCATAGAAGTCTATTATATCACCATTGAGCAAGATTGTATTGACTTCATTCTCCAGTCCATACTTCAATGCTAACGTCAATGCCTGTATGTTGTGATACGGCACGTGGATATCCGACAGCAACAAGATGTTATTGTGATTAATCGGAAGCTTGAAGGGTTTATAGTTCGCTTCTTGTGATGGTGGCAGGTCTAGCGGGTTGCTAGTTTCGGGTGATAGCTCCTGCAGAATAGTATTGAACTGGCTAAGGTCAACAGATAGTTTGTTCAAATTTCCTTTTGCCTGCGCTTTAACAGGTGAATCGGGTGCAAGCTTATGTCTTTTGCGCCAACTAAAATACAATCGCTCAAATGAGCTGTATTGCATTTTGATATTGTGCTTAGCCATGGCAGCACGTAGCCGTGAAGCTATCGTACCTGCGCCTTCATGCACTTCTTTGTATACCTCAAAGTATTCACCTTGCATAGTAGTTATTTAGTGCCACGAATAAACCCGGCTAATTCTGCAAGATTGTTGCTAATGGTCAAGTTCTGTGACGCTATAACATCAATCTTCTTTTCTAGCTTATCAATGGCTTTGTTCTGTTCTTCTTTCATGGTATTCAACTTAGAATTGAATTCATCTTTTGTGTCTTTGAGTGATTCTGTTAGCATAGTTACTTCGCGTTTGTGATATGATTCGACCTTACCCAGTGCGCTAGATACTTTGACCACATCGCGCTTCAATGCGTAGTACAATCCTGTTAATGATATAGCACCACCTACAATAGTTATAATATCTCTCGGTTGAATATCCATTTCTATAAGATTACAAAGTATAAAGTTGAAACTGCAAGCGCACTAATACCTAATGACAGCACCACGTTGTGTGCTACTAGTCTACGGTTGCGCTTCTTAAGGTCTTTTATCTGTAGTTCTTTCTCCTGTGCTATTGCCTTCTCTATGCTTTGCTTGTTGTCGTAGATCTCTTGTAATGTTTCGTAACTGTTTGCCTGTATGCCTGTAATCTTTGCATAGTAATGGGTCTTGAGTTTTTCAAGTTGGTACAGGCTATCCAAATCCTTTGTTGTTTGATACCAGTACATCATGCTAGTGTAGTTCAGATTCATTAGCTGCACTTCGTAGGTCGTAAGTTTTGGAGTAAAATCCGGATTTGAGTAGGCTGTCTGATTTTTTGAGCGTTGCGCGAAACTGACGATCGGCAGTAGCATCATCAGAATTAAGAATTTGGTATACATCATTTCGGTAGTATTGATTAGTTACGTCTTGCAACTGAATAATGGTATCACCGCGCATAGTCAAGCTATCTATTTTGGCATACAAGTTATTCGCTATTGCATTATTTTTTTCAATCGCACGGTATAGTGAATCATTGATAGACTCCAGTCTGTCAACTGCAGGTGAAGGTGCAGGAGTATTGCAACTTTTTAACATTACAAACACTACTAATGTAGTTACAACAACTGCACTAGCTATCAATATGCGCTTGCTTCTTATTGATTGTTCCATCTTGTGATATGTATTGACTTATTCAATGGTCTTATCTTAACTAGCACACCATCACCTAAGCGGCTATCTCTATCACCACGATCATTGGTGTTGCCTTCAATGGTGCGTACTGAATATTCACTAACCTTATCTACTATTCCTGTGTGACCAATAGCCTTGTACCTGTTTGTGTTGCGCCAATGCTTGTAGGATAGTGTCATGACCAGCACATCACCCGGCTTATAGGATTGATAGAAACGCCCATCGGTATATATTACATCCTTCTTGTTGTAGCACGTAGGCGACCACCCTGTAACCTTAGCCTCAACACCACACTCATGGAATACGGCACGCACAAAGAACGCGCACCATTGATACGTTGGCTTCCATCCTACTTCGCGCATAAGCCGCTCAAAGTAGCGGTCATTAAAGCCCATGTTGTTACCTCCTTTCTCCCTAACACCAACGTGTGCATAGGCTACTAGCCTTACACAATAACCGTCATTAGCGTGCGCAGTATGAATAGGAAGGCAGCAAAGTAAGCAAAGTACAACAGCAGATATAAAGAGATTTTTTGCCATGTAGTTAGTGACGTTTTAAGTTCTTCTTT
>Ga0315909_10007410_pt1 | contig 12255 bp, 11 predicted proteins | sample LakEriMetagenome_11_FD_203527 | JGI IMG/M metagenome (GOLD analysis project Ga0315909, IMG submission 203527) | Freshwater fungal communities from buoy surface, Lake Erie, Ohio, United States - Buoy 2 MA125 | ecosystem: Environmental > Aquatic > Freshwater > Lake | place: USA: Lake Erie, Ohio...
TGATTTCTTGATCCTCTAATTCTACAACGTTAGGAAGTCCACAATTTTTACATTCCTTCATTTTATCTTTTAGAGATTGATCAGGTCTAGTAACTATTTTAAGATCCAATATTACATCATCTAGAAAAGTACCATATACTTGTCTTATAACTTCAACAGCCAAATCTGAAAGTTCTTGTTCGTGACCTCTCTGCATTCTTTGAGCCTGCATAGCATTACCCATTAGATTACTAATGTCCTGTGGAATTTCTGCTCTCATTCTTTGAGCCTCCTCTTGGTTAGCTGTAAGTATTGCGTCTATAAAGTTTCCTTGTCCTCCGCCAGTATTGTATATGTCCTGGTTTTTATTATTAACAGGAGTTTCCCCAGGAAATCCTGTATTTCCTCTAAGAGTAGCCTCAGATAGGAAATGGTCGAATTTAGATATATTTTTCATTATGCCATCGGTAAATTTTTAAGCTTTCTTAGCCTACTTATAATGCCCATTGCTAGTTTAGTACCTCTTTCTTGAGATAGGGAATTTTTTATATTTCCCATAGCATCACCAAAAGCTCTAGCTATCGGTCTTTCCGTTTCCTCTGGATTAGGCTCTCTGTCCGGAACAGGTCTACCTGGTCTTGCAGGAGCTGGCGGAGTTTCAGGTCTAGTAGGTGTAGGTACCGTAGTAGGCGCAGGCTTTGTTGAAGGCTGAGTCATAACGAACTCATATAACTTAGTTATTATCTTTCTACCCATTTTTTGTGTATTTATTTTAGATATATATCTTACTAAAAGAAAAAAATGATAAAGACATTCGACGGGTATTTTGATATCAATGAAGACGTTGCAACTGCTAAGGTGTGGTTATTAAAGAATGCAGCAAAAAATAGTAAAAGGTCCCGCTCTGGTGAAAAGGTAACATTTACACCAGAAGAAGAGAAGAAAATATTAAATGATCCCAGATATACAGAAATTAGAGACTATCTAATAAAAATAAATAAGCCGGGATTGGTATATCCATTTACTTATTTTATTATAGAAGAGAAACTACCCAGATTCAATCAGAAAGATTCGGAAGGAAATTATGATAAAAGAGCATTTACTGTAGAGAATCTATTGGATCTATATTTACAAGCAGCATCAAATTTTTCTATATTTCCTTTACCTCTAGGAAGCATTAGTAATTATATAAAAGATAAGGAACTAAAAAAATCTAATACCCCCGCTTACGAAGTTCTTTTTTCTGATCTGGAAAATATTCTTTCAATGAAAGGATTAAAAGGATTTGTAGATAAAATACAATCCAAAGACGTTAGAGATGAATTTAAAAGAGCTGTACAATTAGGTGATAAGGATCCGGAGATGAAAGCATTATTAGATACCTTATATGATTCTTACAAAGCTTTTAAAAACTTGGCACCTAAGGTAGATATGCTAGGAGTTTCTCACACTCCTGAATCTGGAATACTTAAAGGATCTAAAAAATATTTAGATGAATACAATCTTCACAATTTTCAAAACCCACAAGAAAGATTTGCTATGTTCGTGGATGATTGTAGAAAAAAAGTCGAGGGATGGGATACAGGTATAGAAGATTTTCTTATAGAGATAGAAAATATATCTCCTTCAATAAAGCTATTATACAGTGATCCTTTTTCGAAAGTTGTTGTGACATCATCAAGATCAGCAAAAGGAATGGAGGAAGTATGTAAGATCTCTAATGCAGATTTATGTATATTGAGCCCAGCAAACTTCTGGTCAATAACAGGGGGACATTTACAAATATCCATTAACATGATGGATCTTTCAAAAATGGATCTTAAATACCTAACTACATTTACAGTTGCTCCTAGTGGAAGAATAAAAGAAGCTAGAACAAGGGTTAATATGTCAGCTCCACAGCCTTGTAAGCCAGGAGAAGACTATAGAGATTTTATACCTAGATATTTACCAGAAATAAATTACGAGGAAGTAGTAAAATCAATAGAAAGAAATTTCTCTACTGAGTTAACAATTAAAAAATTAGTACAAATACTAGAACAAAAATCTAATAATGAAAGAAGATCTTTTGTTTTATTATTAGGTAGTATGGAAGTACAAAGATCTATAGAAAATGGAGATTACACCAAAAAAGAGATGTTAGATTACAAGGAACTTATAATAGAAATCATTACAAGAGATAATAAAATAACATATGAAAGTATAGTTGATGATTTTAAATCTGCAGGTGGATTATTTATGGCTATGTCCGATATAGATCTTTTTAAGTCTATTACACAAGGAGAATATAAAAAATCTGACGTATTAGATATAATAAATCTTACAAAAGAAGGAATAGAGCACCTTAAGGATTTTTTAGAACAACTGGAAACAACAGGAGATCCTAATGTTATTAGACTTGCTAAACATTTATTAGATACAAATCCTCAAGTAATTGAATACGCAGAAAGAATACTACTATAAAAAATAAATATATTATGAATAGAAATTTAAAATCATTTAACCAATTCTCACCAGTTAATGAAAACGTAGCTCCAGCTAAAGCATGGTTATTAAAAACAGCAGCAGATGAGAAAAGAAGAAGATTTAAATTAGATCCCACGGAGAAAATTGAGTTTACCCCGGAGGAAGAGAAAAAAATATTAAATAATCCTAATTATGTAGAGGTTAGAGATTATTTCTTAAATACGGTTAAGAAGCCAGGTTTGGTTTATCCATTTACTTATTTTAGGATCGCAGAGAGATTACCTATGAGTGATCCAGATCCTAATGCTTTTTCAGTGGAAAATCTTTATAGAAAATATGAAGAAAACTCTCCGATGTTTTCAACCTTTCCACTTCCTTTAGGAAATATCGATAGCTACATAAAAAGAACACCTGAGGGAGAAAGAGCTTTCGAAAAATTATGGGATGATTTAGAAAATATTACATCACAAAAACCTATAAAAGAATTCGTAGATAGATTCGTAGGTCCAATAAGAAGAGAATTTTCAGAATCTCTAAGATTAAAAGAAACAGATCCTGAAAGAGCTAGTCTTTTAGATAGACTATATCACGCGGTAACTGACCTGAAACAGCTAAAACCTCTAGTTGATGAGGAAACTAATAAAGAGGAAACTGCAGAGGATCAGTTAGTTGCTAATGGTAGTAAATATAAAGACACGAGAACATATCCAGAATTCTCAGATACTTATGCTGCTTTCAAGGAATTTGTTTTAGATTGTGAAGATAAAGTTTCGGGATGGGGATCAGGTATAACAGAATTTATAGAACTTTTAAGATCTATAGCGCCATCTATAAAAATACTATATTATAATATTGCTAAAAAAATAGTGGTAACTTCAGCTAGATCAGCTGAAGGGATGAGAGCTGTTTGTAAAATATCAAATGCTCCATATTGTATAAGAACGGATTCAACTTTTTGGCAATATACATCAGGAAGACTACAGTTATCAATAAATCTATTAGGACTTCCTAAAACTGATGATAAATATCTAACTTCTCTTACTGTAGATCCTAACGGAAGAATTACAAGTTCTGCTAATAGAAGAAACCACTCAGTTACTAATAGAGGCTCTCAGAACTACTTAGAGCTTATGAAAGAATATGGCATCTATTCACCAGAAATAGAGGAAGCTATAACTAAAAATTTCGATACTGAGTTAGTAATTAAAAAAATTATACAATCAATATCTCAGAAATCTGGAGGAAGCAACATAGCGTTAATACATGCACTAGGAAGTTTAGGAGTTCAAAGAGCTATAGAGGAAGGAGAATACTCTAGAGAGGAAATGGATACATTTAAAAATCTTGTAGTAACCATAATCAGAAAAGATAACTCTATAAAATACCCAGAGGTTGTTAGTGCTTTTAATTCAGAAAAAAATGGAGGATTCTTTAGTTTAGAAGACATAGATCTATTTAAAGAACTTACTGAAGGAAAGTATGACAAAAATGATGTTATAAATATATTAAAGCTAACAACAGAAGGCGTAGAAATGCTAGGATCTTTTCTAGAACAAACAAAAGATTCTGAGGATGTTAACACAATTAAACTTGTTAAACATTTAGTTGATACTCACCCTTCAGTTATGGAATATGCTGAATCAGTTCTTCTTTAATCTCTAATCAGGTAGATAAGCAGTCCAGATATCCATTCCTTTAGAGAAATTCCTAATGAAATACCCATAACCGGGTTTAAATGGTCTGTGTCTCATTTTCATACCAGCTTCCTCTGGTGTTCTGTCTCCTTTTTTACTATTACATTTAGAACAACAGGTAGCTAGATTTTCCCATGTATTAATACCACCTCTAGATTTAGGTCTAACATGATCTATAGTAAGTTGCTTCGTAGAATCGCAGTATAAGCACTTTAATTCATCCCTCTTAAATATGTTCTCTCTTGTGGGTTTTAGCTTCTTAAAAGGCAAAACAACATACTTTAAAAGCCTTATTACTGATGGCCTTTGATAGATTTTTTGGTCAGTGATTATTGGGTTATTTTCGTCGTGCTCTAAAACCTCTGCTTTACCTTTGTATACAAGTTTAAACCCCCTGGCAAAGTCGGTAACGCTTACTGGCGTAAAATCATTATTTAATACTAGCACTTTCATAACTACATTTTTACATACTGGTCTTCTTATTTATCTCTGTTTTCCCCCAAGGATTCGAACCTCGATTCTGTGGACCAAAACCACATGTCCTGCCGATTAGACGAGAGGAAAATATGAGCCTTTGACAGGGATCGAACCTGTGACATCTTCATTACAAGTGAAGTGCTCTACCAACTGAGCTACAAAGGCATGGGGTGACAGAGGGGATTCGAACCCCCGATCTTCTGAACCACAATCAGATGCTTTAACCAACTAAGCTACCGTCACAGTAGCGAGTGGCAGGTTCGAACTGCCGACCTTCGGGGTATGATTCCGACGCTCTACCAACTGAGCTAACTCGCCATATAAGTGGAGTAGATGGGACTTGAACCCACATCCTCTTCCTTGCAAAGGAAGCGCTCAGCCAATTGAGCTACTACCCCATGGAGAGCGATAGACAGGATTCGAACCTGCGACCCCCGACTTGGAAGGACGGTGCTCTACCAGCTGAGCTACTATCGCATTACAGAAAGTGTGTAGAATTACTCATCTACTTCAACCGTCAGACTGTTCACTTTCTGTGTTTTGGTCGGAGTGAAGGGATTCGAACCCCCAATGCCGTAAGGCGGCTGATTTACAGTCAGCTGAGCAGCCAATTGCTCAACACTCCGAGTTGCGGGGATGGGAGGGATCGAACCTCCGACCCAGTGATTAACAGTCACTTGCTCTGCCCCTGAGCTACATCCCCAGTTTAGATTAGAGAATATTTGATCGAGGTGTTTTTTTGGTCAAAAATTTACAGGTTTTGAGAAGTAACCCCTTTCACCGCTTCTAATCTTGTAGTCCCTGAGGGGTTCGAACCCCCGACATCTTGGATGTAAACCAAGCGCTCTACCAACTGAGCTAAGAGACTAAATGTGGTTGACATAGAAGGATTCGAACCTTCGGCCTTTGACGTATCAGATCAACGCTCTAACCAACTGAGCTATATGTCAATAATGCGGAAAGCACTGGAATCGAACCAGATTCAGTTTAACCCGAACACTTCGCTTAGCAGGCGAGCCTCATCACCATCCGAGTTTACTTTCCTTTTTTTAATATTCTCTTTATTCTCTTGAGAATTTTTTTACCAGTTGTGAAATTAATCACATCAATTCTTAGGTTTTCCCTACTTGAAGCAAAGCTTCCACTAATTACTACTTTTTCTTTTTTATTCATAGGCACAATTTATTTGAGATCACGACTGGAATCGAACCAGTGTAGTCGGTTTTGCAGACCGGCTCCTAACCATTCGGACACGTGATCTTGTTTTTTAGAGGTTCCACCTGGATTCGAACCAGGATCAGATCATCCGTAGTGATCCATTCTAATCCGTTGAACTATAGAACCTTTTTGCACGCCCTGTAGGAATCGAACCTACAACCTTTGGTTTTGGAGACCAACGCTCTACCAATTGAGCTAAAGACGCATTTAAGGAAAGATGAAGATGGTTGCGTGGACATCATCTTTTACGATTGGCTTTACTTAGGTGTATATCTCCCAACTCCGATGATTCCAGCCGATATACACTCTCGTGCTATTGGAATCACCCTTCCCCAATCAACCTTTGTGATCCCGCCGGGACTCGAACCCGGGACTCCCTCATTAAAAGTGAGGTGCTCTAGCCAACTGAGCTACGAGATCATTTTACTAAACCTATTTTTGTCTCACTAAACAAATAATGTTTAGTAATACAATTTCTTGTTTAGTATTGTGGTACCGGCCGGAATCGAACCGGCGACACCTAGATTTTCAGTCTAGTGCTCTACCGACTGAGCTACGGTACCTTGGTTTTCCAGTATGTCAAAGAACAAATAAAAAAGGCTTCGAATAATCGAAGCCTTTTCCAAAATATCTAAATATGATTTTCTGTATTAGCTTCGATCGGGTTCTTTCCCCTTAGCCCAAAACGCCACCGTTTGATAGCAGCCATTAATCTGACTGTTCATGCGAATGATGTTATGTTTACTACAGTTTTTCATTGTTTCTTTATTATATATCTTTATTCCGATATTGTTTCACAAAATTAGAATAATTATTCCAGATAAAAAAATGATTTTTGATATTTTTTTGAATTAATTAGTAATATGTTTCAGTTACTTCCATTTTAGTAACAATACCACCCTCTAATTCTTCTTCAACCTCGCTAAATTCGTAATCAACCTCTGTTGACTCATAAGCATTGTAGAAAAATGATGAATTTTTTTCAACTTTACCTTCAATCAGTGAATCTACAATCTCATCTAAATTTTCAGTATCAGTCAAATGATCGCTAACAATCCCAAGAGCATCCTCGTATTTCTCTATTCCCTTTTCTCCTTCGTATCCGTCTAGAATGCTATAGAACATACCAAGAGCAAATACTGCTGCTTCTTTTTGTGTTTTGCCAGTACCTACTGACGTGAAATTTACCCTAGCATCCGGGTTTGTGTGGTCTACGTTCATAGTAAACCTTTTTAAATTTTGTTTTTCCATAATAAAAAATTAATTATACATACATTATATCACAAACATAGTGAAATATAACGGCCCTAAAAAAAGATTTTATTGGTTATATTAAAAATTTAACGATTTTATCCTTAATTCCTGACTGTTTTATTCCTTCATTATAAGGTTTAGTAGTCATTACAAAGTTTTCTAGCTTAGAAAGATCCATATCATCAACAGCTACCCAATGGGTTACTTCAGGATGATTTTTAAGCCATTCTTTAATCTCTGTAAAACGAATAGCTTCGTAAAGATTTTTCCATTTGAAAAGTGCAAAACCATTCTCGTCAAAATCTTTCATATTAGGCGTAAGATCAATTGGTGGTTTAATTCCACGAGTAACATACATCTTCCGCATTTGTTCAAGATTACCCCAGTTTTTCCAATCAGAAGAAATAACAATCTCACATCCTGTTTCTTCGATAATTTGATTTAGAACTTTAACAGCTTTAGAATCAAAGCTATCCATTCGAATATCCAAAGGAGTTTCTGGGTTACTATCGTATCCCTTCTTTTTGAATCTCCCTCCCCATTGTGAGGAAAGACAGATTACTCCATCATGATCTAAAAATATTACTTTCATGTTATGCTAATATAGATAATCTCTTCAATTTAAATCCGACAATAACGATATATATTCTATTAAAATTACTCAATGGAAAGAAATATACTAAGATTCAATAGCTATTTTAAAAATAATCATATTAATGAATCAGCAGCTTCAGTTAAAGCTGTTTCAGAAATCATATCATCTTTTTTTAAACTTTATATTTGTTTAGACCTTAAAAATCCAATAATTCTTAACGGCAAAACAACAAAAGAATATTCGGATGCTAAAGATGCAGCTAATATAGAGCTTCTTTCTAAAATAGGTTCAGAAAAAGATAACTCTAAGAGAGCAGATCTTATGAAGCAGGCATTAGATACAGCTTCGGAAAAGGTAACCGATTCATATGCTTCAATTAAACCAAAAGCTATGGAAGTATCCACTAAATTAGCAGATGTTTTTAAATATTCAACCTCAAATGAAGCAGCAAAAGCAGGAGCTGTTGAAATAGAAAAATCGGTACAAGACACAATAAAAATGTGGCAGGATAAGATAAAGGCATTTTCACAAGAAAGGGTAATAGTAGAAAATAGAAAATACGGAATAAGAAAAAATGTATTGATGTACGAGAGCTTTAATTATTCCTACATATACGAAAAAAAATCACCTAAGGTTGTTTTAAAAGACGAAAGAAATTTAATTGTAGCACAGATTGATCCTATTTATACGGAGATGATGGTACAACAAAAAACCCCAGCTACTCCGGGAATGAAAGCTAAAGCTGATGAGGCTATAAAAAAGTTTAATGATATTAGTACCATACTAAACAACGATGAAGCATGGAACAAAATGAGTAGGAAGGAAAGAAAAGCAAAAATAGTTGAACTAGGTACTCAGGTAGGGAATTTAATATCTAATATAGGGGAACTACAGAAAAAAGAAATTGCTAATTTAGGTATTGATAAGAAAACATCTGATGATCTTTTATCAGCAATTACCGGCGTAAACTCTATTATAAATGATATATTTAAAATAGAAAAAGCAAGGGGATATGCAGCTGCAGAGGAGGAAACAAAAAAATACAAAGTTGGAGATAAAGTAAAATATACCAATGAAGACGGAGATTCTCAAGACGGAGAAATTATTAAGATAGAGGGGACAGAAATAACTATTAAACGAAAAGATGGTAAGGAAGTAGTTAAAAAAGTTTCTGCTATTGACGGGAAAGTAGAAAAACCAGAAGAGAAAAAAGACGTATTCGTATTAGAAAAAACAATAAAAGCTAACAGGAGAAGCCCAAGAGGAAAAAACAAAGAGCTTAGTAAAAAAGTATTTGAACTAATCTGTAGCAAATTTAAAGATAATGAGTCTATTACTAAAAGACCAGAATGGACAAAAGCTAAATTTTGTTCAGTATCATCTTATATCATAGGACCAAATAGAACTAAAGTAATTAAAGCCATTAAAAAGGAGTATGGATTAGATGATAAAAATGCAGACTTAACTCCTGAATTAGTACAAAAATTAACAGCCTAATTTTTAAAAGTGGTCCCTCACGGGCTCGAACCGTGGACCTACTGATTATGAGTCAGTTGCTCTAACCCGCTGAGCTAAGGGACCTTTTTGGTACCCAGGGAGGGACTCGAACCCTCACACCTTTCGGCACTAGTTCCTAAGACTAGCGTGTCTACCATTCCACCACCTGGGCATATTAGTAGCGGGGACAGGACTCGAACCTGCGACCTTTGGGTTATGAGGCCAACTAGCTACCAGCTGCTCTACCCCGCGATATTGCGGTCCTAGCGGGACTCGAACCCGCGATCTCCGCCGTGACAGGGCGGCGTCCACTCCAACTGGACTGTAGGACCAATTTGTTACTTATTCTCTTACCCTTTTATTTCGTAACCAACCTGCTTATCTTTAAATACGAGTTTCTCAAGGGTACAGGCTGTAGTAGTCGGTACGGGATTCGAACCCGTGTGACAAGGATGAAAACCTTGTATCCTGACCCCTAGATGAACCGACCATAAAAAAGGAATAAGGCAGGACCTACGCTCTGTCTTGCATTCCATCTCAAGAGCTGCCTAATACCAGTGGGTTAGTGGTTACCTTATTCCTAATTTCAATATTTCAAAGACCATATAAAACAAAAAAACCTCTGAGGTTATCAGAGGTTTAAATTGTATCGTTATATCAATTAATTCCTCTGACACTTTTCAATATCCTCAAGACGATCGAGTTGAACCTCCGCGATATTTAAAAATTGTTGCATTGAATTTTTTGTTGTTTTATTTATATACCTCAAAAATAGATAAAAGTTTCAATATAAAAAAATGATTTTTGATTTTTTTATAAATTCCAAGCTGGGTTAGCAACTATTAGAATACCATTTTCTACTCTAGGAATAGGTTTAGTTGAATAAACATCATCATATTCTATTTGATCTGGGTAGAATTTTTGTCCTTGGAACATGATGTAGTTTTCTTCATCTTTACCTCTGTGGCTCCATCCTTGTCCTCTCATAGAATCGTGAGCTGCATCATCAACTGTTGGTCTGCCAAAGAGAGCATCCCAGAATCCCTCGTTTACTTTTTCAGAGAATGATTCAAATTCAAATATATGTTTCATTTTGTTTTTCATTTTATTTTAAAGCATATTAGATAAAATGTGATAAAGACTATCGCATTCATAATCCATATCGCTTAATTCTAAATTTCTTCCGTTATACATTATAGTTGATTCATTAGTATCAACAGTAACAGATTTTCCAATAATCCAAGCTACTATTACACCAGGTTTAATCTCTCTGACGTTTTCAACAAAGGATTTATCAGGAAATCCTGATGGGTCTTTATATCCAATAGCTCTATAAATGCTGTCCAGTGATGCTCGATCTTCTTTTTTTTCGTATCCAATAAATCTTTTTCCAGCACTTACTGCTTTTTGAAGCAAGGAAGGTTTTTTAAACTGATTAAAATCCTCGAATATTTTTAGGTGCTTCATTTATTTTTTTATTTATATATCTATAGTATTCCTTGAGATCTTAGAAATTGGTAGATAGAATCAGAATTTTCCTCTGCCCACGTTATAGCTATTTCCTCTATATCTACACCTTTATATGTTAAATCTGTTCCGTGTATTTCTAGAGATAGGTGCATAGATTCGTGCATAATCAATAAAACGTCCTTATATCCATTACCTAACCGAGTAGCGTTTAAAAATAAAAATAGCTTACTGTGATCGTCTGGATAAACATTACATAATCCTGCTATATAAGCATTAGTAGGATTATCGTAACAGTCTTTCTTATAAAGACCATGTAGTTCTTCTACACCAAAAAAATTAAATATATCTTCGGACTTTTTCCCTATTATTAGAGTATATTCGGGATATTGTTTTGATATTATTGAATTACTAAAATCTTGAATACCTTTAATCTTCATGATCTATATATTCAAAAAGATATAAGAGGATGGACTTGCACCAACATGAACTTACGTACGTTCTCAGGCATGAAACCTTAGCGTCTATCTATCGGATCATTGCAGTGATCTCGCTTCCGCCACTCTTAAAATGTACCCGAAGTGGGACTTGAACCCACACGACCAAATGGTCAACAGATTTTAAGTCTGTCTTGTCTACCGATTCCAACATCCGGGCAGAAAATACCATCACTACTATATGGTATTAGTTACGGAATCCTTCTTTTCATAAGTAAGTAGGAGATTTAGAAATCTCATCCGTATCTTAGTGGTCCCTCACGGGCTCGAACCGTGGACCTACTGATTATGAGTCAGTTGCTCTAACCTACTGAGCTAAGGGACCTAAGTAGAGACGATGGGAGTCGAACCCATGACCGCATGCGTATAAGGCATGTGCTCTAACCAATTGAGCTACGTCTCTATGGTTGGGTGGATTTAAAGATGTCATCCTTTAAATTCTTCACTGTTTGACTCTACAGCACCCAAAGTCGGGATACCAGGACTCGAACCTGGGGCCTCCTGGTCCCAAACCAGGCGATCTACCAACTGATCTACATCCCGAAATTGTATGTCTTTAAATACCTCCAGAACATACAAACTGTGCCAACCAACGATTTGGAGAATAAGTGTGCTTATCATTAAAGAATACCGAGGTATTCTAACTGTCTACGTTGTAGAGGCATATTCTATCTTCGATCCATACCCAGCGCTAGGTAGAGGGCTTGCTGTGATCCGAGCAGGATTCGAACCTGCGACCTACTGCTTAGAAGGCAGTTGCTCTATCCAGCTGAGCTATCGGACCAAATGGCGGAGAGGGAGGGATTCGAACCCCCGGTAGCTTTCACTACGTCGGTTTTCAAGACCGGTGCAATAAACCAGGCTCTGCCACCTCTCCAATTTAATAATCCATAATTTCAAAGAACATAAAAAAACCGGGACTTTTAAAGGTCCCGGTTTTTTAGTTTATAGTTATAGTTAAAACTAACACAGGACCTTTAGAGATCGTCTTATCGACGGTCTTAATATTATAGGTAATATGTTAAGTGTTTTGTTCATTTAAGTATTATATATCGTTCCTTTTGTTTTGTTTCACAAATATAGATCTTTTATATTGATAAAAAAAATGATT
>Ga0315909_10007412_pt1 | contig 12253 bp, 11 predicted proteins | sample LakEriMetagenome_11_FD_203527 | JGI IMG/M metagenome (GOLD analysis project Ga0315909, IMG submission 203527) | Freshwater fungal communities from buoy surface, Lake Erie, Ohio, United States - Buoy 2 MA125 | ecosystem: Environmental > Aquatic > Freshwater > Lake | place: USA: Lake Erie, Ohio...
AGAAATTGAATTCCCACACCGTGACCTAAAAGACCGCACTGACTTTATTACCTTAAGCATTGCTGATGGTGATCGCAACCCAAATGAATTAGACAATGTGCTAAAAATACAATTGGACTGTGTTAACGACCCAATACAAGCAGAATACATTGCAGCCAGAGAACTAAAACAAAGCCGCATAGATAAAGTTATACAATTTAGAGTTGACTACAGTTACCTAGGATTAACTGCTGGTGAATTAATTAGTGTTACTAACACACCATTAGGCTTTAGCAGTAAACTATTTCGTATTATCAAAATAGAAGAAGAAGATGATGATGATGGCGTTTTAAGCCTTAGCATCACAGCATTAGAATACAATGCAGACATTTACTCAACTGCAGGTTTGACTAGAGAAGATCGTTTCATAGACAACGGTATTATACCAGAAGAGAAAAATACTGCAATTCAAAACAGCAAAGATCAAGATATTAGTAACAGCCTTAACAGATTGCTTACTGCTACAGCACTCACTGGCCTAGTAAATTTATTGTTTAGACGTAATGCTATCACTGGCCTATTAGAAGCAGTGTTGCAACCTGCTAGTGCAGCCAGAGAAAAATTGTTAATGAACGTTAAAGAGCCACCTGTAACAATTGATGGTCCTAGTAGTATCTGTGAAGGTGGCACAATACCATTTACAATTAGTGTGCCAGAAAGCTGTGCCTGTAGTTTTGACAGTGACAATTATACCTTTAATTATACTATTACAGGTGTTAGTGCTGATGACATAACAATACCATTAACAGGCACTACCAAAGTAGGCACATTTAACGTGCCAATTAGCAGTGATGGTGTTGGTGAAGGCAGTGAAACACTTACACTTACTGTGGGCAGTGGCACAAAAACTGTTACAATTAATGACCGTTTAGGATTTACCTATACAACTACTGCGGCCAGTGCATCAATTACTGAGGGGCAAAGTGTAGTAATTACATTGACTACAAGTAATGTGCCAGATGGAACTAGTATTCCTTATGAAATTACAGGCACTGCTGTGGGTAAGATTTCAACTCCATTAACCGGCAGTGTAAGTATTACTGCTGACACAGCAACATTAACTGTGGCAACTACTGATGATGCTAGTTATACTGGCACACAGAATTTTACAGTTACTTTTAACAGCGGTCTTGCTGATCCTTGTAGTGAATTAGACAAAACTGCTACAGTTAGTGTTTTAGACAATGAAGCGGCGCCGCCAGCAGATACTGTTTGCGCTACTGTAAGCATACCATTAATTTGGTGTCCAACATATGATGGCACAACTGGTCAAGTTAAGAGTTTAAGTGTAGCCAAATCAATTACAGTGCCAGCACCAGTTGCGGGCAGAGGCACAATTACAGTGCCTACAGCAGTTAGTGTAACACCAGGTAATCCTAGTGTTGTGGCTGTTACTGCAACTACAACTGTAGATATTGGCACAGGTCGTGCAGGCACAGATTATCAAGTTATTACTAGTTTTACTAACATTACGCCAAATGGTGCTGTAACAGGCACACTTACAACTGTAAGAGGTTACTAATGAGTTGTTGTCCAGAACCCATAACAGAAATTAAAACTATAGAAATTGCTGAGGACAAAGAAACTGAAGAACAGTTTCTCCTCAACAAAGAATCACGCAGTGAACAAAGAATGGCAGTATGTCGTCAATGTCCAGACTTAATAGCATTAAACATGTGCCGTTACTGCAAATGTTTTATGAATGTTAAAACACGCATATACAGTGCAAGTTGTCCTGTAGGCAAATGGTAAAAACTTTTTTCAACTTTTTTTGACGTTTTTTTGGGTTTTTTTACGTTTATGATTAAATACTAGTGCGATTCGCAAAGCAAAAAATTTAACCTTTAAAGGAGACATTCATGTCAGCAGCATCAAATTATCTAGAGAATAAAGTTCTCGACCACGTTTTAACAGCAACAGCTTACACACAACCAAGCACACGTTATTTGGCTTTGTTTACAGCCGACACTGGCTTAGAAACAAACAGCCCAAGCGCAGAAATTTCTACAAGTAGCACAGGTTATGGCCGTAAGGCAGTGACTTTTGCCGCAGCATCAAGTGGAACCAGCGCAACTAACGCAACTGTAACTTTTGACGCAGCCACAGCAAACTGGGGCACAATCACACACGTTGCAGTTATGGACGCAAGCACAAGCGGTAACGTATTGTTCTGGGGTGCAGTAACAACCAGCAAAACTATTGAAACTGGCGATACTTTCCAAGTATCTAGCGGTAACTTAACAATCAGCTTAGCCTAATTGTTACAGGGCATGAGACTTGGACTCCTCATGCCCTATTTTTATATCTAACTTCGTGGAGCAAGTCACAAATGGCAACAATTTATACAAGAGCAAGCAAAGGTTCAGCGTTAACCTGGGCTGAAGGTGATGCAAACGTCACAAATTTAAACAACGCAAAATTAGAAAATGTTGCGGAAGATCTTACTCCACAATTAGGTGGTAATTTAGATGTCAACGGCAACAGTATTGTTAGTGCCTCAAACGGCAATATTGCAATTACTCCAAACGGCACAGGCAGTGTAGTTTTAGATGGCTTAAATTGGCCACAAGCAGACGGTTCAGCCAATTATGTGCTAAAAACAAACGGTAGCGGTCAATTAAGTTGGACTGCACAGACCGCAGATACGAATACAACTTACAGTGTTAGTGCAGAAACTGCCACTGGTGGTGTAAATTTACGCCTAACAGGCAGCGATGCTACTACAGATGATGTTAAACTAGCAGAAGGTTCAAACATTACTTTAACACGCACTGACGCTAACACAATTACTATTGCAGCCGCTGACACAACTGGCAGTTTTACTATTGCAGGTGATAGTGGCAGCAGTCAAACAATTGACAATGGTAACACACTGACAATTAGTGGTGGCACAGGACTAAGTTCAGTGGCTAGTGCAACTGACACAATTACAATTAATTTAGATAACACAGCGGTAACACCAGCAAGTTATACCTATGCTAGTATTACTGTAGATGCACAAGGTCGCATTACTAGTGCAAGTAATGGCACAACTCCGCTAGTTAGTGGTGGTGCATTAGGCACACCTTCAAGTGCTACGCTAACAAATGCAACTGGGTTGCCAATTAGCACAGGTGTTAGTGGATTAGGATCAGGTGTTGCTACATTTTTAGCCACACCAAGCAGTGCTAACCTTATTTCTGCTGTTACAGATGAAACTGGCACAGGCAGTTTAGTATTTGCCAACACACCCACACTAGTAACACCAATATTAGGCACACCTACAAGTGGTAATTTGTCTAACTGCACAGCAGATGGCACAAACCCAATTGGTTACAGAGATTTGCCAGCAGTAGGTAGTCAAAGCGGCAGTTACAGTTTACAGACCAGCGATGTAGGCAAATATGTTGAAGTTGCCAGCGGTGGTTCAATTACAATCCCAAACTCAACATTTGCGGCTGGCGACGTTGTGGTCATTGTAAACAACCATACAGCAGCCATAACCATTACCTGCTCAATTACAGATGCTTACATTGCAGGCACTGACACTGACAAGGCCACTGTAAGTCTTGCCACACGTGGTATTGCTAACATATTCTTTGTCAGCGGCACACGTTGCATTATTACAGGAAATGTGAGTTAAACTATGAGTGGATTCTTATGCACAATGGTTGGCGCTACATTTGGTGTAGCGGCAGCAGCCGAAGTAATTAGAGCCAAAAAGGGTATTAGTGCATTAAATGGTGCACAAGTTGATACCGCACAAAGTAAATTTGGTGTTGCCAGTGCGCTATTTGATGGCACTACAGATTTATTAATAACTGATTCAACTAGTAATTTTGCTTTTGGCGATAATCAATATACTATCGAAGGTTGGTTTAGATTAAATTCTACAGGAAAACAACATTCGCTTTTTGATATAAGGCCTGTATCTGGAAACGATTGGGTAACATATGTTAACACATCAAATAAAATAGAAATATTTACTGGTAGCACTGGCACTGGTTCTACAACTTTATCATCTAATATTTGGTATCATATTGCAATAGTTAGAGACAGTTCAAATTTAAAAGTTTATATTAATGGTAGCCAAGAAATTGCAATAGCAGCACCAACTGTATCAAATGATCGTCAATTAAGGATAGGCGGTGGTCGTGATGGCGGTAGTTTTGCTAATACAGATCTTAATGGTTGGATGGATGAAGTTCGTGTCTCCAATATAGCCCGTTATACCACAACATTTACACCCTCTACCACACAATTCGTCAATGACGCTAACACACTATTGTTATTGCACATGGATGGCACTGATGCCAGCACTTACTTTGAAGATGACAATGGTGTTCGTAGTAAGAAAGGCATCACTGCCATAGGCAACGCACAGGTGGATACCGCACAATCAAAGTTTGGTGAAAGTAGTGCGCTATTTGATGGCAGTGGTGATTATCTTACTGGTGTTACTGGTGATTATACTTTTGGCACTAGTGATTTTACAATAGAATGTTGGTTTAGATATTCATCTTTAACTAGTTTTGCTACAATTACCGATTTTAGATTTAATGCTGGATCAAATACTATGGCTATTTATTTTGATTCAGGTGTTTTAAAAGTTCATTTAGATAGCGCAGTTAGAATTACTAGTTCTAATAGTTTTAATGCTAATACTTGGTATCATGTAGCATTATCAAGAAGTGGCACTTCTACAAAATTATTTGTAGATGGAACACAAACTGGGTCGACTTATACTGATTCTACAAATTATAGTAGTAGTAATAAACTAGCAATTGGTGCAAATTATGATTTTAATGCTGTAACACATTGGAATGGTCACATAGATGAATTTCGCATTAGTAACACCGCACGTTATACCACAACATTTACACCATCAACTGCCCCATTTGTCAATGATGCTAACACAGTATTGTTATTGCACATGGATGGTTTAGATGCATCCACTGTGTTTATGGATGATAATAATTCAAATGTCTATACTGTAAAAAATACACTTACAGATATTGATGCTACACAACAGGGATTTAGACATACTAGAACTGTTTACATGGGTGATGACAGCAGTCAAAATCCAGTATTTGCTATTGGTTATAGAGACAACAGTGATTTTTCTATGAAAGTAGTAGCATTTAAAGTTAGCAAAACAAATGGTAGTTTAACAATTGGCACTCCAGCAACAGTTATAGGAGTTAGTGGTGACCCAGACAATAACTTTTATAGTGCTGTAGGTATTACCAGTGAAAATTCAGATGCTGCCACTAGAACAACTAGTTACAGCAACTTTGGTTACATAGGATTTTATCATGGTGGATCTACTAATCTAAGTAGAATGTATGCTTTTAGTGTTAATACTAGCACATTGGCTGTTACTGTAGGCACAGGTGTTAGTCATTTTAGCACTATTGACAGCGGTGTTGTTAGCATGACCTATGTAGGTAACAGTAGAGCAGTATTTGGTATGCGAGGCGGCAGCGGATTTAGATATTACAACATGTTTAGTAGAAGCGGCACTACATTAACCAGTGTGGCTACTGCTACACAATCAGGTAATGCTGGCACTGCTGGAAACTTTTTAGGTGAAGCCGCTGTGGCTAACAGTGGCACTAATTATAGAATGGCTACAATAAGTAGCACTTATGGTTTAGATACTATACAATGGGCTACTACTACCTATTATATTGATCAAGAACCTCTTGCAAATATTTTAGGTGGTGTTGCTTTTAGTGGCACAACTGGTTGGGTGTTGCCATTGAATACCACAGATAAATTTGCTCTTTGCAGTTATAATTCTACTAATAATGCTGTTTATGCACAGGCCGTAAGTGTAAACTGGGGCTCAACTACTCCAACAAACACTGTAGGCACAAGAATAACATTGACTGGCACAGATAACAGCCCATTAGCCTTTGGTCCAGGTAGAAACAATGATGAATTTTTTTACATTTATGAATCTAGTTCAACAATAAGATATAGAAAAATTACAGCCAGCGGAACAACATTAACACAAGGCAGTGAAGTTGATACCACATTAAGTTCTACTAATTTAACTGGTAGTTCAAGATATGAAATTGCAAAAAGTGGCAGTGGAGATTATCTTGTAGGTGTTGTTGATGACAGCACCAGTGCAATTTGGCAAGTTATTGCTGTTAAATTAGATTAATTTTTTGGAGCGATAAGTGTCCTACGATCAAACTAATCAAGATCAACTGTATATTGAAGATGGCTACTTAACGCCTGATGGTTATTATGTTTACATAGCCGAGGCTAAAGTTGATCTTACACCTTACATTGACGAAGGATACATTGAAGCCAACTATTATGAGTTTTTTGGTGGTAGTGCTACACTTACTGCTGAATTAAGCCTAGTTGAAGGTGAACTGGAGGAAGCCAGTGCCACATTATCTACAGTTGCAAGTCAAAGCACAATAGCAGTTAAGATTACAGATATAATAAGCACACAATCTAGCACATTTACACAATCTTCAACATCAACAAAGATCGTGCAGTTTGACGTTGCAGTTACCAGTGCATTTACACCTGTAATGACTGTTGAAGCAATACGCAATAGTTTCGCAGTATTAGACGCCGTCGTGTCAATAAACATTGACGCGGTTGCGAATCGTGCGGCTAATATCACAATCGAAAGCATAGTCAATCAAAGCCTCTCTGGTGATAGAACACGTGACTATGCAAGTAGCCAATTAGCCGAATTCACACAGTCATCACAAGCAGTCAAAACTGCATCAGCAAGTAGCGCACAAACTAGCGCATTTTCAATTACTGCAGGTTTAGGTGGTCCAGTAAGAGCCCAAGCAGAACTAAACAGCAGATTCCAATTATTAACAGCCAAATATATTAATGGCAGTCGTCCATTAAATCTTAGTGGTAGCAATTATCAGTTTATTACATCGCCAACACAGTATGGCACACATGCTCTTAATGTTTTTTCAAATGGTATATTAACTACAGCAGTTGATCAAACACTCATACCTGCAGCTAATCAAGAATTTGTTATTGAATTTTGGTGGGACAGCCTAAGAGATAAATTTGGGCCAAGTGACCCAATTATAATGTATCTTGGAACTGGCACCAATGATATTACTTCAATAACATCAAATACTGCTTGGGCTATTGGTATTGAAACTAATGATGTATTAGGAACACATCAATTACAATTTAAATTTAGAAACAATATTAATAATGTTGTTACAGTTAGTGGATCTATAGCCACTTATACTTCAAAAATGCATATTGCCGTTCGCAGAGGCAATGATGGAATTATTAGATTATACCGAGATAATAATCAAATTGGTAGTGTTAGTTATTCAGGAACATTTAGTATTAATGCACCAGCAACAAATTGTAAATTAACATTTACTGGTGATGAATTTAGTATTGGTAGTGGAAATAGTGGTGTAATGTTTGATGAATTCAGTTATAGAATCGGTTCAAGCACTATTTCTGGTTATACTGATGTAATTATTAATGATCCAGATAGCCAAAAAGCATTATATCATTTTGACAATACATTAGATGATGATGTTACAGTAACTTATAACATTGGTGCTAGTTTAACAGCAACAAGCACAATTTCTGCTAGACTCACAGGCAGTGTTTTTGCTCAAAGTCAAATAACTAGTTCTTTTGCTGTCAATGCAGACGTGGGTATAGTAAAGAGTGCTGAAAGCTCTATAAACAGTGAATTTGCACAATCTACGGTTTTTGATAGAATTCGTAGCGTAGATACTGCACAATCAAGTGCATTTAACAGCACGATCGCAGCAGATGTTACACGTTCAACAGGTGTAATTTTATCTAGTGAATTTACACAGTCTGCTCTAGCACTACGCATACAAGAAGGCACTGCCAATTTTGACTCAGTTGCCAGCCAACTTGCGGCTGTGGCAAAAATTGGTGATTTCTTAATCAGTTGCGATGTTATTGCTAGCCAAACTACAGTAGCAGTCAAAACTACAGATGTAGTCAGCACACAAACTAGTGAATTTACACAAACAGCCGCAGGTATTAAGGCTGTTGAAGTCAGTGCTACTCTAGTTGCTGAAACTACAGTATCTGCACAAACACGTAGATTGGCTGGATTAGTTAGCACACAAAGTAGTGAATTTACTCAAACATCCGCTGTAAACTACACAGCAGAAAATATCAGTAACCAAACTGCAACTAGCTCATTAACTGCTGATGCGGCAGGATCAACAGTAGGCTTTGCCAGCGCACAATCTGCAGAATTTGCACAGTCTACACAAGTTGATAGAATTAGAGATGACAGTAGCATACAAAGTAGTGCATTTACACAAACTGCTGATGGCAATTATATCAGAGGTGTAGACAGCAGTCAAACCGCCGCAGCTACACTAACTATCACAGCCACACGCATACAACAGGGTGAGGCTGTATTCAGCACAGTGGCTAGCCAATTAACAGCAGCCGCTAAGATTGGTGATTTCTTAATTGCCTGCGATGTTTACGCAAATCAAACTGCCAGTGCAAATATTATTGCTAGTGCTGTAAGCACACAATCAAGTGCATTTACACAAACTACCGATGCTGATGCACAGTTTAGTGCAAGTAGCACACAGTCAAGTGCATTTACACAAACTGCTGTAGGCATTAAGGCAGTTGAAGCCAATGTTGCACTAAACAGTGCATTCACACAAACAGTAGATGCTGTAAAGAATACAGATGCTATAAGCATAGAAGTTGGCACATTTACACAAACTACTGGTGCTGTTAAAACTGCAAGTGGCACATCATCATTAGAAGCATTTGCATTTGAATTGTCAGTTGGTGACAGAACTAGAGATGTTAGTGCAGAATTAGTCACTACCGCAAGTGTAACAGCACAGCCAACTAAGATTGTTAATGGCTCAGTAACTATTAACAGTGCAATGACATTTGTTGCAGGCATTAGAGTAATACATATTACTGAAGCACTAACATACAAGATTCCACGTGAAAATTGGGAATACAAAATCCAAAGAGAGGATAGAGAATTCACAATCCGCGAAGAAGATAGAACTTATAAAATTAGAAGAGGGTAAAATATGGCCACTGGATATATCCAGACCACTCAAGGTCTACAAATTGAAAAAGACACAGAAGCTCAACTGGTTTACACATTTGATTGGGTAGATTGGTTGCCAACTGGTGACACATTAAGCACAGCAACATATACAATTACTGCTCGTGCTAATGATCCTGACCCATTAACCCGTGTAAGTCAAGGCATACAAGGCACTAAGACTTATGTGGAGTTAAGCAACGGTCAAGAAGGCAAAACTTACATAGTTACTGCCGCTGTTACTACTGCTGATGGTCTTATTGATCGTAGATACTTTAGAGTTAAGGTCCTAGACCGTTCTGCATAATACTAGCAGTTTTGAGTGCTAAGTATATGCATGGACAAAAAGAAAATCAATGAGATCCTAGATCAATTGGTCATTTGGGAACCGCAGGAACGTGTGGATGATAGAATGCACATACGTGACCGTGAGCAGACCAAACGACAACTGTTTAGTTTAGGCTATGGTGAAGAAGAGATCGATGAAGCCTTAGATGAAATAACACATGACAGTAGAATGGTAGTTGATGGTGTAAACATAACTATACCCAAAAAAATCAAAAGCATAAAACATCAACCTAAATTATGCGAATTAAACTGTGGTCAAATGTTGATTAATCAAAAAATAGAACGCAGTTATCACAGTTGGCCAGAACCACATTGGAGAACCAAATGCACCAACTGTCAACATTATCTACATCCAAAAGGTGATCGTTTGGTCAAAGGAGTTCACGAATTTAAGTTGTATTACCAACGAAAAAAACGTTAAAGACTAAATATTTTTGTTGTAGTAGTGATTCATATAGATCTCTCCTAAGATCTTCCTCTCTCCTAAGAGGTATGAGTCTGTCAACTCAATCATATCTAAGTATTCTGCCATGAACTTAGTTCTCCTCACACTACAACTGCCCCAGCTAGCCTGGGGCATTTTTTTGACATAAAAAAGCCCCACTGTTTCCAGCGGGGCTTAAGGCGTGAAAGAACAATTTAGAATCAAAAGGCGCAAAGTAATGACCCCTTGCGGGACACCGTTAATGGTGTAACAATGCTCCTTTCAACTTCTATTATACACTAATGATTACTGCCGTCAAGATTTTTGGCAATTTCTAATCTAGTTAAAGCATCAATTTGTAATTGCATAGTTGTGGCCAATTGTTCACGTAATTGTAATAATTCTTCACGTATCTGAGTTTGGTTTTCTATCAATGCTTTTATTTGTCGTGCCTGCAGATTTTGACTTTTAGCTAATTCTAAAATCTGCCCATCTTGTTGATTGCATTTTTGATCTAATGCTATTATAGCATCATAAGGATCCCACTGTGGTCTAAATTCCATATTATCTATTTCTCAGTTGTTTTTGTCTACACAGTTGTTCTCTACGGGTAACAACTACAGCATTGGTTTCAGTCCAACCTAAATCTGGATCTTCCATCATCATGCACAAATCGTCAGCACCTCTGCCTCTAAGATGAAAACGTCCATCCCAAATTTTTTCCCATTGTTCAAATGTTAAGTCCCAAGGTTCTTGTCTATACATTGCCTGTGCTTTTTGTTTTAAAAATGGTATGTATATTTTATGGCGTTCTGGATCAGGACCAGTTATCCATCGATGTGGTTTAGGTCCACGCAGTGTGGGTTTAGGATAACCACGCATATGTGGTCTGGGAACACCTTTGCTTTTATTAGGTTTACCTTTACTAGCATTTGGTTTACCAGTAAGCATGTGTGGAGGTTTAAGCCCACGTTCTTTATACATATCCCTAATGCGTCTGCGTTCTATATAGCTTTTGGTGTTTTGATATTCTTCTAAACTTGGCAATCTATTTTTTGCACCTAAAGGCATTAAGTTTGCCTGCGTTTCTTTAAATGCCATACTAATCTCCTATTTTTTATATTTATTGTTTACTGGTTATTCAGTGTATTTTTTAGGTGTAAATTGCAATAACCACCATGTAATATATTCCTCTTTGTCAGCAACCAATGTGATGGTTATGGTCTGTGTTTGGCTGTTCCAATTGCGTGTGCTAAATGTAATTTCAAATCCTACACGATTTTGTTCAAATAAATTTGCACCTACATAATCACGCACAAATGCTTGACTATCACCACCAAATTCAAACCAATCATCATCACTAACTATAATGTCAATTAGGTGTTTTCTCATAATTTTCTTTATTACTTGATCCTTATAGGGTTAACTGCGTTAACCCAATTTGTGTTTTCACTTCTGCTATCGCATCAGTTCAAACACAAATAATTTCTTTTTAAAAACAAACATGGCCATTGAAGTCATAGGACTGCTAATGTAGTTTCTGCCATAAAAAAATATGACTCACTACTTTAGCAGATCTATGCAACAACCATGTCATGGCCCCATCGCACAGGACTTTCCGCATTTTTACGAGAGAAGAATGAATTGGTATAACTCTCAACCCTTACGGGAAAATGGTGCTTAATCATCTATAACACAAGTTTCGACGGAAACCTACTTGTGTCAGATTCAGTGCCTTTAGCAGTCGATATCATGCACTGATTTTTATTTTGTTATTACTGTTGGCGCCTTTGTTTAATTAAATTACGTTTTGCCTGAATTTGTTCTTGTCTAATGCCTACAGTGACAGCCAAGTTTTCTAACTTAGCCATAGTCTTGCGTTTAATTGGCCACTTTTGTTTATAAGTAGCTTCCCAGCAGCCTGTTAAGAAATTTCTTTCTTGGCTGTTAAGATATGGATCTAAATCTCTAAAATGAATTAACAACATTACATCATCCATTTGTGGATGAGAATCCAAATCACTACTATGGATGCTTTTTGTGCGGCACCAATAATTTGTTTGATGTTTAATGTTTTTAAATTTCATAAGCCTGTCAATAGTAATTATGCTTGATTGTAAATGTTTAAGTCAAACCTGATTTATTCAAAAAGATCACGCCAGTTATTTCTTCCTTTTCGGTCATCTTCTTCTTCCCAAATGCTTTTTAAATCCTGCCAAATTTCGTTGGGATCATCAGTTTCCCATTCAATTATAGGATCACTGTCTGCATTGATTACTGTGCGTCCATCCTTTAATTTTTTCAATTTAAGATTGTTCAGCACAAAACCATGATTATTGTGACGTAGAATGTGCTGCCAATTTTGGTGATTA